>Ga0187870_1000583_pt1 | contig 40453 bp, 31 predicted proteins | sample June2016WEW_13_1_3_FD_132974 | JGI IMG/M metagenome (GOLD analysis project Ga0187870, IMG submission 132974) | Peatland microbial communities from SPRUCE experiment site at the Marcell Experimental Forest, Minnesota, USA - June2016WEW_13_150 | ecosystem: Environmental > Terrestrial > Soil >... | reverse complement strand
GGCCGACTGTTCACCGCCGCCACTATAGCCGGCGGCAAAGTTATTGACCACCTTCGGGCTGGGGTCCTGACCGGGACCCTTCCCTCGGTGGTGAATAACTTTGGAAAGCGTATCAGGGGCAGCGAACAGCGAACGGCGAACGGCGAACAGTGCCGCGGAGCGGCAGAGAATGGGAGTCAGCCAGCCCTTTGTGGCAAGATGCGGCTCACAACGCCTATGTCTATCGAATCCTATCGCGCCGAGGGTGCGCGCGGCGTCCTTTCGGGCGCTGGCCGGGAGAGGGCAGGATTAAGATTAAGATTAGGATTAAGATTAAGTGACTTACGGCGGGGTCGTTTTGGGCGCTGGCCGGCCGGGCCGGTCTAGGGTTGCATCGGGAGCGCCCGGCCCGCCCCTTGCCGACGGCCGGCCCTGCTCCATGACCTCGCTAAGCGTGGGGAGCTTCAGGAATTCGATGGCGTCGGCAATCGCGGCCTTTTCGTGGGGATCATCGGTTTGCGAGGCGGCCTCTAGCAGCCGGGGAATGGCCTCCCGGCTCCGGAACTGAACCGTGGCCTCCAAGGCCGCCTTCCGGATTTCGGGGTCCCGGTTGGTCAACTCCGAGAGGATGCTCTCCAGCGAGGCCGAATCGTCGTTCATGGACAGCTCGTACAACTCCGCCACCCGCTGTTCCGCGTAAGCCCTCTGCCTGGCCTCGGCTGTTCCCTCCGACTCGCCTGCTTCCTGGCCTGGGGCAGCGCCGTCCATGGCCGCCTGGGACCTGGTCTCTTTACCCGTTTTAGGCTCGGTTGCAGGCTCATTCTCTGCCGCCTTCTGCTCCGCCTGTTCGCTCTCCGCCACAGGCAGGTTGCCCTTCGGCGCGCCGCCTCCCTGCCGGAGAAGCACCAACCCTGTGAGCAGGCCTACGCCCAGGACCAGTACCGGGATGACTATACGAGAGCGCATAAACAAAACCGCACGCCGCGGCGCAGCCGCCGCCCAGTTGGCCGGGAGGCGTGAAATAAGACGCCGAGCTGCCGGGACCGCCTCCCGTTCTTGAGGAGGCTCGATGGCCTTTCGACCGTGCGCAGGGACCATGAGCCGGGCGATTCGCGGGCGAGACGTACGGGTGGCAGGCTCCCGATTCCGAATCGGGACCCCACTGGCAGGCGGGACGCCTGCCCCACGACCTGCCGGTTCATGGAAAGAAACCCCAGCGAGGTAAGGGAACGGGTCCCTGCCAGACAATCTTCAGAGCCTGCGAGCATTTTAGACTGTTGCAACTCCAAAGGGCTTCGCCGGCCGGGTCTGCCGCGCCTGCGACCCCCGGCCTGCCAGGGCCGGGTCCTTACTCGAGATGGCCGCCGGCCATGCTCACCGTGCCGCCAAACACATTGGTAGTGGTCCCGATCGTGCCCGTGCCCGCAACCGTGGCCGTAAGCCCCTTGGACGGGTAATAAGTGGCGCTGCCGCTCTTGGCCGTCGTATCGCTCGCCGCCATGAGACCCGAGACCACAAAGGACAGGACATTTGAATTGCCGGCGAAGGCAAAGGTCGTGATGCCGTGATAGTTCGTCAGCCCGGCGCTGACAAAAGTGATCGGCGGTTTATTCGCCGTGTCGGCGGCAGGCACGAAGGCACTGCTGACATCCCAGTCCGTCTGGCTCTTGCCGGCGCCCTGGCGGACGAGGACTTGCGGCGGGTTGGTGCTCCCCAAGAGCTGTTTGGTCAACAACTTTTCGCTGCCGACAAACGTTGGCAGGATGACGTTGGTGACGGTTGGCGGCCCTCCGGGCTGGGAGGGAGGCAACATCTGTCGAACCGTCGCCCCGCTCAAGGCGGCGACCACGTTCTTGGTGCTTATCGCTGTCGGTTTGGACTGATTTTGCGCCCAGCCGGTCAGCGTGAAATTGAAGGTCTGCACCCAGTTGGTTTTGCCCGTGGGCGCAAGGGTGCCGCCGGCGCCGGAAACGCTGATGGTGCTGGCGCCGTTGGTGGCATCCGAACTGACCCAAATAGCGCCGCTGTAATAGGTGGCTGCCCTCGGCGAAAAGCTGATCGTCACGTCATGCGAACCGCCGGCCGCGACCGTGCCGGACCAGTTCCCGCTAAAGCCGCTGGGACAACTGAGGCCGTTGACCGTCAGGCTGGCAGTGCCGTGGTTGGCAATGGTCAGGGTGCGCTGCGCGCTCGCCCCCACCTTCACGTTGCCAAAGGCCAAATTGCCGCTCAAGGAAATTATCCCCGTGACCTCGTTGGTGCCGGCGCCGGAAACGCTGATGCTGTTGAAGCCGCTGGTGGCATCCGAAATGGCCGAAATAGCCCCGCTGTAATTGGTGGCTGCGGCCGGTGAAAAGCTGATCGTCACGTTAGTCGAACCGCCGGCCGTCACCGTGCCCGACCACTTCCCGCTAACGCTAAAGCCGCTGGGGCAACTGAGGCCGGTGACCGTCAGGGGGCCATCACCGCTGTTCGTTATGGTCAGGGTGCGCTCTGCGCTCGCCCCCACCTCCACGTCGCCAAAGGCCAAATCGCCGCTCAAGTAAATTATCCTCGTCACCGGGTTGGTGCCGGCGCCGGAAATGGGGATGGTGTTGGCCCCGCCGGTGGCATCCGAAATGGCCGAAATCGTGCCGCTGTAAGTAGTCGCTGCCGTCGGCGAAAAGCTGATCGTCACGTCATGGGAACCGCCGGCCGTCACCGTGACCGGCCAGTTCCCGCTAACGGTAAAGCCGCTCGGACAACTGAGGGCGTTGACTCTCAGGATGGCATTACCGCTGTTCGTAATGGTCAGGGTGCGCTGCGCGCTCGCCCCCACCTGCACGTTGCCAAAGGCCAAATTGCCGCTCAAGGAAATGATCCTGCTCTCCGGGCTGATGCCGGTGCCTGAAACGCCGATGGTGTTGCTGCCGCCGGCGGCATCCGAATCGACCGAAATAGCGCCGCTGTAAGTGGTCGCTGCCGTCGGCGAAAAGCTGATCGTCACGTTCTGCGAATTGCTCGCCGTGATCGTGCCGCCCGGCCAGTTCCCGCTGAAGCCGCTGGGACAACTCAGGGCGTTAACCGTCAAATTGCTATTGCCAATGTTGGCAATCGTCAGCGTCCGCTGCGCGCTCGTCCCCACGGTCACGTTGCCAAAGGCCAAGTCCCCACTGAGCGAAATCACCCCGCCTGGAGGCGGGTTGGTGTCCACAGTAAAGGCGTTCGTGCTCACCGCGGAGCCGAAGGTGTTGGTCCCATCGCCAGTGCTCACAGTGATCGGACCGCTCTGCGCGTTGGTCGGCACGTAAACGTAGATGGTCGTCTCATCGCTTGTGCCACCATAGGGCGCCACCGCGTCAGCACCAGTGAACTGGACCGTCGTGTGACCAGGATTATGGTAAAAATACTGCCCATAGATGGTCACCGAGTCGCCAACCTTGCCATGAGTTGGACTAAAGCTGTCGATGACGGGTTTGGGAGGGTTCGTGGGTTGTGCCAGGGCGGTCCCGGCGCCGAAGGCGGAGATGCTCAGCCCAGCCGCGAGCAGGCGGGCAATTAAGGTGCTGTACCTCATAACCTTGCCGAGCTGACGGTTTCAGTTGCTTTCAATTGCACGGCGCAAGCCCACAAAGTCCGCGGCAGGCCGGGGCCCCCCCCAGGGGACCCCCGGCCTGCCAGGGCCAGGTCCTTACTCGAGATGGCCGCCCGCCATGCTCACCGTGCCGCCAAACACATTGGTAGTCGTCCCGATCGCGCCCGTGCCCGCAACCGTGGCCGTAAGCCCCTTGGACGCGGTATAAGTGGCGCTGCCGATCTTGACCTTGGTATCGCTGGCCGCCATGAAACCCGAGAGCACAAACGACAGGACATTTGTCTTGCCGGCGAAGGCAAAGGTCGTGATGCTGTGATAGTTCGTGAGCCCGGCGCTGACGAACGTGATCGGCGGGTTATTCGGCGTGTCGGCGGCAGGCACGAAGGCACTGCTGACATCGTAGTCCGTCTGGCTCTTGCCGGAGCCCTTGCGGACGAGGACTTGCGGCGGATTGGTGCTCAGCACGCTCTGTAAGGTGAGCAACTTTTCGGTGCCGGCAAATGTTGGCAGGGTAACCACGTTGGTGTGTGGGGGCCCTCCCGGATAGGAGGGCGGCGACATCTGTTGAACCGTCGCCCCGCTCAAGGCGGAGACCACGTCTTTGGAGCTTATCGCTGTCGGTTTGGACTGATCTGGCGCCCAGCCGCTCAGCTTGAAATTGAAGTTTTGCACCCAATTGGTTTTGACCGCAGCCGCAGTGGCAGCCGGCGCTACCGTCGTTTCCACGGCAAACAGACCGAGACTCAGGCTGGCCACAGCCAGCCGAGACAACATGAGGTTGTTCTTCATACTTTTCCTGAGGTCATTCGTTGATTAGCGAACGAGGCAAGCGCAACACGGGGCCAGAAGGTTTCCGGAGCAGGCAGAAAGCTTTCACTGCAAAACTTCGGACTAAAGCACGGAAACCCCGACACCATAAAACGCCGCCCCCACACAGACATTTTCTTCGCCCAACTCTTTCAAGCATTCAGCCTGTCGCGGCCCTTTTAGCGAAATGAACCTCCCGCTGTCAACAAGAATTTCCGGGCGGTGGCAACAGGGCAGTTGCAGTTGTGGGTCAAAATGGCCCTTGGCGCGGCCGCGCCTTCGCTGGCAGGGGCGGGCCAAGCGCAGCCTCTGACCGTGCGGCTGCAGACGGCTCAGCTTGACGCCGATGCGACCTGTCGGGACCCCTCCCCCTTCTTGGCCCGGACAATGCCAGGCAGGCAGTGCCGGACGGCCTGCAACCCGCCGGCGCCCCATCGCCATTTTCTCCTTTCAATGGCATTGACAGGCGTGCCCGCAACCGCTAGTCTATGCCCTCGACAGTGGTAAATCACTTTTTGATACCATGTTGATTCGAATCAGCTTAATCGTGGCCATCATCGCCGGGCTGGCCGTCGCCGTTCTCAATTTCACCCAGGTGCGGGACAAGGTCGCCACCCTGCAAACCAACCTCAAAGCGGAAACCGATGCCCACACCAAATTCCAGGGGCTCTATAGCACGACCAACGCCAAGCTCAAGAAGACGGAGGACGAATTGAAGCAGACCAAGGCGAGCCTCGACCAGGCCAGCGAGGAACGCGACTCCGCCGTGAAGAAGGCTGACGAACAAACCAAGCTCGCCGAGAAGCTCCAGAAGGACCTGGACAAGACCATCGCGGAGCGCAACTCGGCCCAGGAAAAGCTCGCCGCCTATGAGGCCATCGGATTCACCCCCAGGCAAATCACCACCCTCAGGGAGGACATGAACGCCCTCCAAAAGACCCTGACGGGAGTCCAGGCGGAGAACAAGACCTTCGCCCAAAACATTGAAACGCTCAAAAACAAGCTGGATCGATACGAGCATCCGGAAAAGCACGTGACCCTCCCGCCCTTCCTGACGGCCAAAGTCCTGGTGGTGGATCCAAAGTATAATTTCGTGCTGCTCAACGTCGGTGAAAACCAGCGCGCGAAGGAGTTTGGCGAAATGCTGGTCAATCGGAACGGCAAACTCGTGGCCAAAGTCATCATCCGCAATCTGCAGAAGGATCGCAGCATCGCCAACGTCATGCCCGGTTGGGAAATCGGCGAAGTCATGGAGGGGGATCTGGCCATCCCCGCCTATCCTGAGCAATGAAAAACCTGCTTGCGCATCCGCGTGCCGTCCTTCTCCTGCTCCTGGCCTTGACCGTGCTCGCCCTGGGCGGTTGCGCCACCACCGATTCGGAAAACCTCTCCGAGCGGCCCTGGAACTCCCCCAAAAGCTGGGAAAACGGCCTCCCCAGTTCCATGACCGAAGGACGGTAGAGCTCTCGACCGGCAAAACTCGTTGTAATCAGGCCAAGTTTCGCTGCGATTGCAAGAGTGCGCTGAGCCAGCGCTTCTTTTAGGTAAATTGAAAATTGAGTATTGAAGAACGATCATTGGTTATTGAAGAATGCCCGCGGATGACGCGGAATGGACTTTCGGACTGCGGACTCAATGATCAATAAGCAATACTCAATGAATCCCCCATCCCTTAAAGGGATGGGGGATTCATTTGCAACGGGTTACGCGGCTATTTTCGGGGTAATCCCGATTCCGAATCGGGGCTCGATGCCAGAGGTGGTCTGGGGCGGAGCCTCGCTGACCTCATTTCGCCACTTCCACGCAGCGCGTCTCGCGGATGACGGTAATCCGGATCTGGCCCGGATACTGCAATTCGTTTTCGATCCGCGAGGCAATGCTCCGCGCCAGGGCAAAGGCCCCTTCATCATCGAGCTGCTCCGGCTGAACAAACACCCGCAATTCCCGCCCGGCCTGCACCGCAAAGCACTTCTCCACGCCGGCGAATGAACCGGCAATCCGCTCGAGGTCCTCGACGCGTTTGAGGTAAGTGGTCATGTTCTCCGAACGGGCGCCCGGCCGGGACGCGCTGATCGCGTCGGCGGCGCCGACCAGGATGCCGAGCGGCCCGCTGGGGGGCACGTCGTTGTGATGCGAAGCCACGCCGTTGACGACTGCTTCGGACTCGCCGTAGCGTCGGAGCAGGGCCGCGCCCGTCACGGCGTGCGGGCCCTCCACCTCGTGGTTGACCGCCTTGCCGATGTCGTGCAGCAATCCGGCCCGTTTGGCCGTGCTTACGTCCAGGCCCAGCTCCCCGGCCATCAGACCCGCCAGGTGGGCCACCTCGACCGAATGGTCGAGCACGTTTTGCGAGTAGCTGTGCCGGAAATGCAGCCGCCCCAGCAGCTTCACAATCTCCAGGTGCACCGGCGGCAAACCCGCCTTCACCACCGCCTCCTCCCCGGTCCGCACGATCGTCTCCTCCATCTCCTGGCTGACCTTGGCCACGATTTCCTCGATCCGCGTCGGGTGAATCCGCCCGTCGGCGATGAGCCGCCGCATCGATTCGCGCGCAATCTCTCGCCGCACCGGGTCGAACCCGGAGAGCAGCACCGCCCCCGGCGTGTCGTCAATGAGCACCGTAATGCCGGTCGCCGCCTCGAAGGCGCGGATGTTCCGGCCCTCCCGTCCGATGATCCGCCCCTTGATCTCCTCGCCCTGGAGCGCGATGCTGGCGGTCGTGCTGTCAAAGGTGTGCTCCGCGGCGTAGCGCTCGATGGCCACACTGATAATCCGCCGCGCCTTTTCTTCGGCCTTGACCTGCGCCTCCTCCAGCACCCGGCGCGTCAGCTTGTTGGCCTCGCCCACGGCCTCCTGCTCGACCTTCTTGAGAAACGCCTCGCGTGCCTCCGCCTCGCTCAAGCCCGCCTGCTTCTCCAATTGCTCACCCGCCTGCCGCCTCTGTTCCGCCAGCTCCCGCTGCCGCGCCTCCAGCGCCTCCGCCTGCTGGCGCAACGCCCCCTTGTGCTCGTTGACGCTCTTCTCCGCCTCGACCACCCGCTGGAGCTGGGAGTTGATCAGCGCCTCCCGCTCCCCCAGCCGGCGCTCCAGCTCGGCGCGCTCGGCCCGCCCGGCCGCAAAGGATTTCTCGATCTGCTCGCGCAGCTTGAGGGCCTCTTCGTTGGCCGCCAGCCGGGCGGCCGCCGCCAGGGCCTCGGCCTCGTTGCGGGCTTTGGCCAACAGCGCCTCGGCCTCCAGTTGCCTGGCCTCCTTGAGATTGCGCTCTTTCCACCACAGCAGCAGATAACATAGCGCCGCCCCGGCCATCGCCAGCGCGCCGTCCTGCACAATATTGACCATACCAGTCATGCCAAAACCGCGCGCCCTCGCCGCCCAATCCAGCGCGTCGGCGTCAAGATGCAATTCACCTGTATATCCTGCGGCCCGACGGGGACGTGGCGCACGATTTGTTGATCGAACGCCACGCCGCACATCACGCCGCGCGCGCCCGCCAGCAATTGGTCATAATACCCTTTGCCCCGGCCAAGGCGGCGGCCGTGCAGGTCGAATGCTACTCCAGGCACCAGGAGCAAGTCCAGCCACTTTGACGAAAATGCGGCACAATGGGCCGCCGGTTCGCCAATGCCGAAATGCCCCGCCTTGAGGTCCCGCGCCAGGTCCTCCACCTGGCAGGCGACATACCTCCCGGTTTCGGGCGCGAACCGCGGCAGGACCACCCGCTTGCCCGCCGCCAGGGCCTCCCCAGCCAGCGGCCAGACATCCACTTCCTCCGCCAGCGGCGCGTAGAACAGGACCGACCGCGCCGCCCGCCACTCCGCCTGTGCCGCCAGCAAGGCCCGCGCCCGCGCCGAGGCGTCCCTCCGCTCCGCTACAGTCATGGCCTTCAACACCGCCGCCACCTCCCGCCGCAACGCCCGCTTGGACTCGCTTATGCCGGCGCTCATTTGCAGCCCTCCTTTCCCAGGTCCAACCGCCCGCCACGCGAAGAACGCAGAGAAAAAAGACCTGTTGCTGCTGCGCGAGCCGTCATCAAACAGTGACCCTCTTGCTGGTCCTGGGGCGCATCCTGACACTGCCTCCGAGCGCGGGCGGAAGCCCTCCCCCCATCCCCCCTCCCATCCCGCCAAGGCGGGATGGGAGGGGGGTGATCCCTTTTTCCACTTTACCCAGGGCGGCGGCCCGTCCCGCCAAGGCGGGACGGCCCTTGCCCTGGGCTACTATCTTGCCGCCCCTCCGGGGCGGAAGGATGCCGCGCTGCGCGCGGGTAGAGTGGAATTGGTGGCAGTATCGTGATGCGCTCTTGGTCCTGCCCAACGCTGTTTTCTTTCTGTCCATCGCAGTGCTATATCTTAGAATCGCACATTCTGAGCAAGCTCTTTCGCCAGCCGGTTCTCGGGGCCATTATCCCCTGGGGCCAATCTCACCTTCTCCATCCCGCTCCTTCCCACCACTCCATCACTCGGCTCCTCCCCCCGTTTTTGCCTTGAAAAGCGCGGGCGGCTCTGATTCACTCATCGGCAAACGCGTGGTCGATGGTCAGGAAAGACTCCCCCGACGAGTCGGGGACGCCCAAGGGGCAACCGGCCCGGCCGGAAAACTCTCAGGCATGAAAATCGTTGTGTTGGATGGCCGCACCCTCAACCCGGGTGACAATCCTTGGACCCTCATCGAAGCCCTGGGCGAGTTGGCTCTTTTCGAGCACACGCCGGCCGACCAAATCCTCGAGCGGGCGCGGCCCGCGGACATCCTCCTCACCAACAAGACGCCGCTGACCGCCGCCCTGTTGGGCGAACTGCCCAGGCTGAAATTCATTTCGGTCCTGGCCACGGGCTTCAACGTGGTGGACGTGCAAGCCGCGCGGCGACGCGGCATTCCGGTCTCCAATGTCCCGGTGTATGGCACCGACTCGGTGGCACAGTTTGTTCTGGCCCTGCTTTTGGAGCTCTGCCATCACGTGGGCCTCCACGATGCCTCCGTCAAGCAGGGCGACTGGACCCGCGCCCTGGATTTCTGCTATTGGAAGACGCCGCTGGTGGAATTGGCGGACCAGACGATGGGCGTGGTGGGTTTCGGCCGCATCGGCCAGCGGGTGGGCCATCTTGCCCACGCCCTCGGCATGAAGCTCATCGCCTATGATGTCGTCTGCGGCCCCAATCCCGGATTTGCGCCCTTCCGGTGGGTCTCCTTGCCGGACCTGTTCAGCCAGGCCGACGTGGTTTCCCTCCACTGCCCGCAGACGCCCGCCAACCAGGGCTTTGTCAATCAGGCCCTGCTGCAGCGCATGCAGCCGCACGCCTTCTTCATCAACACCGCCCGCGGCGGCTTGGTGAATGAGGTCGACCTCGCCGCCGCCTTGAACGCCGGCACCATCGCCGGCGCGGCTGTCGATGTGGTCGCCAGCGAACCCATCCAACCGGCCAACCCGCTCTTGCGGGCGAAGAACTGCATCATTACGCCCCACCAGGCCTGGGCCACGCTCTCGGCCCGCAAGAGGTTGATGCAGGCCACCGCCGAGAATATTGCCGGCTTCATCCAAGGCCGGCCGATCCATGTCGTCAACTGACCCGCTCTCCGAAATCCGAATACGTCAGCGGATTTGTGAGATGGCCCGCTTAACGTGCCCCGGTGTAGTCGTTGTCATCCCAGCCCCGCCGGCTGTGGTAACTCCACCAGTCGACTTCCTTGGGGTTGCGCTTCTCGCCCGCGGCATGAGTATCGGCGAAGACCAGATTCAGGCGGAAGTTGTGCGGGGCTGCCGACGGCGTCCAATACGGCATCTCCCAAACCAGCACGGCCGAAGAGGGGTTCACGACCAGGGTGCTCTTGCGTCCGCTCACAGGGTTGGAGGTCTCATAATCGCACGGGTCTGAGTCGCTTTGCCGCTTCTTCAGGTAGATGTGGTTCCAGACGTAAGTGACATTGTCGTTATCCTTCAACATAGTCTGATAACCCGAGACCGCAGGGTCTTTGGCGCGCAAGCCGGCGGGACAGATGAACAGGCTCACCGCCGGCGCCGCCGAGGCGGGCGGCAGGTTGGACCCGACGTTCTTGCCCACCAGCGGTTCAATCAGTTCCGGCAGATACTTGTCCCCCAGCCGGTGGTCGTCGCCCCAGGCCTTGCCCCAGCTTCGGCAATAAGGAAAGCGTTCCCTGTAATCCAGGGCGTACATCGAGACCCCCGCCCCGATCTGTTTATTGTTGTTGAGGCAGGTGGCCTGCTGCGCTTTGGTCTTGGCCTTGGCCAGCGCGGGCAGGAGCATGGCCGCCAGGATGGCGATAATCGCAATCACCACCAGCAGCTCAATCAAGGTAAAAGCAGGACGCTGGCCCCCCGCTTCCCGCGCAGGAACAATTGGCTTTCTCATAAACCCTGGCATCAACTGTTCAGTTCATTGCTGGCTCTTAACTTCCGCGAGCCTGCCCGGCCCTTTCCTCAACTCGCAAAACGACCGGCCCAATCAAACCTGCCACTCTTTCTTCATCAGAGGCAAGCCTAAGTTTCTTTCCCCAAATCCTCGCCTAAGAAAATCTTCGGCTGCGGCTCCGCCGCGCTGCCAAACCTGCCGGTCAGCCCCCAGGGAAGGGCCTGCCCAGGGCCTTGGGGGCGCGGGAGCGGCCGACCACCCCAGCCAGCACGAGAATGGTCACCAGGTAAGGAAGGATTTGGATGAACTGCACCGGGATGGGTTTCCCGCCCCAAAGCGTCGCGCCTTGCAGCCGCATCTGCGCCGCGTCAGCAAAGCCAAACAGCAGGCAGGCCAGGGCGGCGGGCACCGGCCGCCATTTCCCGAAAATGAGCGCCGCCAGGGCCATGAAGCCGCGGCCGGCTGTCATGTTGCGCGAGAACGAAGAGGAGAGATAGACCGAAAGCGAGGCGCCGCCCATTCCGGCCAGCGCGCCGCTCATCAGCACTGCCGCCCAGCGGACGCGGTTGACGCGGATGCCGGCGGCCTCCAGGGCCTCGGGATGCTCCCCCGCGAAAGTCAGCCAAAGCCCCGCCGGCGTCTGTTTCAGCCCCACCCAGCACAAGGCCACCAGCACCCAACTCAGCCAGAGCGGGGCGGAGTGGAACCGCTCAGGGGCGGCAATGGCGGGCGTCGAGCCGGTCACGTCGTAGAACATCTTGCACAGGAACGGCGTCAGGCCCAGCGCGAGCATGTTCAGCGCCATGCCCGCCACAATCTGGTTGGCCCGCAAGCGAATCACGAACAGGCCGTAAAGGGCCGCCAGCGCGGCGCCGGCCCCCATGCCGCAAACCGACCCCAGCCACGGGGAATGGGTTACCAGTGTGCCAACCGCGGCCCCGAAGGCGCCTATCAGCATCAGGCCTTCCAGGGCGATATTGATGACGCCGGACCGCTCGCTCAACAGCCCGCCCAAGGCGGCGAAGATCAGCGGCGTCGAAACCCTGAGCGTAGCGGCAGAGAGCTGGAAGAACATTGGAGTGTTGCAGCGTGGAAGCGCCAATTCAGTGAAGGCAATTCTCAATTCCCATTTCCCCTGCCCCCTTCTTCCCGGCATCACCCGGTGGCCGCTTCCCTGCCCAGTGTTTGTCGCCCATCCAGGCCCAAAGGCCCTCGGCGGAGACGCAAAGGATGATCAAGGCCTGGAGCAGCAGGGAGACTTCGCGGGTCACGTGCTCGGTCTCCAGGTCCAGGGCGGCCGCGCCTTTGTGCAGCGCCCCGAAGAGCAACGCCGCCGCCACGATGCCCGCCGGGTGATTCCGGCCCAGCAGGGCGACGGCAATGCCGATGAATCCGTATTCGGGGGAAAAGTCCACCCTGAATTTGCCCGCGTTGCCCAAGACCTCGCCCACCCCAACCAACCCGGCCAGCCCGCCAGCCAGCGACAAGGCGATGATGCGGATGCGGCCCGCGTCAATTCCTGCGGCGCGCGCGGCCGCTTCCCCCTGGCCCACGGCGCGCAGTTCGTAGCCCAGGCCGGTCCGCCAAAGCAAGACCCACACCAGGACCGCCGCCAGGATGGCCAGGGGCAGCGCCGCACTGACGGGGGCGCCCGAAAACACGCCAAACTGCGAAATCAAATAGCCCGGGCCGATGGGCCGAGTTTCCGCATTCTGCGACTCCGGATTCCTCAGGGGGTAAAGGGCCACGTAGCTGGCCAGGCCGGCGGCGATGAAGTTGAGCATGATGGTGTTGATGACTTCATGGCTGCCGCGCCGGGCGCGCAGCCAGCCGGGAATAGCGCCCCACAAGGTCCCGGCCAGGAGGGCGGCCAGCCCGGCGAGCCAGGGAGCGGCAGGGGCGGGCAGGCGCGGCCACAGCCCCCCCACCGCCGCCGCGGCGAGCGCGCCCAGCGTAAGCTGGCCCTCGGCCCCGACGTTAAACAGCCCGGCCTGCAAGGCCACCGCGACCGAAAGGCCGGTGAAAATGAGCGGCGTCGTGTAGAACAAGGTCTGGCCCAGGTCGTAGCGGGAGCCGAACGCGCCTTGGCCCAGGATGCGCAGAACGTGCCAGGGACTCTCACCCGCAAACCAGGTCACCAACAGGCCCGCCGCCAAGCCCAGGAGCAGCGACAGCAGAGGCTGGAGTGTGCGTCTCATGATTCAAAGTCCGAACGCCGATTGCCATTTGCCAATTGCTCGACACCGATGCCTCACCGCGTGACTGTGACGAACGACGGCTCACAAAATTGGGAATTGGAAATGGGCAATTGGAAATGTGCCTTCGCACCTCCTCCTACGCCCCTCCCATCTTCAATCCCAGCTCCTGCTCCGAGACCTGCCCACGCCGGAACTCAGCCACGATCCGGCCCTCGTACATCACCAGGATGCGATCGGACAAGGCCATAATCTCGTCGAGCTCGGAAGAAACCAGCAATATGCCGGCGCCTTCGTCGCGGGCGCGCACGAGGCGTTGATGAATGAACTCGATGGCGCCGACATCCACCCCGCGGGTGGGCTGGGCGGCAATCAGCAGGCGCGGATGGCGCTCGAACTCGCGCGCAATGACCAGCTTCTGTTGGTTTCCGCCGGAGAGTTTTCCCGCAGGCATCGCCAAGTCTCCTGGCCGGACATCGTAGTCCGCCACGGCCCGCCCGGCGGCCTGGCCGATGGCCCGCCCGCGCAGGAATCCGGCCCGGTTGAAGGCGCGGTTCCGCTGCAGACCCAGCAGGAAGTTCTCGCGCACGGGCCGCTCGAGCAACAACCCCTCCCGCAGGCGATCCGCCGGGATGACCGCCACGCCGAGGTCCCGAATCTTCCGAGCCTCCCAGCCGGTCACCTCATTTCCCAGCACCTTGACCGCCCCGGCGGTGCGGCAACGCGCCTCGCGCGGGTGAAGCAGGGCCTCCAACAGCTCCGACTGGCCGTTGCCATCGACGCCGGCGATGCCGACAATTTCTCCCCGGCGGACCACGAAACTGACCTGGGAAAGCCTGGGCCGGCTGGCGACCGCGCCGGACAGGCCCAGCTCGGCCACCTCCACGGCCGGTTCCGGGCGCGGCCGCGCGGGCGGCGCCTCCAGGCCCAGCGCCACTTTGCGCCCGACCATCAGGTTGGCCAAGGCTTGCGGATTCGTCTGCCCGGTCGCCAGGTCGCCGACGGCGCGGCCGGCGCGAAAGACGGTGACCCGGTCGGTAAAGGCCATCACCTCTTTGAGCTTGTGGGTCACCAGGAGGATGGTCTTGCCCTCGTCGCGAAGCCTGCGCAGGTTGGCAAACAGGACCTTGGTTTCCTGCGGCGTCAGGACGGCGGTGGGCTCGTCCAGGATGAGGATGCTGGCCTGGCGAAAGAGCAGCTTGAGGATTTCGACCCGCTGCTGGATGCCCACGGGCAGTTCTTCGACCGGGCAGCCCCAATCCACCGGCAGACCGTATTGGCGGGCCAGCGCCTCCACGCGCCCCCGGGCGCGCTTCCGGTCGATCAGCCCCCATCGCACCGGCTCGGCCCCCAGCAGGATGTTGTCCAGCACCGTGCACGGACCCGCCAGCATGAACTGCTGGTCCACCATGCCAATCCCACGCGCGATCGCCTCGGCGGGCGACGCCCAAATGCACCGCCGGCCCCAAAGCCAAATCTCCCCCGCCTCCGGCCGATAGACCCCGTAGAGCAGTTTCATGGCCGTCGATTTGCCGGCCCCATTTTCGCCGATGATCCCGTGAATCGTGCCGGGTTCGACCCGCAGGTTCACCCCGTCATTGGCGACCACGGCCCCAAAGCGCTTGCTCAGGCCACGCAACTCGACTGCGGCGGGAGTCTCGGCGGTCATCGGTCCGCTAGTGTCTGGTTCTGCCCGCCAGAGTCACCCCACGAACTGGGCTCTTGTGGCTGGCCGTTTTGCGATGTCTGAATCCAAATCGCCTTTGCGCTTCATCTCCCTATTTCCGATAGTAATCCGGCACCACAATCTTCCCCGCGATGATGCCGGCCTTGAGCTCGTCGGCGCGTTTGCGTACTGCCTCCGTCAGGATTCCCGCGTTGTATTGGTCGAACGCGTAATCGATGCCCTTGTTGGCCAGGCCGAAGCGTTTGACGCCCCCGGCGAACTTGCCGGTCGTGGCTTCCTCGATGGTCGCATAGACCGCTTCATCCACGCGCTTGAGCATGCTCGTCAGGATCAGGCCCGGTTTGGTCCAGTCCTGGTTCGCATCCACGCCGATGGCAAATTTCTTCTTGTCCTCCGCGGCATCAAAGACGCCCAGGCCCGATGCCCCGGCGGCGGCAAAAATTATGTCCGCCCCGGCGTCATACTGCGAAACGGCCAGTTCCTTGGCCTTGGGCGGGTTGTTCCAGGCCTCGCTGGTGACCCCAACGTAGTTGGCCAGCACGGCAATCTGAGGATTGATCTTCCTGGCGCCGGCTTCGTAGCCCAACTCGAACCGGCGGATGAGCGGCACATCCATGCCCCCGACGAACCCGATCTTGCCCGTCTTGCTCGTCAGGGCGGCGATCGCGCCGACGAGGTAAGCCCCTTCATGTTCTTCAAACAGGAGCGAGCGGACGTTGGGGGCCTCCACCGGCGCATCCACGATGGCGAAGTGCTTTTGCGGAAACCGCGCCGCCACTTTTCTGATGGCTTCCTGCTGAGCGAACCCGATGCCGAAAATGAGATCGTAATCCCGTTGCGCAAAACCGCGCAGGAGCGACTCGTAGGCATTGTCATCGGGGGCCTCGACGTATTTCAGCAAGATGCCAAACTTGTGCTTGGCCCGCGTGGCGCCCTCATACGCCGAGCTATTAAAAGACTTGTCATCCTTGCCCCCACGATCCAGCAGCAAGGCGACTTTCAATTCCGCAAACGCCCCCTGCAACGAAAGCGCGAGAACGGCTGCCATCAGGTAGCGCCCAGGCCGCAGACCTGACGGATAATGCCCGCAGCAACTTCGCATAACGCCATTTTTCTAGGCGCAAAGCTGCGGACAGTCAAGCCAAGCCCGGACTGCGCAGGGCGGGCTGCGCCGGCAAGCCCGACGCCTCGGGAGACGCCCCTTTGGCTCCCACCCACCCACTTTCCCACCTCTCCAGGAACCGCGAGGTAGTGGGGCAGGCGGGACGCCTGCCCCACTACAGGCGAGACGCCTGCCCCACTACCGCGCCTGGCTCAAGTGGCCCAGGGCGAGCAGGGCGTAGAAGGTGTATTCGCAATCCAGGTGGTCGTCGCCCCAATGACCGTAGAACCCCCCCTCATTGGTCCAGAGCGAGTCGATGAAGTCCAGGCACGGCTCTTTGAGCGCGGCCAAGGGGATTTGCAGGCCCGCCAGTGCGTGCAAGGCGGTGGCGGTCGAAAGCAGGTCGGGCATTGGCGCCCAGGGCGCAGCCACGAACCCGCCCTGCGGATGCGCGCGCGCCAGCAGCCAATCGGCCGCGGCCCGATTCACCGGCCGGCCGAGGTGGCGCAAGATCGAAATCACCGCCGTGGTCGCGTTGGTCGCAGCCGGCAGCGAGGTGGCGATTGGCCATTGGGGGCCGGGGCCTTCGTTAGTCCAGGCCCCATCAGGAGTCTCCAGGCTGGCCAGGGACTGGATGAACCGGGCCGCGCCGGGCAATGGTCCATCCAGGTCCTCGTAAGCGCCCAGGGCCAGGAAGGCGGCGTATGCAGTGCCAGCTTCACTCCCGGCTATGGGATGGTAACCGCCATCGGTGCTGCGATGGCCCTCCAGGCGCCCCAGGAGCTCCGCCCGAACCGCCCCGCCGCAGGCCTCCCCTGGGTTCAGCGCCGAAACCGCCCCCCAGCCCCGCGCCAGGCAACAGAGATGAATAAAGTCCAATCCCTGGCCGCCGCCGAATGAACGCAAGTATCTCTGCGCCGCAGCCACCGCGCTCGACACCGCTGGACTGTGCTCCGTCCCGCGGCGAGGTTGCGCAATCTCGGCGCCCGGCGCCAATTCTCCGGCAGCGACGCGCTCGAACGCCTCCCGGCCACCTTCGCTCGCCGCCACCCCCGCCAGCCCGAAAACCGTGTAGTAAAGGTCGCTCTGGCCCGCCCGGTCCTGGAAGCCGCCATCGGGGTTCTGGCGGCACAACAGGAACTTGCCGATCAGTTCCGTGGAATCACCCAGCAGCGCCGGGGCCAGGCGCGCCGCCTGCAGCATTTCAAGAAAAAGGCTCACGCGAGGAGTACGCCAGCGCCACGACTGGTGGGGTAAAGGCCTTAGGGCTCGCGGAAAAATAGATTCCGAGACCTGATTGCTCGAGTCGAGCGTGGAGTCCCGCCGTGGCGGGACTCCACGCTCGGACGCAGAGCGTGCGCCAAAATGTTTGAACTACGCCCAAAGCACCGAAGTTGTTTTTGCACGGGCGCTCAAAAGTAGCCACGTTTATTGCCCCGCGGCGTCAGGCGCGGGGTCAGGCGCTGCCCGGGGGCGCATCTTGACACTGCCCCCGAGCGCGGGCGGCCCTCCCCCATTCCCCCCTCCCATCCCGCGGGGCGGGATGGGAGGGGGCTGATCGGTTTTTGGTCTTTACCCAGGGCGGCGGCCCGCCTCCGCTGCGCTCCGGCGGGCCTTGCCCTGGGCTACTATCTTCCGGCCCCTCCGGGGCGGAAGAGTGCCGCGCTGCGCGCGGGTAGAGTGGAATCGGTGGTAGTGTCAGGATGCGCCTCCTGGCTGCTTGGACTGCTCGAATTCCTTGCACCAGCCTTTGATTTCCGGTTCGTTAAAGACCCGACCGATGACGCGGCGCAACAGGCCTTTGAGGCTCGGGTTTTCCAGGTCCCGCAACGAGCGAATGGCCTCTTCTTTGTAGGTTTCCAGCAGTGTGCGAGCCCGCGCGTCGGCCTTCAACTCGGCAAACACGGCTTCGATCTCTCGGGCCTCCCGGCCGGCCGGCATGGCGCGGCGCCAGAGCGATTCCAGCAACTGCTTGGTCTGGCCGGCAGCCCGTTCGTAGGCAATCGCCAGCAACAACCCCGGCCGCAGGGCGGCCAGGTCGTTGCTCTCGCCCTGCTCGCCGTGGTCGCTGAGGTCATCCCGGATTTGGTAGGCAATGCCCAGCGCCTCGCTGTAGGTCTGCAGCGCGGCGGCCACCTCTTCGTAGCCGCCGGCGCGCCTTTCGGCGCGCTTTCGCTCCAAAGCCGCCCCGCCGCCCGCCCACCCGCTTTCGGCCGCGAGCGCGCCCAGTTTGAGCGCGACCTCGAAGGCCGGCGCGGTCTTCTGGCGGAAGATTTCGAGCACCTGCGGCGGCGTCAAGGGCCGCGGCGCGCGCGCCCAGCAAAGCTCGGCGCCCTGGCCGCGGCATAGCTGGCGTTGCCCCTGCGCCGCCACCAGCAGCATCCGCGCCTTCTGCTCGCCGGCAAGCTCGCACGAGCCAACCAGGCGGTAGCCTTCCCCGATCAGGAGATCGCCCACGTTCAGCGCCACCGGAACCCCGTATTCGGCGTGCAGGCTCTTCTCACCGTAACGCGTAGCGTCGCCGTCCTCGATGTCATCATGGATGAGCGAGGCCTTGTGGAAGCACTCGACGGCCACGGCGAGTCGGCGGATGTCCTTCGGGAGGCCAACGCTCGGGTCGGGGCGGAGCGCCTGGAAGGTCGCCACGGTCAGCAAAGGGCGCCACCGTTTGCCCGCGCGGCCCAGCCACCGGCGCGCCAGCCGCTCGGTTTCGCCCTCGGCCCCGCCCAGCAGCGAATCGAGCGCGGCGGCTGAGAACCAGCTATCCACTTCTTCGCGCAGGGCCCCCAGGTCCAGCCGGCTCGTCCGGTCCTCGCTGCTGAGGTGGATGTAGTCCCACAGCCAATCCAGGTCCACAGTCGAGTCGGCGCATTCCTCTTGCAGCAGCGGGATGGCCAGCCCGGGGATGGCGGCGGCTTCCATGTATGGGAAGGCCTGTTCCAGCACCCCGAGGCAACTGACCCCGATGATGGCCTCGATGTTGCCGGCTTGGATGAGCGACATCACCCGCGCCGAACCTTCGGCCACCAGCACGGCGTAACCCAGTTTCTCGGCCTCGGACTGGAGCTCCTGGATGCTGCACAGGCCGCACCGCCGGCAGAGCAGCCCGAATTCGTCGAACGGGGCGCGGCACTTGTTTTCCACCCGCAGGCACTTGGGCAGCAGCAGCAGGCGTTTGCCGTAAGGCACCGCGGCCAGGGCTTCCCGCCACATTTCATTGTTCAGCAGCACGCCGAGGTAGTCGCGGTAAATCGGCGCGCAGCCCAGCAACTCCACCACGCGCTGCGCGTGCTCTTTCAACTGGGCCAGTGGCAAGGGCGGCACGGGGTTGAACTCCGCCACGTAGTGCCGCACATACTGCAGCAGCCGGTTCCGCTCCGCCGCGCTCGGCGGAATTTCCTTCCGCGCCGGCCGCAAGCGTTGCTGCACCCTCTGACGAGGCACGGCTATCCCCTTGAACTCATCCGTCGTTTTGCTCGGGACCGGTCGCATCGTGTCAACGCTTTGCCGGGAGATTATCGCTCCCCAGCCCCGCCGGGTCGAGCCTGATTTTCAGCAATAAAGCTCGCGCGGCCCAGGCGGAGTTGGCACACTCCTTCTATGGGCCGATTGGATCAGGCACTGGTCGAGCGCGGACTCAGTGGCAGCCGCGAGCAGGCCAAACGCGCCATCCTGGCCGGCCGCGTCAGGATTAACGGCCAACTGGCCCGCAAGCCGAGCGATCCCGTCCGGCCCGCCGACCAACTCGGCTTCCTGGCGCCGGAAAGGTTTGTCAGCCGGGGCGGGCTCAAGCTCGAGCACGCCCTCAATTGGTTTCAGCTCCAAGTCTCCGGCTGGACGGCCATCGATCTTGGCGCTTCCACCGGCGGCTTCACCGACTGCCTGCTGCAACGCGGCGCGGCCAGGGTTTACGCGGTGGACGTCGGCCGGGGCCAACTGGCCTGGAAATTGCGCGCCGATCCCCGCGTCGTGGTCATGGAAAAGACCAACGCCCGCCTGCTCACCCCAGCCCACTTTCCCCCGCCCTTTGCCCCGGTCGACCTGGTCGTCATTGATTGCTCCTTCATCTCGCTGCGCAAAATCCTTCCCCCCGCCGTTGCATTGTTGCGCCCTTGCGGTAGAATCATTGCCCTGGTCAAACCCCAATTCGAGGCGGGCAAGGCCGAAGCCGACAAAGGCGCCGGTGTCATCCGCGACCCGGCGATTCACGAGCGCGTGTTGCGCGAGTTGGCCGATTTCCTGGCTGGCCTGCCCGGCCTCCGGTGGCGCGGCGTGACCGACTCCCCGGTGCTCGGACCGGCGGGCAACAAAGAGTTCCTGGTGCTGCTTGAAAACATGGGCTGACAAAATCAAACGTGTGGGCGTGATCGGCAATTCCGAGAAGGCCGCCGGCTTTGGCGCCATCACCCAGGCCGCGCGCCTGATCGCGGCCGCCGGCCGAGAGCTTTACAGCGACCCGGCCACCGCCCGGCTCGCCAGCTTGAAAGCCACCGTCTGCCAGGACGCCGCCACCCTGGCCCGCGAGGTTCATCTCTTGCTGGTCTTCGGCGGCGACGGCACGATCCTGCGCGTGGCCCGGGAAATCGCCGGCTCCCGCACCCCGCTGCTCGGCATCAACATCGGCAGCCTCGGTTTCCTGACCGCCGTGCCTTCGGACCAGTTGGCCCAGGCCCTCAAGCACATTTGGCAAGGCCACTTCAAGTTCGAGGCCCGGATTTTGCTCCAAGCCAGCGCCCGCTGCAACGGCCGGTTGCTCAACCTCACCGCGTTGAACGACATCATCATCAGCCGTGGCATCGTCTCCCGCCTCATCGAACTGGACGTGCGCATCAATGGCGACCCTCTCACGCGCTATCGCTGCGACGGACTGATCATCAGCTCCCCTACCGGCTCGACCGCCTATTCCCTGGCCGCCGGCGGCGCGGTCATCTTCCCCACCGCCGCCGTCCTGGCCCTCACCCCCATCTGCCCCCATACCCTTTCCAATCGCGCCTTGATCCTGCCCGGCAACGCCACGATTGACGTGGCCGTGGTCAGTCCCAAGCCCGCCACCATCCTGAGCGCCGACGGCCAGGTGATGAGCGAACTGGGCACCGGCGATTCCATCACCATCGCCCGCAGCCATGGCTCCGTCCGGTTGATGCACCTGGCCGGCAGTTCTTTCTGTGAAACCTTGCGGCGCAAGCTGCACTGGCGAGGCGCCACTATCTGAGGCCGCCTCACGCCGCTCCTGCCTATGGTTCGACTAAAAGACATCGCTGAACGGGCGGGCGTCTCCGTCATGACCGTCTCCAAGGCCCTGCGCGACGAACCCGACGTGTCCGCGGCGACCAAGACCCGCATTAAACTGCTGGCCCAGCAACTGGGCTATGTGCCCGATTCCACGGCCCAGGGCCTGCGCAACCGCACCACCAAGCTCTTCGGCCTGGCCGTCGCTTCCTCGGCCGACCCCTTCCTCGGCCGCCTCGTGCTGGCCGTCGAGGAACGCGCCTACGAACTCGGCTACGACCTGCTCCTCGCCCATACCCTCAATATCCCGGAACGCGAGGATGCCTGCATCCGCCGCTTCCTGGCCCGGCGCGTGGACGGATTGTTCCTTTCCCCCGTCTATCGCATTGCCACCGAAGCCCGCGTCTATCAGGAGTTGCTCGCCCGCCGCGTCCCCACCGTCCTGCTGGGCCATCCCGCCCCCTTCTGCAACCAGTTCCTTTGCGTCCACTCCGACGACCTCCTGGCCAGCTACGCCCTCACGCGCCACTTGCTCAAACTGGGCCACAAACGCATCGCCTTTCTGGCCGGCCCCATCGCCACCCCCTGGGCCCAGCAGCGCTTCGAAGGCTACCGCCGCGCCTTGCGCGAGGCGGGCATGGACGTCGATGACAAGCTCGTCTTCCAGGCCGGCCGCACTCCTGAGGAGGGCGCCAAAGCCGCCGCCCAAATGATCGCCGAGTCCTCCAACGCCACCGCCGTCCAGGCCGTCAATGACCTCGTCGCCCTCGGCTGCGCCCAGCTCTTCCTCAAGCACCGCCTCAGCATTCCCCGGGACCTCTCCCTCGCCGGCTTCGGCAATATTGCCTTCTGCGACCACTTCCAGGTCCCCTTGACCACCGTGCGCCAGCCCAAGTACCGCCTTGGCTCCGCCGCCGTCGCCGCCATGCAACAACTCTTGCGCGGCCAGCGCCCAGACCTCAAACCCTTGCCCGCCGAACTGGTCGTGCGCGCCAGCACCGGCACTCCTCCTGCTACACCTCCACTCGGCAATCTGAGAACCGCCAACGCCTAGGGCCGGCCCCACCCCGGCCCGGGGCGCCGGCTCAGACGACTGAGCGCAGGACCAGGCGCCGCCCCGGCATTCCTTGCCGGTCGCCGCCCCCTGCCCAGAACCGTAAGAGATCGCATGCATTGTAGTATGAAAAGAGCACTTGCCATTCTGCTCCTCGTGGCGGGCGCCGTCAGTGTCTTCTGGGTCGCCAGGGCCTGGACCCAACGGCAGCTCGACCAGAATGTCGCCCGCTTTGACGCCCAAGCGGACAACCTGATCCTCAGCCTCCAACAATACAGGGAATTCCTGGGCAGCTACCCGACCGGGAACAACCCCGCCATTGCCAAAGCCCTCCTTGGCCGCGGTGAGAAGAAGGTCGTCATCCTGACCGCCCGCAATCACTGCCAGCTCGATGAAAAGGGCCAGATCCTCGACCCCTGGGGCACCCCGCTCCAGTTCTATTTCTCCGATACCGAGGTCCTCATCCGCTCGGCCGGCCCCAATAAGCTCTGGGAGGACACCGCCGTCCCATTTGCGGACGATCTGTACCGATCTGCGCCAAAGACAAAGTAACGAGAAAGCCGAAAGGAGCCGGGGCCTGGCGGACGCCGCGGCCAAAGGCCGGACCCATAGCAGCCCGCGGCAACGCCGCACGACACCGCCCGGCATTGGAAGTGGTGGACTCGGGGTAGCGCCAAAAGCATCCAGGAAGGCCATTCGGCTTGACAGCAAGCCGTCAAGTCGGCGACAAGAAGAGACCCCTGGCGGGTCCGGCCGATCCGAGGCACAGACCGGCCGCCTGGGAGGAGCAATCGCAATCGCAGGCCCGCCCGCACCAGACACGGCGCGGGTCAGAAGGGCAAATAGACTGAAATCGCCAACTGTCGCCGAAAGAGCCGTCGCAACTCAAGGCCACGGCCTGGTGGACCAGCGCGGGGCCGCGGCCCCGAAGCTGTTCGTCATTGCGTTGAGGTGCGGCCAGCTCGGCAACCGACTGATCCTCTTCGCGCATTTTATCGCCCTCGCGGAGGAGTCGGGGTGTCGCGTCGTGAACATCTCTTTCCATTCTTACGCGCACCTGTTCGAGCACACGGCCCAAGACATTTATTGCCGCTACCCGGTGGCCGCGCGGCGAAGCTGGCTCGACGCCGTGCCGGGTTTGGCCCGGGCGATTCGCAAGACGCGGATACTCTACCACGTGGTGCGCTACGGCAGCGCCCTCAACGCCCGTCTGCCGCTCCTGGGCAAGTCAGTCCTTACGGTGGAGGAAATGCCAGAGATCACGCTGATCGAGGGGGCCGAGTTCCAGGGGCGCATCCGCGACGCGCGCCTGGTGCTGATTTACGGCTGGCCCTTTCGCGCGCCGGGCTGTGTGGCCCGGCACGCAGATAAGATCCGCGCCTATTTCCGCCCCGTGCCGGAACACGCCCGCGCCAGCCGCGAGGCCGTCGAGCGCCTTCGGCGCGGCGCCGACGTGGTCGCCGGCGTTCACATCCGCCACGGCGATTATCGCCACTATCGAGGCGGGCAATTCAACTTCCCTGTGGCCCGCTATGCCGCCTGGATGCGTGAGTTGGCCGGCCAGTTTCCGGGGCGCAAAGTGTCCTTCCTGGTTTGCAGCGACGAGCCGCGAAACGCGGCTGAGTTCCCGGGGTTGGCGGTGGGGTTCGGTCCCGGCACCCCGGTGGGTGACCTCTACGCTTTGGCAGGGTGCGATTGCCTTTTCGGACCCCGGAGCACCTTCACCCAATGGGCCTCCTTTTATGGCAACACCCCGTTGCGGCCCATCTCCAGCAGCGAGGATCGCCTCGACCGCGCCACTTTTCGGGTTTCGGGACTCGAAGGCTGACGCCTTGCCCGGCGCCCGTACAAGAGCAAAGCACCCCGTGGGCGGGGGCTTTGTCCTTTGCAGTCGGCTTGGGGGCAAATTGCCTTCCCGGCCCTATTGGGCGGACTGATGCGGCCCGAAGCGTCAATAGAGGCGATGTGGCAATGGGGTCCCGGACGGGACTCGGTCCGGTCTGACTCGGCAACCCAGCGATAAATATAAATCGTTGGGCCAGGTTCGGTCGTCCCTCCGCGACTGCCCCCAGCCATCGTCCCGTCTCTCTCTTAATGTTCCCTTAAGCTTTTCTGTGATAAGCTGTGGGACCTTATGAAAGCAGCCCCGCGCTCGATCAGGCCAGGCGTCTCCGAGGGGAACGCGGGTTTGGTGGCGGCCTGGAATGAAGGCGGCCGCCGGGGCGCAATTCACCCTTGGCGCCGCTTATGAAACAACTCACCCTGCTCGCTCTCCACCTGTGCATCGCCGCGGCGGCCTCGGCCGCCAACTGGCCCGGCTGGCGCGGACCTGAGGGCACCGGTGTTTCTTTGGAAAAAGACCTGCCTGAAACCTGGGGCACGAACCAGAACGTGCGCTGGCGCGTCGCGCTGCCCGGTCCGTGCAATTCCTCGCCGATTGCCTGGGGCAACCGGGTCTTCATTGCGCAGGCCATCAAGAGCGACAAGCGCCGCACCGTGATCTGTTTCGACCGCGCCGACGGCAGGCAACTCTGGCAAGCGGGCGTAATCTATGCCGAGAACGAGCCGACACAGGAAAACAACCCCTATTGCTCCGCCACGCCGGTGACCGACGGCGACCGGGTCGTCGCGTCCTTTGGCTCGGCGGGGCTGTACTGCTACGACTTCGACGGGAAGGAGCTTTGGCATCGTGACCTCGGCAAGATGAACCATATGTTCGGCAACGCCTCATCGCCCGTGCTCTACGGCAACCTCTGCTTCCTCAACTTCGGCCCCGACCCCAAGGCCAGGCTGATCGCGGTCAACAAACGCGACGGCCAGACGGTTTGGGAAGTCGAGCCGCCGAAGCCTGATCCCGGCGAAGAGCCACCAGCGCGCGGCGGCTTTGGCGCACCGGGTCCGCCGGGTGGCCCCGGCGGCTTCGGCCCCGGCATGTTCATTGCCCCGCAAATGCTGACCCAAGCCGATAAGAACGGAGATCAGAAACTCTCTCGGGCAGAGTTCCTCGCCTTGGCGGACGTGTGGTTCGACAAACTGGATTCGGAAAAGACCGGCAAGGTAAGCCGGGAACAGTTTACAGAAAAACTCCCCGCCGTGCTGCCACCGCCCGCCGGATTCGCTCCGCCGGGCGGCCCGGCGCCCCCGGCAGAAGAGCCGGGCCCAGGCAGGGGACCGGCCGGGTCCGGCCCCGGCACATTCATTGGGCCGGGCCTCTTCGCCGCCGCCGATACGGACAAAGACGGCTTGCTGACGCGCGCCGAACTCAAAGGCGCGTTCGAAAGGTGGTTTGCCGATTGGGATTCGGATAAGAGCGGCTCGCTCAACCAAGAGAAGCTCCGCGCCGGTCTCGACGCAGCGCTGCCCCGGCCCAACTTCGGCGGTCCCGGCGGTGGAGGCGGTCTTGGTGGGCCGGGCGGTCCCGGGGGTCCTCCGGGTGGAGCGTGGAGCACGCCCCTGCTCATCAAGGCCGGCCAACGCGATGAACTGGTCATGAATTTCCCGAATCGTCTGGCGGGATACGAGCCCGAGACCGGCAAGCAACTCTGGCTCAGCAAAGGCATTGATGATTGGATTTTCACGACGCCCGTCTCAGGCGACGGGGTGGTCGTGGGGATAAGCAGCGGCCTGATGGGTGGCCGCGCCATCGCCGTGCGGCCGGGCGGCAGCGGGGATGTGACCGAGAGTCAGCGGGTCTGGCGTTTGGAGCGCGTAAAGAGTCAGCCCATCGGTTCAGGGGTTATCCACGAGGGGTATCTTTACCTGATCGGTCAGGACGGCATCGCCTCCTGCCTCGAACTGAAGACCGGCAACGAGCTATGGGAAGAGCGCCTCAAAGGTCCCGGCGTGAAAGGCAGTTCCTGGTCCTCGATGCTCCTGGCCGACGGGAAGATCTATGTGCCCAACCAATCCGGCGACGTGTTCGTCCTGCGCGCCGGCCCCAAGTTCCAACTGCTGGCCACCAACTCGGTGTACGAGCCGACCAACGCCTCCTTGGCCGCGTCCGATGGGGACCTCTTCCTCCGCACCGACAAGAGCCTTTGGTGTTTCGCCCGCACAAAGCAATAGACAAAAAAACCAACGCGCGCCGAAACGCGCGCTTGCTAACGTGGCAGCGGTTTTGGTATGAGAAAGCCATCCAACGTTCAGGACAGGACGCGGGTGCGGCACTTTAATGAGCTTGGAGATATGAGATGCTTTCGCCGACCTGATAAGTCAGGGACGAGCCGCGGACCCACCACCGGGCTAACCCGTCGTCCAGCGTTCACGCTCATCGAACTGCTCGTGGTAATCGCCGTCATCGGCATCCTGGCGAGCCTATTGCTGCCGGTGCTGAGCCGGGCCAAGGAAGCCGCCAGGGCCACGGCCTGCGCAAACAACCTGCGACAGTTCAGCCATGCTGCCGCCGTTTATTCGCTAGATAACAAGGGCCGCCTGCCCTACTTCCTGGACTGGCTGCACACCGAGCACGGCAGTGTTGATCTCGCGACCGGCGAGCTCTATCCCTACTTGAAGAGCCGGGAGGTTTACCTCTGCCCCACCGATCAACTCGCGCTGGGCATCAGGCCCAGCGGTTCCTCTCCGCCGCCCACTTCCACCCGCCAATGCAGCTACGCCATGAACTGCGTGCTCTGCCACGACGGCGACCCCTCCAAATACACAGCGCCCACGCGAACCCTCCTCTTCATGGAGGCTAACCTGGCCCGAAACGACCTTTCCGGAATGGTTGGCCCCGTGCCCGTGTTGGGCAGCACAAACGCCATCAGTACGCGCCACAATGGCAGCGGGCATCTGATGTTCTCCGACTTTCACGTTCAACGAGTGAACGCGGCGACTGCCAAGAAGCTGGAAAGGAGCAAGACCTTCTGGCTCCCGGCCCCCACATCGGATCCGCGCTCGATGGGATTCGTCACCGGCCTGCCGGACCCATGAATTGGGTCGAGCCGACTCACTTGGGCAAGGTGAAGGAGGCCGGCCAAGCACCGGACTTTGCCACCAACTGCTTCCCGTTAACCGCAGCGGAACTCATGAAACCCAATCACAGCGAACTGACCAGCGGCTGGCGCGTCATAGCAGTCATCGCATTACGTGCGCTCGGGTCATTTTTCCCTCAAATCCTGGATGAGCGCCGCATCCAACCCTTCGACCGTAACCTCGCGGACCTGCGCCCCGCAACGGACGGCAAAAGTCTTCCGCGCGTCGTGCGGATTCCACAGCAGGGCGGCGCGCGCGGAGGGATACCAAGCCAGCACCGCCGGCTCGGCGGTTTCCACCCACGGCGTCTTCCCCAACCGCGGCAGGACGCCCCGTTTCAGGGCCCAGAGCGCTTCCAGGGATTCCTCGCAGGTTTCGGCGCCCGCCAGCGGCGCCTGCGCCTGCGGCCGGCACACCCATCGAGTCGCCGTCGCGGCCAATCGTCCACCGGCGGCCGACCGGGCATCGGCGTCGGAGAGGAAAGTCCAGCCGTCGTGCGGCAACTCATCCGCCACCTCGAACGGAATTCCCGTGGCCAGGAACAGGCTGAAGGGACGGTCATCGCCGACCAGCCGGCTGGCCTCGCCCCAGTAGTGCTTGAACGGGCCGCGCGGCCGGTGGCCGGCCAGCCGGGCGTGGAAATCCGCCTGCCGCCTCATCGCCGGCGCCAGGGTCGTCCAGTGTGCCTTCGGAAAAGGTGTCACCCCGCTCATGAACACCGTGTGGCGCACATCCGCCAGGGTCGAGATCACCAGTTTGGCCGCCAGGTGGCGGGCGGAAAGGCGGTCGGCCGGGAACGCCGTCGTCTCACTGTAGGCCAACTCCGGAGCCACAAAGCGGCGGTGAAACAACACGCTGAACAACTCGTCGGTCTTGCCCTTGAGCGGGCTGAAGGCCGAGTCGTTAAACATCAATTCGCCGACTCGCAGCGGCACGGCCCGATAGTCACGCAGCCGGATGCCGGCCTTCTCCGCGCCCAGGTACATGACCATGATGCCGAGGCCGCCCCCGGCGGCTCGGTTCTGCGCCCGGAATGAGCCGGTCAGTTCGTCGCACGTGAACTCCAGCCATTCCCGCAGCAAGCGCGTTGGCCGGCGGGCTCGCGCGTCGTCCCGCAATTCCGGCCAGCGTGCCTCGGGCAATCCCGTGCGTCGGAGGAACCCTGTCCGATGCTCCGCGCAGAAGCACCCGCCGATCTCGCCGGGACCGCGGGCTGGATGCTTCGCCGCCGGGTCATCCGGCTCGGCGGGGCTGGCGCGCCAGAACAACGGAGTGGCCGGTTCATAAAACGGCACGCACTATAGGCCAAAGCGCCCCGCCTGAGAACTGCAAGAGCCTGCGGCCGCCAAGACCTCAGGGACCGCCCGACGGAACACCCAATTCCATTTCAGCGCCGCGGGCGGCGGGACCAGACTCGCGCCGAAATGGAATTCGGCGCGCCGCTCCCGCCTCGACTGACCAGTTGGGTTTTTGCTTTACCATTTGACACGCGGAAGCGGCACGATAAGATGCGGACATGATGAGCCTGACAGCGAGCCGTCCTCCCCTGCCCGCGCAACCTCACAGGCAATTCCTTATCTGTATCGGTAAGCCGGGGTTTACTTTAATCGAACTGCTCGTGGTGATTGCGATCATCGGCATCCTGGCGGCTCTATTGTTGCCAGTCCTGGGACGAGCCCGGCTCAAGGCCAAGGAGATTCAATGTCTGAGCAATACCAGGCAGTTAACCATGGCCACTTCCATCTATGTGGCCGACCAGGAGAAACAGCCGGCGTACAACGCCCCCGCGTTTCCCGATGGCAACTGGATGGGAACACTCATCGATTACGCCAAAGACAAGAATTTGCGGCTATGCCCTCTGGCTCCGTTGCGTACCCCCGCTCCGGCGTCGGGAAACCGGCAGGGTAGCGCGGATGGCGCCTGGGTGCGCTGGACCAGCGATCGCAAAACGATGTTTTACGGAAGCTACGGGTTTAACGGATGGTTGTATTCGCAGGTCGTAATGTTCCATGGCGGACCCCACCCGCTTCCCCACTTCTTTTTTGCCAACCAAGGAAGCCTCGAGAAGCCCTCGCACACGCCGGTGTTTTTCGACGAGAATTGGCTGGACACCTGGCCACTCGAAACGGACCTCCCAGCGCGCGATCTTTACAATGGGGAAACCTTCGTCGGAGGTCCCGGCGTGTACAATATTGGCCGCTGCACGATTGCCCGGCATCATGTGCGCAGCCCTGCCAGCGCACCACGCCGCGTAGCCCCGGGACAAAGGCTGCCGGGCGCCATAGAAATGGGCATGGCCGACGGACATTCGGAGTTCGTGGACTTGGAGCATTTGTGGAACCTGAACTGGCACTACGGTTGGCAAACTCCCGCCAAGCGGCCGGATTAGTCAGCATCGCTGCCAGCAAAGTCTTCCGGCTCGGCTTGCCGGGGACGGTTGTGGATGATCAATCCCACAATCACTATTCCTGCGACCGGGTACTGCCTCCAACTCGCCGGAGAGCCTCATCCCCACGTATCCCCTGGATTGTGCAATTCCATCGTGCCTTGTAGAGGCGCTCGCCACGGCGTTGGACCTCCCCCTCGGCCCCGAGCAAGAAAACGCGGGACGACCACCAACTCGTCTCCGCCTGCACGTAGGCGATCCGTCCCGTCCGGGGGTCGATGTCAACGCTCTTGACCGCCTGAAGGTCCCCCAGTCCGTCGAACGGCTCGAACCGGCGGGATTCCGGGTCGAACGTCCAAACATGCTGGTCGGTGGTGAGGGCCAGCCGCCGTGTGCCGGGCAACGGGCGGAGGTCATGTCCGCCCCGATCGGGTAGATCGAACCGGCGAGAGAGGGCGAACGCCGGCGTCGCCGTTCCCCAGTCCTTCAGCTCGTAGGCCTGGAGTTCTTTATAGCCCAAAGCCCAGAGGTAACGCAGTTCGGGGTCCCAGACCAAGCCGTGGGCTCCCTCAAGAGGGTGACTCGCGATCTCCTTTTCCGGCTGGGACAGGTCGAAGAGGGCGAGGCGGTTCCCGTCGGCTCCCGCCACCACCACTCGGTCGCGGGGGAGCAGCTCGGCCGAGTGGGCGTCTTCGACCGACGCCCAGAAGAGTGCCCGGCCGCTGGCGCGCTCGACCAAGGCCACGCCGCCTCCTGAAGAGGTGATGAGGAGCTTCGATCCTTCCTGCACCGGCTTGCAGTCGTCCGTCGTCCCGAACTGCTTTCTCACGGTCGCGGGGATTTCCGAATGCTCGGCCGCCAGCCAACTCCAGACCTTCTTTCCATCGGCCTTGAGGTCCAGGACGAAGACCTCCTTGCCCCCGCAGAGGATCAACTCCTCCGCCTCGGTGGCGGCGAAGGAAGCGCCAGCGCCCACCGCGAGCCCCAAGAGGGCGGAGGCGAAAATCCGCCTATTTGCCCGGTCTCTCCGCCAACGCGCCATGGTTTTGCTCGCGGAGTCGGGCATACGCCTGAGCATCGTTATGCTCGAAGGTTCATTGCTTGCCCAGCTTGTTGAGCGCCCATCGTAACGCTTCCCTTTCGCCGGAAACCTTCACGCGGTCGTAGAAGCTGATTAGGTCCTGCGGCGGCATCTTTTCCCACAAGGTCACCAGCACGTCTCGCCGTTCTCCGCCCATCCAGGTTGATGGATCGGCCAGGCGTTTGATTTCCTCCCGGCGTCGGGCGAGTTCGTCCAGCCGGTCCTTAACAGTACCCTTGCCGTCGTCGAACTGGCTGCCGGGGTCCATCGAACCGAGGATCTGACTCTCGATGTTCACGCCCACCAACTCGTTGATCAAATAATGATTTCCAGAAGGCTCACCGACCCGCTGTGCCAGGTTCAGGCCCATCTGCAAGGCGGCCTGCGCCGAGGCCTCGTCACCCGCTTGCCGGTAGAGCGTTGCCAGTTCCACCATGTTTTGCCCCAGGCGCTTGAGTCGGGCCAACTGCGGCAGCGGCAACGAGCAAGCCGCCAGCGCTTTGGCCTCCGCCTCCGAGTAACCGGCGGCGCGGTAGGCTTCTTCCGCGTTCTGAACGAAGTCCCCTGAGTAGTCCTGGAACCCCGATTTCCCGGAGGCGGCCACCAAATCCTCTACGGCCTGGTCGCTCTGGCCGGAGTTGAAGTGCTCCTGCGCGGAGAGGTAATCCGCCAGTGCATTGTCTGGGGCCGACTGCTTAAACGCATCCAATCTTTGGCGACGTTCCTCGGGACTTGAGTCGGGCTGATTGCGCGCAGCGAAATAAGCGGCAAAGTTCACCCGCGGGTCTTTGGGATATTTCTCCACCGCTTCCCGCAGAAAAGATTGGTCCTCCGTGACGCGGAAGGCGGCGAGCAGGCTTTCCGCACTGCGGTGGTTTTCCTCGAGGTACGGCTCGACCTGCTGCGGGCTCAGCTTGAACGACTCATCACCAGTCAGCAGCCGGGCAACCAGGTTGGTGGGCCCTGAGTGGTCCACCGAGGGGTCGGCCGCCGGGGCGGTTGCCGCCATTCGTGGCGCCGGCAGCCGGGGTCTAAGCGCGCGCTTCGCCGAGAGCGGCTCCGTCTGCGCCGGCGGCGGCAAAGACACGGTTGGGCGCGGGCGACTGAGGATAGCGAACCCAAGGACCGTCAATCCCGCGATCACGATGATTGCTGTTTTCCCACTCATAACTCTATTCCGAGGCCGATCACCGACTGCCCTGCCGGTTCATCACCCAGCGGAGTGCGTCCAATTCACCGGCGAGCTTCATCCGGTCAAAGTAGCTGATCAGCTCATTATCCGGCATTTTCTGGAGAATAGGTTCGGCTTCTTTCCAGAGTGTCTTGCGATCCTCGATTTCATGGCGGATTTCCTCCAGGCGGTCCTTGATGGAATCACCTGCGGCGTCATACGAACTGGCCGGGTCCATGGTCTGCAGGATTAGCCGTTGAATGGCAAGGCCGCTCATGTCGGAGATCAAAAGGTTTTCCCCGCAGGGTTGGGCCACGCGCTGCCCCAAACCCAGGCCCATTTGCACCACCGCTTGCGCCGACGCCTGGTCGCCTGCCTGACGGTATAGGTTTGCCAGGTCACCGAGACTTTGTGCCAGTCCCTTCAGTTCGCGCAGTTGCGGCAACCACTGCGCGTAGGCCGCTTCCGCTTTGGCCTCAGCGCGTGAGTTGCCCGCCGAAACATAAGCCTCCTCGAGGTTCTGAGCGCTTTCTGCCGCGTAGTCCTGGAACTTGGCTCTGCCCGAAGCCGCAATGAGTTCTTCCACTGCGAGGTCGGTCTGCCCGGACTTAAAGTAGGCCTGCGCGGAGAGGTAGCCAGCAAGGGCATTTTCCGGCGCCGATCGTTTGAACGCGTCCAACCATTGGCGACACTCTTCAGGGGACATGTTCTCCTTCATCTGGGCGGCGACCCAGCCGGCATAGCTGACCTGAGGGTTATCCGGGTATTTCTCGGCGGCTTCCTGCAGCAAGGAGGGATCGTGAGTGAGGCGGAACGCAGCGAGCAGGCTCTCAGCGCTGCGCCGATTCTCCGCGAGGTAAGCGTCGACCTGGGCGCGATTAGGCGTGGGTAAGCCGGCCTCATCCCTCTGCAAACGCGCGAACACATTCGTGTGCTCCAAATCACCTGGCTCGGCTTCGGGCGCCAATGCGGCCGCGACTTGCATTCGTGGCGCCGGCAGGCGGGGTTTGAACCCCGGCATCGTGGAAACCAGTTCCGTCTGCGCCGGTGACGAAACGCGCTCCGCGCGCCAGCAACGGCTCTGGATGGCCACTCCTACGCCCACCGCGCCCGCGGCCAGGATGATTAAGCTCTTTGCATTCATGACTCCAATTGAGCCTCAGTGCTATAGACAGGGCTGGGAATAAATCGTGTCGGGCAGTTGCACTTCGGCTCTTTTCATGTGGGAAGTTTGCCTCACCCTGTGGGTTTCGTGCAAGGCCAAGTTCCCGGACGACCTCGAGTTGAACTGTGAAAAGGCTCGTCTTGGAAAAATGCCGAGCACCTTTTGGCGTGGCGTGCGCGGTTCTTCCTGGCCTCATTGCTCCCTCATTTCCGACCCGACCGGACCCATTGATTGGGTTTCGGGATTCGGCAGCCGGCGAGTTTCAAGCGGCCGTTCGCGAAAAACCACACCCGCGCATCACTCCACAGCGGCCCCGGCCAGCGTGGCCACCGCTTTCGTGAGGAGCACTGGCAACACCCGCGTTGCTTTCGGTCGCGTCGTCGCTTACATTTCGCAGCATGAAAGCGGTTACAATTCGGGAAGCCCAGGGACAGCTTGGACATCTCATCGCTGAGGCTTGTCGCGGCGAATTAATCGTGCTCACCGACGGCGACAAGCAAGTCGCTTTAGAGCCGCGTCCTTCACTGGACTTGGAGGAGGACAGCCCGGAATTGGAGGCGGAGTTGTTGCGAGCGGTCAACGGGCCGCATTCCCTGTTCTCGGAAGCTCAATTGCGGGAGTTGGCAAATAAGGCCCTGGGAGAACACCGGGCGCGTCGCCACAAATGAAGCTCGCGCTCCATCGCTCGGGTGACTTCAATCGCGACTTCGACCTGCAGTATCGGTGGTATCTTGAACAGGCAGGCGAAGCAGTGGCTGAGCGTTATCTGCATGCTGTGCTGGCTACGCTGCGCTTGCTCCCCACCCAACCCGACCTGGGCCACCGCAGGAAGTTCCGTCATCGAACTCTTCGGGGTATCCGCTCATTCCGGTTGCCTTCTCCGTTCGATGTTCACTTGATTTTCTACCGCCACAACTCCGCCCAGCTTTTTGCCGAACGCCTCATGCACGGTGCGCGCGACTTGCCCCGGCGGTTGGTTGAGCCGCCGGGTTCTCCGGCGCACTGATCTCGAAAAGGTCCGTCGCACAAAAAGGACCACAGACTTCTTTTTGGCGTGGGGTGAGCGGTTGTTGGCTTCCTGCTGATGCCATAGCCTAATAGATAAAATCCAGCTAAAGGTTGCTCATCAATTGGCGCAGGACATAGGGGAGGATGCCGCCGTGCTGGTAATAGTCGATTTCGATTGGCGTATCGATGCGGCAGGTGACCGGGACGCTCTCCGCATTCCCGTTGGCGCGGCTGATGCGGAGCGTCAAATCCTGCTGCGGCTTGAGCCCGGGGCCGAGGCCGAGCACGTCGTAAGTTTCGGCGCCGTCCAGCTTGAGAGTCTGGGCATTGGTGCCTTCCTTGAATTGCAGCGGCAGCACGCCCATCCCCACCAGGTTCGCGCGGTGAATGCGCTCGTAGCTTTGCGCCACTACGCATTTGACGCCCAGCAGCGCGGTCCCCTTGGCCGCCCAATCGCGGGAACTGCCGGTCCCGTATTCCTGGCCGGCCATGACCAGCAGCGGCGTGCCTTCCTTCTGGTAGGCCATCGCCGCGTCGTAGATCGGCGCCACTTGGCCCGGCCCGCCGGCGCAGGCCCGGGCGAAACACCGCGTCACCCCGCCCTCCGTGCCCGGCGCCATCAGGTTCTTGATGCGGACATTGGCAAACGTCCCGCGGGTCATCACACGGTCATTGCCCCGCCGCGAGCCGTAGCTGTTGAAATCCTCGAAGGCGACCCCATGCCCGAGCAAGTACTTGCCGGCCGGCGAATTCTTCTTGATGCTGCCGGCGGGCGAGATGTGGTCCGTCGTCACGCTGTCGCCAAATATCCCAAGGGCGCGCGCCCCTTTGATTTCGCGGATGACTCCGGCCTGTAGCCCGAAATTGGCGAAGAACGGCGGCTCCTGGATGTAAGTGCTCTCGGGGTCCCACTGGTACACGTCGCCGGTGGGGGCGGGAATGGCATTCCACTTAGGGTTCTGCGCGGCGAAGTCGTGGTAGAGCTGGCGGAAGACCTCCGGCTTGAGGGCCGCCTGCATCAGGTCGCGCACTTCCTGCATGGTCGGCCAGATGTCCTTGAGATAAACCGCGCGCCCGTCTTTGCCCTGGCCGAGCGGCTCCCGGCTCAGGTCAATATTCACCCGTCCCGCCAGGGCGAAGGCCACCACCAGCGGCGGGGACATCAGGAAATTGGCCTTGATGCTCTGGTGGATGCGGGCCTCGAAATTGCGGTTGCCGGAGAGCACCGAGGCGGCCACCAGATCGTACTTGCCGACCGCCTCTTCCACGGGCGCCGGCAGCGGACCCGAGTTGCCGATGCACGTGGTGCAGCCGTAGCCGACCAGGTTGAAGCCGAGCTGGTCCAGGGACTTCTGCAAACCGGTCTTTTCCAGATAGTCGCTCACCACGCGCGAGCCGGGCGCCAGCGAGGTCTTCACCAGCGGATTCACCCGCAGCCCCCGTGCCACGGCCTTTTTCGCCAGCAACCCTGCCGCCAGCATCACCGAAGGATTGCTGGTGTTGGTGCAACTGGTTATCGCCGCAATCAACACGCTCCCGTGGCGAATCCGGGCCTCAGATGGGAACGCCGTGGCGCTGACCGGCTCGGTGATCGGCCGCTGCTTGGCCATCCCCGGCTCCCTCAACGGATTGCTGGCGCCCGCCTGGCCTCCGCTCCGCGTCACCGCTCCCTGGCTGCCGCCGCCAGGCCCAACGCCATCGCCGAGGCGCACCGCAAAGCTCTTGCCCAAATCCTCCGCCGACTTGCCAAAGCCGTTCTGGGTGAGCGGTCTGGCCAGGGCGGCCTCGAATTCCCGCTTCAGCTTCGGCAGCTCGATCCGGTCCTGCGGCCGCTTCGGCCCCGCCACGCTCGGCACCACCGTCCCCAGGTCCAGTTCCAGCCCCGCGGAATACTCGATCTGGCCCTTGGCCGGCAGGCCGAACAGCCCTTGCGCCCGGTAATAGTTCTCGTAAGTCCGGCACTGCTCCTCGCTGCGGCCCGTGGCCCGCAGGTAGTTCACGCACTCCGCATCCACCGGGAAGAACCCCATCGTAGCGCCGTACTCGGGGGCCATATTCGCAATCGTGGCCCGGTCCACCACGGGCAGGGCGGCGGCCCCCGGCCCATAGAATTCCACGAACTTGCCCACCACCTTGGCCTGGCGCAGCATCTGCGTGATCGTCAGCGCCAGGTCGGTCGCGGTCACCCCCTCCGCCAACGCCCCGCTCAGGCAGACGCCCACGACATCGGGCGTGAGGAAATAGACCGGCTGGCCCAGCATCCCAGCTTCCGCTTCGATACCCCCCACACCCCAGCCGACGATGCCCAGGCCATTGATCATGGTCGTGTGCGAATCGGTGCCCACCAGCGTGTCCGCATAGTAAAGGGTGGAGGCTTGCGAGTTGCCAGTCGAGGCGGAGGCCAGAACGCCTTGGGCCAGGTACTCGAGGTTGACCTGGTGGACGATGCCGATGCCCGGCGGGACGACCTTGAAGGTGTTGAAGGCCTGCCTGCCCCATTTCAAAAACTGGTAGCGCTCGCGATTGCGGCGAAATTCCAGCTCCAGGTTCTGCTCCAGGGCCTCCGGCGTCCCGTAGTAATCCACCTGGACCGAGTGGTCCACCACCAAATCCACCGGCACCAGCGGCTCGATCACCTTGGGGCTCTTGCCCAGCCGCCCCACCGCCGAGCGCATCGCCGCCAGGTCCACCAGCAACGGCACGCCCGTGAAATCCTGCAGCACGATCCGCGCCACCACAAACGGGATTTCCTCCCTGCGCGCCGCCCCGGGCTGCCAATTGGCCAGCGCCCGCACATGCTGCTCCGACACCCGCCGGCCGTCGCAGTTGCGCAGCACCGACTCCAGCACCAGCCGAAGCGAAACCGGTAATCGGGACACCGGGCCGACGCCCGCTCTTTCCAGTTGCGGCAGCGAATAGAACGTTCCTCGCCGGCCATTGCCCAGCTCGAATTCTTGGAGCGTACCAAACAGATTATGCGCATTCTTCATAAAATCATCAGGAGCCTGCTACATCCGTAAAATCTCGGCGGCGGTCTTGCGCAGCAGCCTGCGGGTGGGCAGGTAGGCCGCCAGCGCCCCGGCCACCAGGCTGATGGCAAAGGTGGCTAGGAAGGTCAGGTAGGGCATCGTGAAAACCGCGGCCAGTTCCATCAGCACCGCGGCCTGCAACACGAAGAGCCAAGCCAGGGTGAAACCAATCGCCCCGCCGCCGATGCCGGCGCTCAGGGTCAGGACGACCGATTCGCCCAGGAACAACCGGAACAGTTGCCGGCGGCGCAAACCCAGCGCCTTCAACACCCCGATTTCCCGCTGCCGCTCCACGACCGCGCTGGCCATCGAGGCAATCAGGGCGAAGACCGCGATGACCACCGCCACCCCCAGCAGCAGCCCAAAGAACACTTGCGTCGCCCAATACAGCACCCGCGCCTCTTCCTTCTGCTCAGCGGTGCATTGCACTCCGAAGCGATAGCGCACATCGAACTCTTCCCGGATCCTCCCGGCGACGGCCTTCTGGCCCGCCGCTCCGCCTTTGGCCCGGACGAAGTAAAGCGCCTGGAAGGCCTCGGCCGGCGCGGCGCCCGTCAGGGCCTGGAAGTTCTCCAGCGAAATCAGCACGCCTGAGCCGACGGCATTGGCCAGGCGTCCCCGGAAGTTCTCCAGGCCCGGCATCGCGCTGCACACCGCCGCCACCCGGAACCTGGCCTGGCTGCGCTCGGCCCCCAGCCAGAAGGACAACTGAACCGGGTCCCCCACCCTCACCTCGAGAAAGCGCGCCGCCGCCAGGCTCAGGATAATCGGCGGCGCAGGGTTGGTGGGCGAATGGTCGTCGAGGCGGACGCGCTGGCCCGCCAGGCTGGCGAGCACCCCGGGGCTGCCCGCCTCCCACACGATGCGCTCGACATACAGTACCTTGGCCAAATCCGGGTCGGCGCCGAACGGCACGACCCACAGGTTCTTCAGGCCCACCAGATCGCTGGCCACGACATCATAAGCCACGCCCAATTCGGAGCGGCTCTGGAGGTACTTGACTTCCGCCACGCCGGCCACGTCGGGCACCCGCCCCAGGTCGGCCTTGAGGCTCTCGGCCCCGGCACGCACGGCATGAATCCGCACGTCGGCCCCATGGGTCTGCTCCACCAGCGCCAGGGCCATGCGGCTGAACAGCGCCACCAGGCTCGCGATGAAGATCACCAGCGCCACCGACAACGTGAACAACAGGGCCGTCGTCGTGTGCCGCCGCCGGTGCCGTGCCAGATTGCGCGCCGCCAGTTCGCTGGCGGGCTCGAAGGCCCAGCCCAGCCCAAGGAACAACAGGCCCTGCACAAACGGCAGCAGCCCCACCATCACCAGCGTGAACCCCAGGAGGATCGACAGCAGCAGGCAGAGGATCACCGTGCCGATCAGCGACGGGTTCCCGGAAAGAAACGCCCCCGGCAACACGAAAAAGACGATCACCGACAGGGCGGAGAGGACCAGCCCGCTCAGCACCAGGGGACGGTTGGCCTGGCCCTCGCGCCCGGGGGCCGCGCGAATCTGCCCCCGCCGCAACGGATCCAGGGCATCCACAATCCGCCAGCGCGTGGCATGGAGGGCCGGCACCAGGGCGCTGCCGATGGAAAGGAGCGCGCCGGCGGCCAGGGTCAGCCAGAGCGTGGCCGGCGCCACTTCCAGGCCGAGCGCGACCCCCTTGGCGCCCATGGCCAAGGCTACGACCTTCACGATAATCCGGGCGAACAAAGTCCCGGCCAGGACCCCTGGAACCACGCCCAGAAAACAGAGCAGCAGCGACTCACTCAGGACCAGGTGGAAGATGTGGCGCCGCCGGGCGCCCAGCGTGCGCAGAATGCCGTACTCCCGGATGCGCTCCTCGACCGCCACCGAGATCAGCGAGTAGAGCAACAGCCCGGTAATGCCCAGGGCCAGCAGGGCGAACACGCCAAAAACCGCCTGCAGGGGCGAGGTGAAATTCTGGAAGGCGGTAATGGCCGCCGCTTTGGGCAGGCGCACCTCGTAATCCGGGCCCAGGCTGGCGGCCACGGCCGCGCCGGCCTCCTTGAGGCGCAGCACGCTGGCGTGCAGGTCACGGGCATCGTAGCACGCGCGGGGATTCCGCAGGGCGCCCGCCAGCACGTGCACCCGCTCGGCTTCATTCAGCAGCGCCCGGGCCGCGGCCGGGCCGACCACGATGTAGTCGCGCACTTGTTGGGGGAGCACCAGTTGGCGCTCGATCACGTTCCCCAGCCGGAGGGTCTGCTCCGAGAAAGTGCTGGGGCAGCGGATGGACAGGCTGGCCCCGGCCTTGGCCCGGAGTTTTTCCGCCAGCCCCTTTGAGAGAGCGCAGGTTTCCCCGCCCAGGGCCGGTTCCGGAACCATCCCGCCTATGTCCAGTTCGCGTTCCCGCCGCGGATCCACGCCCACCAGCACGGCGTAGTGTTCGCGCGCCTCGCAACTGACCTGCACCACGCCAAGCCATCTGGGCGCCAGGCCCAGAAGCGCCGGGTTGTCTTTGAGCCTCGCAATGACTTCCGCCGGGGCAAACGCCGGCGGGTTGAACGGGTCGCCGCCCGGATAGGTGATGAGCAGGTCGGCTTTGCCGGCCTGCAGCGCCACCAGGTCGAGGTAGGAAATCGAAATCGAATCCAGCCCCACCTGGACGGCCGTGAGCAGAGCCAGCGTCAGGAAAATGCCCAGGACGCCCAACAGCGTGCGCGCCCGCCGCCGGCCCAGGTTCCGCAGGACGTAAAGCAGCGTCGCGCTCATGCGGCCTGGGCGTCGCCCCTGGTGCCGCAGGCCTCCCGCCTACCCGCCTGCGAGTCACTCTCGATGCGCCCATCCCGCAGGCCGATGATCCGCGAACTGGCCTGGGCGATCAGGGCGTCATGCGTGGCTACGAGCAGCGTGACCTTTTCCCGTCGGTTCAGGTCCTGCAGCAGACCCATGATCTCCTGGCCCGTCACGCTGTCCAAATCGCCCGTCGGTTCATCCAGCAGGACCAGTGCCGGCTGGTTGGCCAGGGCGCGCGCGATCGAGACCCGTTGCTGTTCACCCCCGGAAAGCTCCGCCGGCTTGTGGTCCGCCCGGTCTTTCAACCCGACTCGTTCCAAAAGCCAGAGCGCCCGCTCCCGCCGCTCGCCCCGCCCTGTCCCCTTGAACTGCATCGGCAGTTCGATGTTCTCCCGCGCCGACAACGTCGCCAGCAGATTGTAGAACTGGAACACCACGCCGATGCGTTCCCGGCGCAGATCCGCCAACTGGTCTTCCGACAGATTCTCCAGGGCGACGCCGTCCACGCTCAAGGTGCCGCGCGACGGCGTATCCAGGGCCCCAATCAGGTTGAGCAGCGTCGTCTTCCCGCACCCGGACGGACCCATCAAGGCCACAAACTCGCCGCGGTGGACCGTGAGGTCCACCCCGCGCAACGCCCCAACCGCGGTGGCCCCCATTACATAGCTCTTGTGCAGGTTTTGCGTCTGGACAGCAATCGCGCTCATGCGGGCCGACTCTGCGCCCAAAGATCAACTATGGCAATGAGAAAGGGCGCGAAGGCATTTTCGGGCAGGGCTGCATCAAGCTCGGTTCGGCCCATACAGGCGCAGGCGCGGATGAGGTTCTCAGGTTCATTTATCAGATTGGGATGGGGCGCGTGAGGAGGCGGATGCCGTTCCAGCGGTTGCATT
>Ga0187870_1000575_pt1 | contig 40827 bp, 40 predicted proteins | sample June2016WEW_13_1_3_FD_132974 | JGI IMG/M metagenome (GOLD analysis project Ga0187870, IMG submission 132974) | Peatland microbial communities from SPRUCE experiment site at the Marcell Experimental Forest, Minnesota, USA - June2016WEW_13_150 | ecosystem: Environmental > Terrestrial > Soil >... | reverse complement strand
TTTGGATCGACGAAATGCGGATTTTGAAATCCCGATGCAATGGCAAACACGTCGACCTTGTCTCCACCGATCAGAGTGGTGATGCTCTGCAAGTCCGTCAGTGTCGTGACGACCTTGAGCTGAGCCGTTGCTGAAGAGCTCACCAGAAGGCAGATGGCCGTGAGCTGGAGAAAAAAATTAGTTCGTTTGCGTATCATAATAATTCGTCTCCGATATGTGTAATGGATACTGCAGAATTCCTAGTACTGATGTGCGGCATGAGTTCCAATTCCGAAAATGATTCGAAACACGACTCCGTTGCTGTTTCGATCGTAGTTCCGATCTGTGTACTGATATTCCAGGGCGAGAATCTGAAACTCATCCGGCTGAAAACGGAACAGGAGTGTCCCGACAATGTCTCGCCGGGCGCCATCGTCCGGATATTGCGAATAGTCGTATCGCGCCCCGACAAACCAGCGTTGTTCAAACTGATATTCCGCGAGAGAGTAGAGGCCGTGTGTCTTGGCAACAGTCGCCTCATCCAAACGCATGCCGGAAAAAAGGAGTTCACTTTGCCATGTGAAGGATTGCAGCACGTTGAACTGAACCGGCTTCCATTTGTAGGTCAAATCGACTCCACCCAATGTGCTGGAGAATCCAACCTGATTGGGGCCATTGGCTCCCGAGAACCCCAGCTCAAGCGTTGAATTCGGGGTCAGGTCGAAGAAATTTTTAAGATGACCGACATACGTAAGCTGGCTATTGTCCCCCCGGGCAAGTGAAGCGTTCGTTACGACGCGGCCGGTTTCGAGTGTAAGCTCCTGGAAGAAATCATACGGGTTGGGTACCAGCCAGCTCAGCGACGCTCCCTCCATATACATGCCCTCGGGGCTGAAGTAGTTCGCTGTGAGCTTGGGGAAATCGACAAAGCTGAATGCGTGAGGGTGAAGGATATTGATCTTGCCGAACGCCGGCTTAAATTTCCCGAGAGCGAGCTGGAGCTGATACGGAAGTGTTAGAGACGTCAGCGTGGCGATCTCGAGATCGGTGCCAAGCTCTCCCGTGTTCAGGTCCTTACTGTAGGAAAACATGAAATCTGCGCGGGCATATGGATCTACAACTGAGGAAACCTGTAGTTCAAGCTGGCTCAGGTACAAATCCACTTTTCGCTTCCCGACGCTGATGTACGACGACCGGAAATCTCCGATGGCACTAAGATCCGGATTTGTGCTCAGCGTTGATCGAGGCGCCGCTGGAGCTTGTTGAACGGCTGGGGCTGCAGCTGGTGGCTGCATTGATTGCTGAAGCTGCAGGAGAAGGAGCGAATCTGCGACTGCACTTGAGTCCTTTTGCTGCGCACCAGCGCTCGCGAGCGCCAGACAGAGCAACACAAGGATGACGCTGATGATCCTGGAAATATTCATGCGGTTCACCTGAAAGAGGATTGTCCAGTGAATTCAATGTGGAAAGCTGAAGCAATGAATCTCTCTTATGCAGAGAAGGACGGAGGACCTCTGTCAGGTTCGGAGAAGTGCATGCCCAGGGCGAGGATCCGAATGGTCTCGGAATCTACGATGGGCTGGACGCAAGCTTCCGGTACAGCGGATGAAAACTCGAGGATGGCGTTGGAGGTTGAATCGCGGAGGCAAAGCAGGCAATGGCGGCAGTCATCGAGCGGCCGGTGCATCTCAACCGCGCCACAGTCGTGACTTTGAACAGTCTGATGGCCATCGGAACTCCCATAGAAGATGTGATGATGGGAGTTCTCCATGAAGAGCGATGCCCAGACATGTACGGCAATCAGGATAGAGACAGCAATTTTCTTCTTGACGTTCTTCATCTTCCGATTCAATGTATGCACCCGCAGGGCGAGATGCAAGAATTCTCATTTATTGCATTTCTATCGAACATCTGCTATCTTTTAGAAAAGGTGGTCACTATGAAAACCATTATTTCGGCTCTAATGTTCCTCATATTTGGAACTACTATCCAGGCTCAGAGCCTAAGTGCTCCTGCTGTCGGCTCGATAGCTCCGGATTTCACCCTCCCGTATGCTACAAAAGACTCGATTGCCAAGGTGTTTTTGAAGCTTTCGGATTACGTAGGTAAGCGTGCGGTCATTGTGGCGTTCTACCCTGCCGACTGGAGCACAGGATGCACAAAAGAAGTCTGCACGATGAGGGACAACTTTGCCGCCCTGCAGAGCCTGGATGCAGAGGTTCTCGCTATCAGCGGAGATTATGTTTGGTCTCATCACGAATGGGCAAAGTTTCACAACCTGCCATTCAAGCTGCTCAGTGATCATTCGCATGCTGTAGCGAAGCTCTATGACAGCTTCAACGACAAGTCTCTCTACAACCGACGAACCGTTTTTGTGGTGGACAAGAAGGGCAAGATTGCATATGAGAACGTGGCCTACAGTGTGGCTGACCTCCAGGATTTTGAAAAACTGAAAGCCGCTCTTGCATCTCTCAAGTGACCCTTTACGGGAAAGTGCGCCGGATCTGATTGAACTCTTCGGACAGGCGGGAAAACTGGGACCAGGCCTGTTGCATCTCCAATCCGCAGAACTCTTAATTGTTAGGTGATCAGCATGTCACGATTTGGATTCTCGATCATCATCGTTGCTTTGCTCGTGTCGACAGCGGCTGCCTCTGGCCCCGATTCGCTCAACCGCATGAATGAGAAACATCTTCGCAACATTCGCCAGCTGACGTTTGGCGGAACGAATGCGGAAGCATATTTTTCCTTTGATGGTCAACAGCTCATTTTCCAATCGACACGTCCCCCCTACAGCTGCGATCAGATGTTCACAATGAACATCGATGGATCGTCCCAGCAATTGGTCAGCACAGGAAAAGGTCGGACAACGTGTGGATACTTCCTGCCGGGTAACAAGAAAATCATCTATGCATCAACGCAAGCACATGGTGATAATTGTCCCCCCTCCCCTGACAAATCCAAAGGATATGTCTGGGGCGTATTCAATGACTATGATATCTTCGAGGCGAATGCAGATGGGTCGGGGCTTCGAGCACTTTCTGCGAGCGCCGGATACGACGCGGAGGCAACCGTTTCCCCTAAGGGAGACAAGATCGTGTTTACGTCATCGCGCGATGGAGATCTGGAACTTTATACAATGAATCTCGATGGCTCCAATGTCAAACGCATTACGCACGATCTTGGTTATGACGGCGGTGCTTTCTTCTCCTGGGACGGAAAGAGGATCGTGTACCGGGGATACCATCCTACGGAGCCAGGTGAAGTAGCTGAATACAAATCCCTTCTCGCCGATCAACTCGTGAAGCCGGGGAAAATGGAAATTTTCGTCTGCAATGCAGACGGCAGGAATCGTACGCAACTGACGCACAACAATGCTGCGAACTTTGCACCGTTCTTCTTCCCTGGCGACAAGCGCATCATCTTTGCCTCGAATATGAAGCACCCGGGAGGGCGTTTCTTCGATCTCTTCGCGATGAAGGCCGACGGAACTGGATTGGAGCAGATCACTTCTGAGGGACATTTCAACGCCTTTCCTATGTTTTCAAAGGACGGAAAGAAAGTCGTTTTTGTATCGGATCGTAACGCGAAAGCGCGCTACGAGTTTAATGTGTTTGTTGCCGACTGGGTTGAATAAGCTGTTCGTTGGCCCTTCGCGACCAGAATGACGCTGTCCGTTGATTATTGTTCTCACCTAACCGTTTCCGGCCCATCTCTGCATCCACCGGCCGAGTGAAGCCTTCACTCTTATGGTTCTCAAAGACAAAAGAATAGTCATTACAGGTGCTTCCAAGGGACTTGGTCGCGCTCTCGCCTTCCGGTTCGCAGCAGAGGGAGCCCGCCTCGCGCTCTGTGCCAGATCCACCGATGAGCTCAAGAGAGTTGAACTCGAACTGAGCTTGCGAGCTACTCCTCCACTCGTGGCGAGCTGCGACATCGCCGACCACAGCCAGGTAGAGCGTTTCGCCGCAATGGTTTTGGAGGAGTATGGATCAATAGACGTGCTGGTGAACAATGCCTCACAATTAGGACCAAGGATCAATATTGCTGAATGGACAGCCGCGACCTGGAATCGCATCATCGACGTCAATGTCAACGGCCTTTTCGCCGTGACGAGAGCTTTCTTGCCCCAGATGTTGAAACAGAAGTCTGGCTCGATCATCAATGTAGGCTCATCAGTGGGCAAGAAAGGACGACAGCGTTGGGGAGCATATGCCACTTCGAAATTCGCTCTTGAAGGATTCACGCAAACGCTGGCAGATGAGGTGAAGATCGACGGAGTGCGGGTCAATTCAGTCAACCCCGGGCCGATGGACACTGATATGCGACATGCCGCCTACCCGGAAGAGGATCGGTCAAAGCTCAGGTCCCCTTCAGAGGTGCTGGAGGTATTTGTTTACCTCGCCTCGGATCAGAGTCGCGGTACGACCGGACAGTATTTCGACGCACAGGAATTTCAAAAATCCAAAAAGGAGAGTGCATGAAACAGTTGCAGCGTCTTTTGGTAATGTTCTTGGTCCTAACATTTGGATTCAAGTATTACGTCCTAGTGCAGTCTAGTCCTGAAATTACAGCGGCAGAATTGTCAAAGCACGTTAAGTATCTTGCATCCGATCAATTACAAGGGAGAAGGAGTGGGAGCAAGGGAGCGGAAGAGGCAGCTCAGTATATCGCGAATGAGTTCAAAGCCTACGGTCTCAAGCCGCTGGGTGCTCAGGGATCGTACTTTCAGGACTTCGAGTTCGTCGCAGGCATAAGGCTTGGTGATGGTAATAGCTTCTCGTTCGAAGTTGATGGTAAAGTGGTCCGAGCTGCCTTGAACAAGGACTTTTGTCCCCTTGGATTTTCCTCGAGCGAATCGTTTGCAGGTCCCATAGTTTTTGTGGGTTATGGCATTTCAGATACAGCAAAGAAATATGATGATTATGCAGGAATGGATGTTAAGGGGAAGGCCGTGATGGTCTTCAGAAACGCTCCTCCTACTGATTCCGCACGAGACTTGGGTCAGTTTTCAAGTCTGCGCTATAAGGCGTCAAAGGCGCAAGCGTTTGGAGCGCGTGTCCTGATTGTGGTCACGGGACCTGAAGATTCGGATACAGACGATCTGATGAAGCTAACATATGATAATGCAACGGGAAATGCAGGTCTTCCAGCGGTCAATATCACGCGAAGAACCGCTGATCTGATCCTTGCAGCGGCGGGGAAATCAGTCAAGGATCTTCAGAAAGAGATCAATCAAACCAAGGCACCACGGTCAGTAGACCTCCCCAAAGTGTTTATCCGGCTCAAAACAGACCTAAAGGAAATTCGACAAACAACGAAGAATGTCATTGGATTCCTTGAAGGAAACGATCCAAGCCTCAAGGACCAGATGATAGTTCTGGGCGCTCACTATGATCATTTGGGTATGGGGGGCGAAGGGTCGGGATCGCTAAAACCGGATACAGTAGCGATCCATCATGGAGCAGATGACAACGCTTCTGGCACTGCGGGCTTGCTGGAATTGGCACAGGCGTTCGCAGGAATGAAAACGACTTTGAAGAGAAGTATGCTGTTCATTTCATTCTCAGGAGAGGAATTGGGACTCCTGGGCTCAGCGTACTACGTCAACCATCCCCTTCTGCCTCTTGATCGGGTGGCGGTGATGATAAACATGGATATGATTGGCCGACTGAATAACCGCGGGCTCATCGTGTATGGTGTTGGGACATCTGCGGGATTCGAAGAGATGGTGAAAAAGCACAACAAGGACTCGATCTTTGTCCTGAAGCTCAACAAAGATGGTTATGGTCCGAGCGATCATGCTTCGTTCTATGGGAAACAGATCCCGGTTTTCCATTTCTTCACTGACATACACTCAGATTATCACCGGCCTTCTGACACCTACGATAAGTTAAACTATCCGGGTGAGGAGCAAGTAGTGCGCTACATTGAAGGTATAGCTGAAGAACTCGATCAGGCCGCGGACCGTCCACACTACGTGGCGGTGGAAGCTCCTCGTCAGCCCAGGGCTGGCCGAAGTACCCGCGTCTATATGGGTACTATCCCTGACTTCGGTGAGCCGGTGCAAGGCATGAAGATTTCCGGTGTTCGTGAGGGAAGTCCTGCATCAAAGGCCGGGATGACCGGAGGTGACATCATTGTCAAATTCGGAAAGATAGACATCAAAAACTTGTACGACTTCACCTATGCGCTCGGTGAATACAAACCCGGGGATGAAGTTGATGTGGTGATAAAGCGGGGTGCAGAGACCAAGACAGTGAAGGTGAAACTCGAGAAGAGAAACTAGGAATGCTTGAAGAGGTTGCATCGTGACCGTCGCCCCTGCATCGAGGCGACGGTCACGCTTGTTTCATTCAATTTCTGTGAGTGTGGAGTATTTGGCTTTCCCTTCCTTCAGGATACCCTCCAGCCTATTAACCATGTCCTCGCTTTTTTCGTCGAGGTCATCCTCCAGGGCGTCGTACTCTTCAAGGGAACCACATATGAACTCTTCGACAAAGGAGTTCTTCTTCCCTTTTTGCTCGTACACAGAATAATGTTTCTTTCGCGTCTGGCGGAAGTGCTCTCTCATTTCCTTCACGAGAGTGAGGTATTGTTCGCGCTTCTCGGGATCGATGTCATAGGAAATCTGTAGCAAGACTTTCGGCATAGGCTGCGTTCTCCGTAGTTTGGTGCGTGATTCGCTTACTCGAAATCTCTCAAGGCCTCTCGGACTTCCTGCTCGTTCATTCCAAAATAATGCCCGAGTTCATGGAAAAGCACTTCGACGATGCGTCGCTCGGTCTCCTCACTGGTGGAGCAGGTCCGCTCGATATTCTTCTGATACAGACTTATTTTGTCAGGCCCCACTGGGTACATGCCATAGGACGTTCCCCGATGCGGGAGCGGAACTCCCTGATAGAGGCCGAGAAGATTGTATTTCCCTGCTCGCGCCTTGGATAGGGCATCGTCGGAAGGATAATCCTCTACGACGATTTGAACATTCTCGACCTTATGCTTGAATGAATCGGGGAGACTGTCAAACGCGTGCTGTGCAATCTCCTCAAACTGTTCTCTCGTCACCCTTCCCCTCCTCCCGCCTCACACGTGATTCGCCACAAGCAATTGTTGCAACAACAAAAGCAATCCCCCAAAAAAGATCACAAGAGTTCCGAGCACAGTGATAAGAGCTTTAGCCATGCTGATCCTGTGCGCGACCCGAGTGCCGATCACTGCGAGCACAATGCTCCATACGGAAACGGCGGCATCAAACCCGACGAGAAGGACATATGATAGTGGTTTCATCGTATAGGGAGTTGGGTTTGACGTAAACAAGTACATGCCGAAGGTCAGGAGTTCTATCGGGAGAACGAAAATGAGTGAAAGCGTGATGGGAGTTATTGAGTATCCAAGCACTCCCAACGATGTACGAAACCCAGCTGTCCCTCCAAGAATTTTTGCGAACCCGAAATAGATGGCTGTAATCACCACGGATGTCATAAGCCCAAGAACAACGCCCAGTCCAATCGCTGCGGGAATGAGGTCAATGAGAGTTATGAAGTGAGTCCCCAAGCGAAAGTACCAGAATCCCGTGAACGAAAGGCTTACGCCAAAAAGCGAAAACAGGAAAAGAACGTAGTTCTTGTGCTCGGCAAGTGTGATGGTCCGGAAAGCCTGGCGAGGAGAATCCAGAACTTTCCACGCAGTGTCAAATAGATCCAGGTTTGGAATTCGGTTCTGGAGAAATGCCTTGCATTTGGTACATGTCACCGCAAAATCGTCGTTTTCTGCAAGGCAGACGGTGCATTTTATCATTTCATCCCTGGATTTTTCTCGCAGAATTTATGAAGATTGAGCCTCGGATGCAACGCTTTTCTGGTTTTCCAGCATGCTCAGTCAGGAAATCTTTGTATCAAAGCATTTCAAATTTCGCTGTGAAATGGCGGAGGACAGGCGCCTCCTCTGTGATTTTCAGACCCCGGAGTGATTTTCGGCGCGAGAAAACGTCAAGAACTACCTCAATCACGTAGTCGATGTGACTCTGGGTATATACTCTCCTTGGAATTGCCAGCCGCACTAATTCCATCGGGGGTGGAATGAGTTTCCCTGCCGAATCGTATTTTCCGAACATGACGCTCCCAATCTCTACTGAACGGATTCCTCCCGCGCGGTAGAGTTCGCACACGATGGCCTGGCCCGGATATTGGTCAGGTGGTATGTGTCCGGCGAATCGTTTTGCGTCAAGATAGATGGCGTGACCTCCCGGCGGCTCAACGATAGGCACGCCTCCCTCCACGAGCTTCTCCCCCAGGTATTCGACAGATCGAATCCGATAGGTCAGGTAGTGTTCATCGAGAATTTCTTCAAGACCTTGGGCGATGGCCTCGAGATCCCTACCTGCGAGGCCTCCGTAGGTAGTAAAACCTTCGGTGACAATCAGCAGGTTGCGCGCATTCATCGCGAGCGAATCATCATTGAGCGCCAGGAAGCCTCCCATATTGACGAAAGCGTCCTTCTTTGCACTCATTGTGCAGCCGTCAGCGTAGGAAAACATTTCATGTGCAATCTCCGCGGCGGACTTGTGCGCGTAGCCGGGTTCGCGCTTCTTGATGAAGAAGGCGTTTTCGGCAAACCGGCAAGCGTCCAGGAACAGCGGAATCCCGTACCGTTGGAGCAGTTTCTTGGTCTCGCGGATATTGGCCATCGAAACTGGCTGGCCGCCACCAGAATTGTTTGTGATAGTGATCATGCAGAGTGGAATGTTCTCCGCCCCGATCCTCTCGATGAAGGCATCAAGTGCAGGGATGTTCATGTTCCCTTTGAAATCGGCGATGAGATCAGGTTGCTTTCCCTCCTCCGTTTGCAGATCCACTGCCTCTGCTCCGGAGAATTCCACATTTGCGCGGGTCGTATCGAAGTGTGTATTGTTAGGGATGTACTTCCCCTTCTTCCCGACAAGCGTGAAGAGAATTTTCTCTGCGGCCCTCCCTTGATGGGTTGGAATAATGTGCTTGAAACCCGTCAGTCTTCTGACGGCATCCTCGAACCGGAAGAAACTGCGAGACCCTGCATATGCCTCGTCTCCGTCCATAATGCCGGCCCACTGCTTCGCGCTCATCGCGGAAGTCCCGCTGTCCGTCAACAAATCGATCAGCACATCATCAGCACGGATGAGGAACGGATTGTAGAATGCCTTCCGAAGTATCGCGTCACGATCTTCCGGAGTTGTGAAACGGATTGGCTCAACGGATTTAATTTTGAATGGTTCGATGATAGTCTTCATGTGGTTGGACCGTTCAATGTCTTCAGCAAATCGATGGTTCGCTGCCAATGGGCATCGACAAGGATCTCGTGATGCAGTACGCCCCTGATCACTCCGTCCTTGTCGATCACATACGTGATTCGTTTGAGCCAGAGCCCACCCAGTCCCACGGCTTCGTACAGCTGGGCAAGGTGAAGGTCCGGATCCGACGCGAGTGAAAACGGCAGAGCGTGCTTGCTCGCAAAACTCGCGTGGCTTTCAAGAGGATCCCGACTTACTCCAATGACGACTGCCCCGAGCGCACTCAGTTCTGCAAAATGGTTTCGGAAATTGCACACTTCCTTGGTGCAGCCGTAGGTGAAGTCTTTCGGGTAGAAAAACAAGGCGAGGTGATGTTTGCCCCGGAGGTCGCTGAGGCGAAAGAGCTCGCCAGTATGGAGCTGAATCTCAAACTCGGGTGCCTGAACGCCGGTACTGAGCATACCTTCTCCCTGAAACAACGAGCCCCTCACGACGAGGGGCTATGATGAATATCTTGTTCATTCAGCGTCGTACTGAATGATTGAAAAAACATCATACGACCCTAGCTGAGCCCGGCCTTTGAGAAAGCTGAGCTCTATCAAGAACGACAGCCCCACAATTGTGCCCCCGAGATTTTCAACAAGCTTGCAGGCAGCCGTTACAGTCCCACCCGTAGCGAGCAAATCATCATGGATCAGGACCCGTTCGCCTGCATCGATCGCATCCTTATGAACTTCGATTTCGTCGCTGCCGTATTCCAATGCGTATTCCTGGCGCAGGGTGGTCGCAGGGAGTTTTCCTTTTTTTCTGATCGGGACAAAGCCGGCTTGAAGTCTAAGCGCCAGGGCTGCTCCCAGTATGAATCCCCTCGATTCGACACAAACGACCTTCGAGATACGCTCTCCCTTGTAGCGCGCGTAGAGCACCTCCACGGCTTGCTGAAATGCGTGGGCATCCTTCAGGAGCGTAGTAATATCACGAAACATGATGCCTTGTTTCGGGAAATCTGGGACAGTCCGGATGTAGGAAGCAAGAGAGCGTGATTCAGGATTCATGAGGCAGGACACCGCACGGTGATATTACCATTTCATTGGTTCTTTTTTCAGAAACGCATCGATCCCTTTTTTGCAGTCGTCTGTCATTCGTGTCAAGGCATTCAAATTCGCAGCGTAGCTGAGGGCATCGGTGACAGACATACCGTGGATCCGGGAGAGCAATTCTTTGATCAAGCCGAGAGAAGAGGAACTGCAATTCTTTGAGAGCTCCAGAGCAAGGTTGATGCCGAAATGCTCGATTTCGGTTTCGGGGACCACATAGTTCACCAATCCCATTCGAAACGCCTCTTCTGCCGAGATGATGGTTCCCCGAAGCGTCAATTCCCGGGCCCTTCCTTCTCCGACCCTCCTAACCAGGAAAAAGAGTACAATTGCCGGTATGAATCCAATTTTGACTTCTGTATAACCGAAGCGAGCCGTTTCCTTTGAAGCAACCACGAAGTCACAGACGGTGGCGAGGCCGCATCCTCCGGCGATCGCGTTTCCCTGGACCACAGCTATCACCGGTTTTCGCTGCGTGTAGATCTGCAGGAAGAGGCGCATGAGGTTGTTCGAATCTTCCTGATTCTGATTGAAATCATATTTCGTGATCCGTTGCATGTATGCGAGGTCTGCACCTGCGCAGAACGAATCTCCTTCACCCTTAAGAAGAATGACCTTCACGTCGGCATCCCGCTGGGCTGTCTGAAACGCTGACGTGAGCTCAGTGATCATAAGGTCATCGAGGGCATTGTGTTTGTCCGGCCTGCTGAGTGTGATGGTGCAGATTCGCTGGTCGGTTTGATATTTAATGCGTGTGAGGTCCATGGACGCAACGCGTTGTCATCAAAGTACCAAGAAGGCTTCTGAAATGCAAGGAAACTGGCGGAAACAGCGAAGGTCCCGGCACGGTTGCCGGGACCTTCGTATCATGCACTTCTCCATGTGATCATGAGATCACGCATCGTAGTACAGTATAAACTCGTACGGATGCGGCCGGAGTGCCATTGGTTGTATTTCCTTCTCAGTCTTGTACTCAACCCATGTATCGATGACATCCTCCGAGAATACGTCGCCCCTCAGCAGGAATTCATGGTCGTTCCGAAGAGCATCGAGGGATTCGCCAAGTGAGCCGGGCGTGGACGGAACATCACGCAGTTGCTCCCTGGTCATGTCGTAAATATCCTTGTCCAGCGGCTTTCCGGGATCGATTTTGTTGATAATGCCGTCGAGGCCGGCCATAAGCAGGGCGGAAAAGCCGATGTATGGATTACACGTTGGGTCCGGGCAACGGAATTCGATGCGCTTTGCCTTCGGATTAGAGGAATACATCGGAATGCGGACGGAGGCTGATCGATTGCGCTGGGAATACGCAAGGTTCACGGGAGCTTCGAAGCCCGGAACCAGGCGTTTGTAGGAGTTCGTTGTCGGATTGGTGAAGGCGCAGAGGGCCGGCGCATGTTTGAGAAGCCCGCCGATGTAGTACATAGCCATTTCACTCAAGCCGGCATATCCATTGCCGGCGAAAAGCGGCTTTCCCCCTTTCCAGAGGCTCTGATGGACGTGCATTCCCGAGCCGTTGTCCCCAAAGATTGGCTTCGGCATGAACGTGACTGTCTTACCATGTTTCTTTGCTACGTTCTTGGTGACATATTTATACAGAAGGTAGTTGTCTGCCATCTTGGTGAGCGTATCGCGACGCATGTCGATTTCGGTCTGTCCGGCCGTCGCTACCTCGTGGTGATGGACTTCCACCGGAACTCCAACAGCTTCGAGTGTCAGTACCATGGCAGATCTGATGTCTTGCAAGCTGTCAATTGGCGGCGTTGGGAAGTATCCTTCCTTGAATCGGGGTTTGTGGCCGAGATTCTGTTCTCCGTTCGCTCCGCTGTTCCAGAATCCCTCTTCCGAATCGAGATAGTAATACCCAAATTGATTTGATTGATCGAACCGGACATGATCGAGGATGAAGAATTCGGGCTCAGGTCCGAAGAACGCGGTATCGGCCAACCCTGTCGTTTTCAGGTACGCTTCAGCTTTTTTCGCAATATGGCGAGGATCTCTTGAATAGCTTTCGTGAGTAATCGGGTCAGCGATATCGCAGATAAGGCTCAGGGTTGAGTCTGCTGTGAATGGATCGAGGAAAGCGGACGTAGGATCCGGGAACAGCAGCATGTCGCTCTCGTGGATCTTCTGGAATCCCCGGATGCTGGATCCGTCGAAGCCGATACCGTGTTCGAAAATGTCACTCGAAAACTCGGTAGCGGTAACCGAAAAATGTTGCCACTGTCCAATCAAATCCGTGAACTTAAGATCGATGATTCTGACAGAGTTGTCTTTGATCATCTTCAGAACCTTGTCCACCCCCGATGTCGCTTTTACTTTTGTGGCCATATGACTCCTTGTTGGGTAGATGTTACGTTATTTGTGTGGATGAATTTTGATAGCACTCGTTTCCTTGGGTGTAGAGAGAACCAGGCTGGTGGTTGTTTTCACGATTCCCGACCACGATTGAATTTTCGCGAGAAGTTTCTCGAGGCTGGTCGTATTTTCTGTCCGGATTTTCAAAAGGTGCGTTCCCTCCCCCGTGATGGCATGACATTCGAGGATATCCTCCATGCCCTGGACATGCTCAACAAACGCACTGTAGTGTTTCGATGAGTCGACGGTTGCAAGAACAAACGCTGTGATGTCCTTGCCGAGCATCTGGTAATTCAACTTGGCGAAATAACCGGTGATGATGCCGGCTTCCTCGAGCTTTCTGAGTCGCTCACTGACCGATGGAAGGGAGAGACCAACCCGCTCCGCCAGATCATTCCTCCTCATGCGCCCCTGTTTCTGTATGATTTCAAGGATTTTGTGATCGATGTCGTCAAGCATATTCGGAACCGTAGTTTATTAGGAAATGGCTTGGTTTACTTTAGTAACTAAGAAACATGGGCTGTCTGACCTATAAATATAAGGTACGGAGCTGACCATGTCAAGAGTTTTCGCAAAGAAAAAGCCTCAGCGCGAACGCAGCGACGCAGCTCTTCAAAGGGAAGGAAGAATTGATTCGGGTAGTCGTGTGGAAAGAGAAGCGGAGCGGGAAAAACTCTGGACAGATCAGACAGGCTTCAACGCCGTTTCTTTTGGCCTGCTTCGCTGACTAATCGCAGCTGTGTGATAGCGGCCTTGATGTCCGGTGTCCGGAAAATGGAAGTGCCAGCAACAAGGACATCTGCACCGGCTTCAGTCACTCGCGGGCCGTTGACAGGGTCGATCCCCCCATCAACCTCCAGCCTGATATCACGGCCGGATTTCTCGATCATGTCCCTGGCTTCCCGGATTTTTCCTATTGAACCCTCGATGAATGACTGGCCGCCGAAGCCCGGATTAACGGACATAATGAGGATGAGGTCAACCTCGCTGACGATTTCCCTCAACGTCGAGATTGGCGTCGCAGGATTGATTGAGACCCCTGCTTTTGCGCCGAGTGATTTGATATGCGTTATTGTCCGGTGCAGGTGCGTGCAGGCTTCCTGGTGGACCGTGATGTGGTCGGCGCCGGCTTTCCGGAAGGCCTCAAGATGCTTGTCGGGATCAACAATCATCAGGTGAGTGTCAAGAGGCAGCCGGGTCGATCGGCGAACTGCTTCGACAATAACGGGGCCTATAGTGATGTTCGGGACAAACCGCCCATCCATCACATCAAGATGGATCCAGTCGGCACCCCCTGATTCAGCTTGCTTAACCTGATCAGCGAGCCGGGAAAAATCAGCTGCGAGGATAGAAGGGGCAATAATGATCATGCAATTCAGTCAGTTCTGGAGATCGTTTAGCTTCTCCCCCTTCTGCGCGACGACGAGATCGATGGGCTGACCGGCTGGCACCAATTGTCCGGCCTTCGGGAACTGGTCCATGACGGTGTTAGGCAGAAGCTCTGCATTTACCTGATACGTAATATTGCCAACGCGGAGCCCGGCCTGAATCACGATTCGTTCAGCCTCAGAAAAACTCTTCTTTATGACGTCGGGAACGGGCACCTGATCAGCGTTTTTCCCCTGGCTGACAGTGACATTAATGACTTTTCCGCTTGGGACTTTTGAACTCAGAAGTATGTCCTGATCGATGATGGTACCCTGAGGATATTCTTCAGAAACCTGGTAGGTGGTTGAACCCATTACTAAGCCGACCCGTTCGAGCGAGAACGTTGCGTCGCGCAGGCTTTGTCCGCGCAAGGAAGGGACAACGACAAGCGGCTCTCCGCCGCTGACCGTCAGATAGACTCCACGCCCAAATTTTACCTCTGATCCAGCTGCAGGATTCTGAACGACTACAGTTCCTTCTGGATACTGTTTATCGGAGCGGGGAATACTCACCTTCTTTCCGGGTAATCCAGCGTCAGCGAGCAACTTCAGAGCTTCATCCAGCCCCTTCCCCACAACATTGGGGACTTTCGTCGTCTTCCCCTGTTGAACGTATCGGGGCATCACAATGCTGTTGAAGAGGTAGAAAACAACGAGAAAACCCACCAAGGAAATAGCAGGAGTCCGAAGGTCCTTAAGCTTTATTTTCTTCAGTGATTTCATCTGGCACCCAATTAAAAAAAATATAGAGAAACTTCGTCAGAGTTACAACTGGAGCGGACAACTGCCCTTTGACGAAGCGAATTCTGCGTCCGCCGTGTTCACTCTTTGCGGACTTTCGCCGCTCTCTCGCAAGACGGCGAAGATCGTGTCGGCATTCTATGATATGCCTATTCGTGCGGTGAGGTGGTTGAAGAACGAGGACTTCAATCCCCATACTTCCAACCCATGTTGCTCCCGTTCCACAGAACCGACACTTGCGCTGATGCCTGCACGGCAGAATTCGTTCAAAATCGACGATCGTGGAAGGTGACCTTTGGCATCAGGATTGCAGTTCTACCTTAACTGGTACTTCGCATTCGAAGTCTATGGCAATCTCATAAAAGGGGGTAGGAAGAATGAGTGCTCCGGCTGTTCAGGTTCCTCGATCTGTTCATAGTCTTCTGACGCACGAGCAGAGTGTGCTCAGAGTGCTTCTCTACTTCGATATCTTTTATCATCCTCTCACCGCCGAAGAGATTTTCTCGTTCCTCCCCTTCCGGGGGATTTCCATCCTCGAACTCACTGACCTGCTGCGTTATGGGACACTTAAACGAATCGTGAAATCAAGAGGAAGATTCTTTTTTCTCCCGTCTGCGTCCGACTCCTGCATTGAAAATCGCCTGACCAAAGAGCGGTTCGCAGCGCGACGTCTCCGAATTGCTGCACTGGTCGCTCATTTCATCGGTCTCTTCCCCTTTGTGCAAGCCGTCATGCTTTCGGGAGAACTCTCGAAAGGGATCGCGAGCAAGAAGAGCGACATCGATTTTGCAGTTGTGACACGAGCTCGCCGTCTCTGGATATGCAGGACTATTCTCATTCTGTTCAAGAAGGTGTTCCTCCTCAACAACAAGAAGTATTTCTGCCTGAATCATTTTATTTCTGAAGAGGATCTTTCTGTTGAAATAAGAAATATCTATTCAGCCACGGAGATTGCCACACTCAAACCTCTCTGGAACAGCGAGAGCTATGCAAAGTATATGCGAGCAAATCTGTGGATCAGAGATTTCTTTCCGAATTGGGAGTCTGTTATCCTTGGACAGCCCGGAGAAAAGAACACTGAGCGCGGCGTTGAGCGACGCAGCGGCAGACATCTCCTGGCTCGAATCCTCGACCGGCTGGATTCCTGGCTCATGATTCGCTGGAGAGAACTCTGGCAGAGGCGGTATGCACATCTGAGCGATGAAGAGCGTCGACACAAGTTTCGTTGCGAGAGGTCGATCTCTACTGCTTATGGAGAAGACTATCAGCACAAAATCCTTGCATCATATTCTCTCCGGCTCCGGCAGTACGGGATTTCGGGTCCTGAGCAGCGCAACTAACGTTCAAAGGGCGACGCTTGGCACAGATACTTCTCACACATTCGTACTTCCTTCGATTTGACCCGAAAGAACACCGCGCCATGATGCCGTACCCTCCGCTGGGAATGCTCTACGCTGCGAGCTTTCTCAGGCGTGCCGGCTTCTCGGTGGCAGTGCACGACGTGATGTTTGCTTCGCAAGAGCAGGAGATCGCACAATCGATTTCCAGACATCATCCCGATGTCGTCGTCATTTATGATGACCAGTTCAATTATCTCACGAAAATGTGTCTCACCCGGATGCGGCAGGCGGCATTTTCGCTGGCTACAATCGCGAAAACGATGGGTTGCAGGGTGGTCATGTTCAGCTCTGACGCGACTGACCATCTAGAAGAGTATTTCTCTCATGGCGCGGACTTCGTGATCATCGGAGAAGCGGAAGAAACACTGAAAGAGCTCGTCGTTTATCTCCTTCGCTCTTCAGGCACACCTCTTGACTCGATCCGTGGCCTGGCATTCAAAAGCGGGAGCGATTTTTTCCGAACTGCGCCACGCAATGTGCTGGAGGACCTCGACATCCTCCCGTTCCCGGCATGGGATCTTCTTGATCTGAAGCTTTACCGCGAGTCCTGGAATCGCAAGCATGGGTACTTCTCGCTCAACATGGTGACAACGCGGGGATGTCCGTTTCACTGCAACTGGTGCGCTAAGCCGATCTATGGTCAGGTTTATCACAGCAGAAGTCCAGAGAATGTTGTCGAGGAGATGTTGATGCTCCGGGATCGGGCAAATCCGGATCATCTCTGGTTTGCGGACGACATCTTTGGCTTGAAGCCCGGCTGGATTGGACGGTTCGATGAACTTGTGCAATCGCAGAAGGCCATGATTCCCTTCAAGTGCCTTTCGCGTGTTGATCTCCTCCTCAAGGAAGACAATGTCAGACATCTGAAAAGCGCTGGTTGTCGGACGGTGTGGGTTGGAGCGGAATCGGGTTCCCAGAAGATTCTGGATGCCATGGAAAAAGGAACAAAGGTTGAACAGATATATGAAGCGTCATCGCTTCTTCATCAGCACGGTATCAGCGTTGGGTTCTTCCTGCAGTATGGGTATCCCGGGGAAACACACGAAGATATCGAAAAAACGCTCCGTATGGTGCGTGAGTGTGCACCGGATGAGATTGGCATATCTGTGTCGTACCCACTGCCACGCACGAAATTCTATGACCAGGTCCAACGGGAACTTGCACGGAAGCAAAATTGGGTCGACAGCGGGGATCTGGATATGATGTTTCAGGGAACATTTTCTCCCGAGTTCTATCGGGTCCTTCACAGGTTCACCCATAAGAAGTTCAGAGTATGGCAGGGCAACGCGATCCTGAGAGACACTCTCAAGAACCCGCGGAATCTCGACGTGGCAACCCTCGAGCGACTTGCCCGGTCGGCGTACCATGCACTTACGGTACCACGTCTTCGCACAAAGCTCAATGCCATGGCATCGCACAGCAGGCGCGAAACTCGGGATTTGACAGCAGGAACTGTTATCTCCGAATTATCAGGCAAGGAGAAAGAATGATGTCCGAAGTGGCTCACCTCCATCCCGATGTTGCGAAAGCGTTCGACTCGTTAGCCCGACAGTACGACGAGTTGTTCGGGGATAATGCGATCATCGAGCGGCTTCGCAAGAAGGTCTACTCAACGATCGATTTCCTGGTTCGGCCTCCAGCTGAAATACTCGATATCAATTGCGGGACGGGAACTGACGGTCTGTACCTCGCCGACAAAGGATTCACTGTCGTAGGTGTTGATCTCTCGGCTTCCATGATCGCGGAGGCCGCCCAAAAGTCGCGGGAATTTCCGAACGCCCGGTTTATGGAGGGGTCCTATGAGGACCTGAACCATGTCGAATCGAATCGGTTCGATTTGGTACTATCCAATTTTGGTGGACTCAACTGCACACGCAACTTGCCTCGAGTCGGAGCGCAGGTCGCTGCAAAGCTCAAACCAGGGGGCTATTTCATCGCCGTGATCATGCCATCGTTCTCACTCTGGGAAACGATCGCGTACGGATATCGAGGGAGAATCAAGGAAGCTTTTCGAAGAATGAAACCGGATGGGACTGAAACTCAGTTTTACGGCAATCCCTTCATGGTGTACTATTTCTCTCCCCGCGAGGTTGTACGGGCCTTTGACCCTGATTTCGAAATCATTGAAACGTATTCGCTCAACGTGTTCAGTCCGCCTCCTCACGCGTGGAAGATCGCGGCCCGTTTTCCTATCTTGACGGCCATATCGGAGAGGATCGATGATCTGATCTCTCACCTGCCGCTTTTCAGGTCGATCGGCGATCACAATGTGATCGTTTTGCGGAAGAGAGTGCGATGACCATTTCCTTGATGAGGCGTATCGACAGGTTTGTGGGTGTCCCGTTCTGCTGGGCCTCGGGATTAGCCGCGATGGTATTCAGAAGATCGGCTCCTGCCTCCGTCGATTCGATACTGGTCATCAAGTTCTTTGGACTCGGCAGCATACTTCTTGCGGCGCCCGCACTTCGTCGGATGCGACTGCAATTCCCGAACGCCAGGATTGTTTTCCTGACGTTTTCGGCGAACGCCGAAATTGTCGATGAACTGCCGTTCCTCGATGAACGGTGGTTTGTTGATCCCAGTTCGCTTGGCTCGTTCGTAAGGTCCTTCTCGATGCTGCTTGCCCGGTTGATCAGGACAAAAATTGACGTCGTCGTTGACCTTGAATTCTTCTCGAAATTCTCGACTTTCGTTGGCTCTGTCGCCAGACCCGCAAAGCATATTGGGTTCGCCCTTCCAACGCGCTGGAGGAGCTGGAACATAACCGATGCCGTTCCTCTCCGTTCAGATCGTCATGTCTCCGAAACATTTCTGAGCACACTCTCGCCGCTTGGAATCGGATCTGAAGAGCCGCTTGTGCCGAGAATCCATTTCGAGAACTCAACGTCGCCTTCTTTCCTCCCAATCGAGAACATGGCTCTCACGAGAGAGATCATTTGCGTCAATCCCAATGCGGGCGTCACATCTCTTGAGCGACGATGGGATGGCGACCGCTTTGCCCAGGTGATTGACATTATGCGATCGGAGAACCCGACCGCCCTGTTTTGTCTGATCGGGTCTGCAACAGAACGAAAGTATGTGGATGGAGTCAGACAGGCAATTCCGAACAACGTGCATGACACCTTGAATCTCGCAGGACTCCTGACGCTCAGAGAGATTATCCAACTGTTTTCTCTCTCCAGGCTCTTGATCACAAATGACAGTGGCCCCATGCACGTGGCCGCGGCTGTCGGATTGCCGACCGTTGCGCTCTTTGGACCCGAGTCACCTGATTTCTATGGACCTCTGGGGAATAGAACCATTAATCTTTACGCGGGACTCCGCTGCAGCCCGTGTCTGAATGTCTACGATGCAAAGGTGTTCAAGTGTCTTATCGGTGGGCAATGTATGAAGGAGATCTCTGTCGGGCAGGTCGTTGAAGCGTCCCGGTTTCTTTTGGAGGAACTCAATCAGCATCGGGATCTTGTCGAGGTGCTTCATTGAAAATCGCCGGATGGCTTGTTCTCGCGGTGCTTGTCATTCTGCTCATCGCCAAAGGTTTGGTGCCGGCATTCACGTCGATCGGAACGGACTTCGCGAACTATTATGTCAGTTCCTATGTGCTCGTCCACGATCGACAGAACACGAATAGATTATATGATGCTGAATGGTTCGGCCATCGAGCGCAATCCCTGGGAGGGCCCAACGGCGCGATCTTCCAACCTTTTCCTCCTCCTACAGCGCTCCTGATGGTGCCACTTACATTGTTTGACATACGAACTGCAAAGTCAATCTGGACATTCTTCAACCTGTGCCTGGCTACTGGTCTTGTTCTGATCCTTGCCCGACTAAGCACCCTAAGCCATTTGCAGACAGTACTCATCTTGCTCGGTTCAGGATGGGCAATCATCAACACATTTGCACTTGGTCAGGTTTACCTCCTGCTGACTTTCTGTCTGGCCTTGAGCATCTACTTGTACGAACAAAAAAGAGAGTTTGCGAGCGGAGTGATAGCGGGGCTTTTCATACCAATCAAGTATTTCCCGCTGGCTCTGGTCGTCGTTTTCCTCATCGAACGAAAATGGAACGCTGTGGCTGGAGCGTTCGTATCGGCTCTCGCTGTTCTGGTCCTGAGCGTCTTGACTCTCGGCCTTGACGTCCACAGGTTCTTTCTCGATTCTGTACTCTGGCATCATCTTGATGGAGAAATGGCCAATCCATTTTCTGCCACATATCAATCGTGGGACAGTCTGCTCCGCTCATTATTCATCAAAGACCCGATCCTGAACCCGACTCCTTTTCTTGACTCACCCGCCGGGTTTGTCTTCTTCCGGGGCTCTGTCATTCTGTGTTTAATTGCAGCGTTGATCCTTGCGATGCGTCGAAGAATCGATCGGGAATCACTCACCGTGTTCTATGTCAGCGCATTCTTCACCTTCACGTTGCTCATCGCCCCAGCAACGGCAACGTATCACTTTCTTGTGCTTTCGATACCGGTGGCGATGCTGAGCCCTTTACTGATTCGTAGAAATCAAATCCGTCTTCTCGGCTTAGTGTTGTTGCTATATTTTGGAATTGGACTGGTTCCTGCGGGGGGAATTGATCGAATTGCTTTGGAAGGAATCTGGAGACTGCTCGCTTATCCCCGGCTCTATCTTCTGCTTGCCCTCTTTCTGACCATCACAGTCTTGGTGGAAAAAGAGACCGGGCCAGAACTACCACTATCGACGACAATGTGACGCTATGATTGCTTTGATAAATCCTCGAGCCACACGCTGGAGATGCAGGATCCCCCTCTCTGTCCTTTCCATCGGGGCGTCCCTGGAAGGACACTATCCCTACGAGGTTCTCGATGGAAACATCGACGGCACACTCGCATCCACGGTAGCCAGGATGATTGAAGAGCGCTCGGTGAGATATGTCGGCCTCACTGTCATGCCGGGGCCGCAATTGCGCGAATCAATCTTGCTTTCCAGAATGATTCGAGACCGCTTTCCTGCGGTGAAAATCGTCTGGGGAGGCTATTTCCCAACGCTGCACACCAACGTCGTACTGCAGTCTCCCTATGTCGACTTCGTTATCCGGGATCAGGGGGACTACTCATTTCGCATGCTGATTGATGCGCTGGAACATGGCGGGGATCTCAATCACATTCCGGGGCTTTCGTACAAGGACGGGTCGATTCGCCAAAATCCGAAGGGGGGACTCATTGATCCGAATGAACTCCCGCCACTCCCCTACCACAAACTCAATCTTCATCCGTACATCGGTAAAACGTATGTAGGGACCAGAACCATCAACTATCACTCAAGCGTAGGATGTCCATTCCTATGCGGGTTCTGTGCAGTTGCCGCAGTCTACAAAGCGCGTTGGATGGGTCTGACCGCTGATCGCATAGCCACGGATCTTCTCTGGTTCAAGAAGAATTTCAATGTCAATGCGGTTGAGTTTCATGACAACAACTTTTTCACGTCAGAACGAAGAACGTTTGAGTTTGCAGAACGAATGGTTGGAACGGAGTTTGGCTGGTGGGGAGAAGCTCGTCCAGATACGGTGATGCAATACGACGATGCTACCTGGAAGATGATGAAGCGATCGGGATGTAAAATGATCTTCTTTGGCGCCGAGTCGAGCTCTCAGCAAGTGCTGGAGCTGATGAACAAGGGAGGGACGCAGACGCCCGATACCGTGCTCGCGCTTGCCGAGAGGATGAAGGCGCACGACATTGTGCCCGAATTCTCGTTTGTCCTCGGCAGTCCAACGAGCACCATCAATGAGGATCTGGAACACGATTTCCACTACATACGAAGGATTAAGGAAATCAACAAGCATAGCGAGATCGTGCTCTACACCTATTCCCCTGTTCATTTCAAAGAAGCTGAACTGTTTGACGCCTCGAAGAACCTCGGGTTTCAATTTCCTCAGAACCTTGACGACTGGCTTCTGCCCCAATGGCAATTGCATGATCTTCGGAAGAATCCTGCAACTCCCTGGCTCACGCCGGCCAATCTGAGGAGGATCAAGAACTTTGAACGGGTTCTCAATGCCTATTCTCCGACAAACTCTGATTTGAAGCTGACCAGGTTTCGGCGCCGTCTCCTGCAACTACTCGGCTCGTGGCGCTACAACTTGAAAATCTACTTTGCTCCGTATGAACTTGCGTTCGTGCAGAGACTCTTTCGGTATCGCCAACCTGAAATCGAAGGATTTTAATAACGTGGCCATCTCGAGGATTGATATTCAGCCTCGCGCCCTTTCAACGAGCACGAAAGTTCTCCGGCGTCTGCTTTTTCTGGGGGCGTATTTCGGGTGGGTGAAGCACACCATGACCCGGAGGGTCAGAACCAGGAGCCTCGGATTTTCCCTCACCATCCCGCCAAGCGTGTTTCATCCGAGATTCTATTTCACGAGCAAGTTCCTCGGTGAGTACATTTCGACGCTTCATCTCGTCGGAAAGAACGTGCTCGATGTTGGTTGCGGTTCAGGAATCCTTTCTCTTGCCGCAGCCCGCGCCGGCGGAGCAGTTACCGCCATCGATATCAATCCTTTCGCCGTCCAAGCAACGCGGGACAACGCAGCTGACAACGGGCTTCTCACGATAGTCCATGTGGTTGAGAGCGACCTCTTCGCCCAAATGGAACACTCAGCCGCGAAATTTGACTACATAGTCAGCAACCCGCCATTCTACACAGGGGAAGCGCGGACCATGACGGAACGAGCGTTCAGGGGCGGGAGCGGAATGGAATTCATGGCAGGACTTGCTCGCCTGAGTCCTTCATTTCTTGCAACTGGCGGGACGATACTTCTTGTCCTTTCGTCTGATGCTGATCTCCACGCATGCCTGTGTCCGTTTGAAGAAAACCGATTTACATCTCGGGTCGTCAAAGCAAGGAAACTTCTTTTCGAAACACTTACTGTCATCGAGCTCCGACGATCCTGACAATGCCTCATCGGCACCTACCGCATCACTCTCTCCAAGCTGTTCAATTGCATTTCACTCCAATCTTGCCTATATTCTCACGGTTTTCTTGAGTGTGGGAAAAGGGGTTGTTTGTACTCATCACTATGAGGTGAAAGGCTTTCGTGCGACCTGAATATAAGAAACTTGTCGAAGGGGCCCTTGCTGCCAAGAAACGCGCACATGCTCCGTATTCGCACTTTCGCGTTGGTGCTGCCCTTTTGACTACGAGCGGCAGAATCTATCTCGGCTGCAACGTTGAGATCAGTACCTACGCACTGACAATCTGTGCAGAACGGACTGCGATATTCAAGGCGGTATCCGAGGGGGATCGGAATTTCAAGGCGATCGCCGTGGTTTCCGATGACCCCGGATATACTCCTCCATGCGGAGCCTGCCGCCAGGTTCTGATGGATCTTGCCGGGAATATTGATTTCCTGATGATCAACGGAAAAGGCAAAGTCAAAGTCCTCAAGATGAACAAACTCCTTCCACACGCATTTGGTCAGAAGAATCTTGAACGAACCAAAAAGAAAAGCAGGTAGTCTATGGATACGTCAGAACTGCACAGTGTTCCACGCAATACGGGCTGGATCGAGGTCGTTTGCGGTTGTATGTTTAGCGGGAAGACGGAGGAGCTGATACGCCGTTTAAGGAGAGCTGAGATTGCGAAGCAAAAGGTGGCAATTTTCAAACCGAGGATCGACAATCGATACAGTGCTCAACACATTGTCTCTCATAGTGAGCAATCGCTGACATCAGTCGTAGTCGATGACGCTTCGGAAATTCTTGAACAGAGCAAGGATGCGCAGGTTGTGGGGATCGACGAAGGGCAGTTCTTCAAAGCCAATCTGGTTGAAGTGTGTGAAACATTGGCGAATCAGGGAAAGCGGGTTATCGTTGCGGGTCTCGATCAGGACTACAGAGGAAAACCGTTTGAACCTGTGCCACAGCTGCTTGCTGTCGCCGAATACATCACAAAAACTCTCGCTATCTGTGTCGTCTGCGGCAATCCAGCAGACAGGACTCAACGAAAGACTCACCAAGCCGATCGTGTGCTCGTCGGCGCGAAAGACATTTACGAAGCCCGCTGTCGACACTGTTTCGAACCGCCAAACGACTGAGATCCCAAAAGTTGTCACGTTCAGACGATGTGATTCAGTTTTGTGATGAAAAGCGAATTGGATATCACGAGAGGACATGAGGATTGCCAGAGAATCTCAAGCTGGACAAAGCGGTTGAGTACATCACTTCGCACATTACACAAAGCCCCTCAGTCGCGGTCGTCCTCGGTTCGGGGCTGGGTGACTTCGCGGATCACATTGTAGACCCAGTTGAGATTGCTGCCAGCTCAATACCCTCCTATCCGACGTCGAGCGTTGCAGGCCATGAGGGTCGACTTGTCTTCGGCAAGCTCAGGAACAAATCTCGAGAGTCTCTTCCTCTGCTTGTTTTCAAAGGGCGCGTTCATTTCTATGAGACCGGAGATCTACACTCGACAACGTTTCCGATCTCTGTTGCCAAGGCTTTGGGAGCAAGGTATCTCCTTGCGACAAACGCGGCAGGGGGCATTAATCCGGGTTTCTCTGAAGGAGACTTGATGTTGATTGAGGATTTCATCAATCTCTCCTTCCTGGATCCTCATCAGCACAATGAGCAATCGGGGTCAATCCCTTTTCAGAGAAAGAGTTCATCCTGTTTTGACAAACAGTTGATTGAGCACATCGGGAGCGCTGCCGACGCTCTCGGCATTCGCTTACAGCGTGGAACATACTGCTGGCTCAAAGGCCCGTCGTATGAAACAAAGGCCGAGATTGAAATGCTTCGCCGGCTGGGTGCGAATGCTGTAGGGATGTCGACTGTCCCGGAAATCGTGCTCGCTGCTGAGCTGGGGATGCGTGTTGGGGCAATTTCCCTTATCTCCAACATGGCAGCAGGTTTATCTGAAGGGCGATTATCGCATGCAGAGGTTGCGGAAACCGCGAGTCGCGTGAAGGAAGTGTTCAAAGCTCTTTTGGAAGAAACCATTTTTCGAATTAAGGACTGAAAATAAACAAGACCATGACTTACGACCAAGGCAACGGTATTGACTACCGAGAACTGCATTCGGTGAGTAGCACGTTTTCCTCCCTTTTCGTCGATTACGTCAGCGAATTTCGGAATGTGGAGCGTTTTTATGGCGGAGACTTTCGCAACGAATCGCATTGGAAATCACTGTTACGAAAGGTCGCTGAGCGGCCTGTAGATCGGTCTTCGCTCGTCCAGATTCTTGGCACACAGAATCGCAATTTTCATTGTGGCGTGCGAACGCTTGCTAACATCGACACCCTGCTGAATGACAACACTGTCGCGGTCGTCACGGGCCAGCAGGTGGGTCTCTTTACCGGCCCCCTGTACACCATCCTGAAGACCCTTACAACGCTCAAACTCGTGGAAAGCCTGGCCCAGCGATATCCTGATTACAATTTTGTGCCGGTTTTCTGGCTCGAGGGTGAAGACCACGATGTCGAGGAAGTCAATTCCATCAAGATCCTGTCAGCAGCCAACGATGTACAAGAGCTGCGCTATGAACTCAAGCGGACGTCCGACGACCAAAACTTGGGGGCAGTTGGAAAAATTGAGTTCGACGAGTCCATAGAATCGATATTTGGTGAACTGGATCAATCACTTATACAGACAGAATTTAAATCCAAGGTTCTCGACCTCTTTCGAACAGCTTATCAGAAGGGAATGACATTCAACCGTGCATTCGTTCACCTGATGAATGTGCTTCTGGAGAATTCGGGACTCGTTTTTCTGGATCCGAACGACAAAGACGTGAAGAAACTTCTGGCTCCCCTTTTCGAGCGTGAGTTGGCTGAGACCCCGAAATTCTCCCAGTTAGTCGTAGATCAAAGCGCTGATCTGGAGAAGCAGTACCATGCGCAGGTCAAGCCGAAATCAGTCAATCTCTTTTTCTTCCATCGCGGAGGAAGGTATCTGCTTGAACCAAGACCCGACGGATACTCCCTGAAAGGAACCAGACAACACCTGACGAAGGAATTCGTAACTGAAGCGGCAAAGAATTCGCCCGAACTGTTCAGTTCGAACGTTGTGCTTCGCCCGATTTGCCAGGATTGGCTCCTTCCGACTCTCGCGTATGTGGCCGGGCCTGCCGAGGTAGCGTATTTTGGACAATTAAAAACACTTTACGATGCTGTCAATATCCCAATGCCTATTATCTATCCCAGGGCGAGCGCGACGATTATAGAGGAGAAAGCTGACAAAGTACTTGAGCGGTTTTCGATATCGCTGTTGGATATCTACCAAGATGTCGAAATCGTGAAGGAAAGAGTCGCAGCAGAGGTATCGGATCTGAATCTGGACGAGGTGTTTGGCGGGACGTTTCTTTCGATTCAGGAGGCCTTCGAAGCGATAGCTCCGGTTCTACAGAAAATAGATCCGACTCTCAACGGGGCACTCGAGAATGTCAGTCGTAAGACGATGGTGAACATCGAAGGGTTGAAAGAGCGCGCCGTCGCAGCGCAGATGCGTCAACACGAGGTTTCGTTGCGGCAGATTGATAAAGTCTCGAACCTGATCTTTCCTCGGGCAAATTTCCAGGAGCGTGAACTCAACGTCATCTACTTCCTGAACAAATACGGGCTCGAGTTCCTTCGCTGGCTCTATGGAGAGCTTTCGATCGACCTGTTCAAACACCAGGTTATCCGACTGTAGCCTTCTCTGAGTTGAGCTGGTGCGTTCCCCTAGATAGTTTTCTCTGTCTCCGGATCGAAGAAATGAGCTGAACCCATGTCGAAAAGCAGATCGAGCGGCTTTCCGACGGCAGGTTCTTTGGGAGACGTAACACGGGCCACGAACTGAGGGCCATCCTTCCGCGTTGAAAAATAAACGTACGTCTCATTCCCCATCGGCTCAACCACTTCCACAGCCACTTTCGCTTTCGTCCGTGACGCGCCAACGGCTCCGGAACCCGCGATCGCTATTTGTTCAGGCCGGAGGCCGAGCGTCAGTTCTTTGCCCACATACTTCTTCAGCCGAGACTGATCCTTTTTCTGAATCGGAAGGCGAATCCCGCCTCCCTTCTCGGCAAAAACAATCGTCTTCCCTTTTTCGATCGTCCCATCAAAGAAATTCATAGCAGGGCTGCCGATGAAACCGGCGACGAATTTATTCACAGGGTTCGCATAGATTTCCATGGGGGACTCAATTTGCTGTACGAATCCATCCTTCATCAAGACGATCTTATCCCCCATTGTCATCGCTTCGGTCTGATCGTGCGTTACGTAGATCATGGTCGCGCCAAGCCGCTGGTGGAGCTTTGAGATTTCCGTTCGCATCTGCACGCGGAGTTTGGCGTCAAGATTGCTGAGTGGTTCATCAAACAGGAACACCTTTGGTTTCCGGACAATTGCTCTTCCGACTGCGACTCGCTGACGTTGACCCCCAGAGAGTGCCTTCGGTTTCCGATCCAGATAATCTTCAATTCCCAGAATCGCCGCCGCCTCGCGCACTCGTTCGTTGATTTCCTGCTTTGGAAGTTTCCGCAGCTTCAACCCGAACGCCATATTCTCGTACACCGACATATGTGGATAGAGCGCGTAGTTCTGGAAGACCATCGCGATATCCCTGTCCTTGGGCGCAACGTCATTGACCCGTTGTCCATCGATAAAAATATCGCCGGCAGTAATTTCCTCTAATCCCGCGATCATCCGCAGGGTTGTTGACTTCCCACACCCCGATGGCCCGACGAGAACAACGAATTCCTTGTCTTTTACTTCGAGGTCCATTTCATGAACAGCGACGACATTCCCTTCGTATATCTTCTTGACATTTTCGAGACGGACACTTGCCAATGTGAAATCCTCCAATGCTAGCGACGTTCTACACTCCGGAGCAGTTCCCAAAACGAAGGAAACGAGATATCGACACACTCCGACTGCGTAATAACTGTTTGTCCATTCAGCACGAGTCCGGCGACACCGAACGCCATGGCGATGCGATGATCTGCAAAGGTGTTACATTCGGCAGCAATTAATGTGTTTTTGGGCTGAAAAGCAAACCCGTCCGCGTATTCTTCGACCTCGACACCGAGCGCGCGAAGATTGCTGACGAGCGATCGAATGCGATCGGATTCTTTATTTCGAAGATCGGCAGCGCCCCGAACTGCAAGGCAGCAGCCAGCGAGGGCCAACGTTACGGCGAGAATCGGGATCTCATCGATGAGTTCCGCGACCTGCTTCCCTTCCAGTTTAACGGATCCGTGTAACTCCGAACTTCTGACAAGAAGATCACCCAGGGGTTCCCCTGCAACTGTGTTCTCTCTGGTGGCTACGATTGATCCACCTATTGAGCGGAAGAACTCGATGATGCGGGTTCTCGTCGGATTCAGCCCGACATTGAGTATGCGGAGCTCGGAACGAGGAACAAGGAGTGCAGCAGAGATCAAGAATGCAGCCGACGACACATCTCCGGGGACCTGAAATCTTTGGGCGCGGAGCTCGGTGCCGCCAACAACTTCAATAACAAAAGAATCATCCAATGTCACAGGTGTGAGTCCGAGCATGCGCTCCGTGTGATCACGAGTCTGTGTCTTCTCGGTCACCCGGGTTATTCCATCAGCGAATAGACCGGCAAGCAGTATCGCCGATTTCACCTGTGCACTTGAAATCTGCATGCGGTACTCGATCGGATGCAAGGGAGATACACCGGCGATTGTAAGGGGCGCCGTCTGGGTTTCGGATCCCTGAATCCTCGCCCCCATCCTCGACAAGGGTTCGATGATGCGCTTCATCGGGCGTTGCCTGAGGGAATCATCTCCTGTGATGGTGGTACTGAAGGGCTGTCCGGCCAGAATACCGGTCAACAGTCTTATGGTTGTACCGGAGTTTCCTGCATCGAGGATTCCAGAAGGAGCACGCAGGCCACGGAGTCCGCGGCCCCGCACTGTAATGATGGAATCTCTAATCTGGATCTCAACGCCAAGGTCTCGCAAGCAGTGGAGTGTGCTGTGTGGATCCGCGGCATCCAGATATCCATGGATCTCCGATGTTCCATTAGCGAGGGCGCTGATCATAAGTGCACGATGTGAAATAGACTTGTCTCCAGGGACAGTCACCGTCCCTACCAGTCCATTTGATCGTGAAATCGTAGTATTCATGTGATATGGAAAAAGAAATCCTCACACTTGGACTGGCCCCGAGAGTCAGTTCTTCGGTGTGAGGATCAATGAACGTCGAAGTACAGTTCGTTTAGTGTCTCCTGCTGTCCGATCGATGACTGTCGCGCGGTCCCGAGCTGCGGCGTTCGCGAGCCTTCTTCATTTCCTCGTGAGCGTTTTCACCGCCTGGAAGAAGAGCCTTGCGGCTCAGGTTCAGTCGTCCTTCGGAATCGATCAGCATCAACTTGACTTCGAGTGTATCCCCCACCTTGAAGAGATCTTCCACTTTCTCGACGCGCTTGGTATCAAGCTGCGAGATGTGAACCAATCCCTCTTTGCCGGGGAGGATTTCGACAAATGCGCCGAATTCCATGATCTTCTTCACAGTTGCCTGATAGGTTTTACCAACCTCTGGCAATTCCGACATCTTGCGGATGTAATCCATCGCCTTGTCGGCTGATTCTTTCAGGACTGCCGCAACGGTAACTGTGCCATCATCTTCCACATTGATCTCGGCACCGCTGTCTTTCACCAACTGGCGAATGTTCTTCCCACCAGGGCCGATCAGCGCACCGATCATGTCAACAGGGATCTTGATGGTCTGGAGGCGCGGCGCATACTGAGAGAGCTCCGGCCGAGGTCCAGAAAGCGACGTGCTCATCACATCAAGGATGTGGAATCGTCCAGCCTTTGCCTGGTCGAGCGCCTTTTCCATAATATCAAGCGTGATTCCCTGGATCTTGATATCCATCTGGAATGCAGTGATTCCATCTTTGGTTCCGGCAACCTTGAAGTCCATGTCTCCCAGATGATCTTCGTTTCCGAGGATGTCGCTGAGAATTGCAACCTTGTCCCCTTCCTTCACAAGTCCCATAGCGATACCGGCTATGGCGCGTTTGAGCGGAACACCAGCGTCAAACAACGCCAGAGTTCCTGCGCAGACGGTCGCCATCGAAGATGAGCCGTTTGACTCGAGGATATCGGACACAATCCGGATCGTATAGGGGAAGTCAGCTTCTGCGGGCATCAGGTTCTTCAAAGAGCGTTCAGCCAGATTCCCATGACCTATTTCTCTGCGGCCAGGACCGGTGAATCTGCCAACTTCACCGACGCTGAACGGAGGGAAGTTGTAGTGCAGCATGAACCTTTTGGTCGTCTCCGCCATCAGGCCTTCAAGTTTCTGCTCATCGAGCTTTGTGCCGAGGGTTGCAGTTGTGAGACTCTGAGTTTCGCCCCGGGTGAACAAGGCAGACCCGTGTGTCCTCGGGAGCAGACCAACTTCGCTGGTGATCTTGCGGATATCGGTGAGACCGCGGCCATCGAGCCGCTTGCCCTCATCGAGAATCGTCGATCTCATGGCATGATACTCAAGGTCATGCAGGATCGTGTTGATCGCATCCTCCTGCTCGGGATACTTCTCAGCCAAGGCCTTGTTGGTTTCCTCATACACCTTTCCGGTGGCTTCAGAGCGGGCTTCCTTGGTCAGGACTGTCCGGCTTAATTCCTTGATCCTCGCTTCGCCCAGTTTCTTGACATCCTGAACCAAAACTTCAGGACGTTGAGCCTGAACTACCGGGCGTTTGGTCTTACCGATCTCCTTTGCAAGATCCACTTGAGCCTGGCAAAGAATCTTGATTGACTCGTGTGCAGTCTTCAGGGCGGCGATCATATCGGATTCGGAAATCTCGTGTGATTCCCCCTCGACCATTACAATCGAGGTGAGGGTACCGGCGACGATCGCGTCGATATCACTGTGCTCGAGCTCGTCATCTGTAGGGTTGATCACGAACTTGCCGTCAATCCGCCCAACTCGAACCTCTGCGATGGGACCGTCGAAGGGTGCATCCGAGACCATCAGAGCGGCAGACGCGGCGCAGGCACCAAGAACATCGCTGTCGTGCTGGGAATCCGATGAATAGACCGTGACAATAATCTGTGTTTCGTTGAAGTATCCTTCCGGGAACATTGGCCGGATCGGTCGGTCGATAAGCCGCGACGAGAGAATCTCCTTCTCTGTGGGGCGTCCCTCGCGCTTGAAGAATCCTCCGGGAATCTTTCCCGCAGCAGAGGTCTTCTCACGATACTCCACCTGGAGAGGGAAAAAGTCCTGCCCCTCTTTCATCTCTTTGGCGCTCACGACCGTCGCCAATACCATTGTATCGGCGTAGCGGACCATGACGGCACCATCGGATTGTTTTGCGAAGCGGCCGGTCTCATATGAGAACGTCTTGCCGCCAACTTCAACTTCTTTAGTTACGACCATAGTACTTGATTCTTTCTTTCAATGAGAGCTGCACTTGCAGCCCGGGATGAGAACCTGACTAACCGCAAACTATTTGCGGATGTCAAGCTCCTGAATGATCTTTCTATATCGACCAATATCTTTCTTCGTGAGATACTCAAGAAGGCGTCTCCGCTTTCCGACAAGCTTCAAGAGGCCGAGACGACCGTGGTGGTCTTTTTTGTGGCTCGCGAGGTGAGGCGAAAGCATGTTAATGTGGGATGTGAGGATTGCAATCTGGACCTCCGGGCTTCCGGTGTCAGTGTCACTTTTCCCGTACTTTTTGATGATCTCCGTCTTTTGTTCCTTGGTAATTGGCATTGCGACTCCTTAAAGTAAGCTGATGAATACTATGTGATTACCTCAAATACTGCAAGAACTTATCTCCTAACTCCTGCTTTAAATTCTGCCATCAACGAGCGACTTTGCGCTTCATCGAGGTGCATCTGGTCGATGAGCTGTTGAGCGCTATCAAATTTCCGTTCGTCTCTTAGCCGCCTCAGGAATTGCACGTTGAGAGTTTGGCCGTAAAGATCCCCCTCAAAGTCCAGGAGATGAGCCTCCACGGTGCGCTGTCCCTGATCAAAGAACGTCGGTCTTACGCCGATACTGACCATCCCGTACCTTGCGGGTCCTCCCACGTCAACCTGCACGAAGTAGATCCCGTCCTCCGGGACCAACTTGTGATGTGTCAGCTGCAGATTTGCCGTCGGATATCCAAGTTCGCGCCCTCTTGCGTCACCCCGAACGACCGTACCGCTCAGCGCATACGGTCTGCCGAGGAGCCGAAGCGCCCGGTCGACCCTGCCTTGCAACAGGTGCTGCCGGATTTGACTGCTGCTGACGATTTCCTCATCAACATATACCGGCTTCAACGCTGCGACGGAGAATTCAAACTCACGACCGAGTTTCAGCAACTCTTCGACACTTCCTTCACGATCCCTGCCGAAATGATGATCGTATCCTTCCACCACTTCACTTACACCGCACCCCTGAACAACGTATCGAAGGTAAAACTCACGTGAACTCAGCCGCGAAAACTCGTACGTGAAGCCAATGCGATAGAAGACATCGATCCCCAGCTGCTCGCAGATTTGCTGGCGTTCTTCTATCGTTGTCAGGAGCCGCATGGGCTGACCTGTCAAGACCTCTTTCGGATGGGGGTCGAATGTGAGGACAACGCTCCTCCCTTTCCTGGCCTGTGCCTTCTCGACCACTTCTCTCAGAAGCTGCTGATGAGCCAGGTGAACGCCGTCGAACGTGCCCACACTGACTACCGAGTTCTTGACGTACTCGATTTCGCTAGGCTGGAATACGATGTCCATCACTCAAACTCCGCAAACTCGCTCTCTCGCCTTTCACTTTGTCCAGCTCTTCCATTGTCAGCGCATTTTCAATCTTGTACTCCCCGATGCGGGTTCGTCTGAGCGAGGTCAATACAGCGCCACATCCGAGTTTGTCTCCGATATCGCTCACGAGCGACCGGATATACGTTCCTTTTGAGCACACGACGCGAAATTCGACCACCGGCGGAACAAACGACACGACCGAGAATTCCGTGACATCAATCTCTTTGGGGCGGCGTTCGAGCGTCTTCCCCTTGCGGGCATACTTATACAGCGGTTTCCCGCGGTGTTTTGCCGCCGAATACATCGGCGGGGTCTGCAGTTGCCGGCCTGTGAAACCAAGAATGACAGACTGAAGTTGTTCGTGTGATACGCCGGTGTAGTCCGCACGCTCAGTTACGACGGTTTCCATATCGAAACTTGCTGTCCGAATACCAAGTTCGAATGTTCCCGTATACTCTTTGTCGAGATTCGCAAACTGATCAATGCGCTTTGTTTGTCTTCCCGTGCACAGTATCAGGAGCCCTGTGGCTCTCGGGTCAAGCGTACCGGCGTGTCCTGCTTTTTCAATGCCGAAACTTTGACGAATCCTGTGAACCACATCGAATGATGTCCAGTTCAAAGGTTTGTCGATGAGAAGGACCTCGCCTTCATCCTGTGCTTGTGTCTTGCCATGAGAAGGAACCGCCATGGCTCTACTCGTCCTTCGGATCAGGTGAATCCTTGTGAATCTGATTGAGCAAATTCTCTATCCGCATTGCGTGATCAAGCGATTCATCCAGATAGAAGGAAATCGTCGGTGTAAATTTCAGACTAAGATTGTGACCGAGCTCAGATCGAATGGCGCCCTTCTCTACCTCAAGATGAGCCAGAAGCTTCTTCTTTTTCTCGACATCACCGAACACACTGACGTATACCTTCGCAATCTTCAGATCCATACTCATCCGAACCTCGGTGACAGTCACCAGTCCGAATTCTTCCATCCGAAAATTCTGTTGAATGATCTCGCTCATCAGTTCTTTGATGAGTGAGGCAACTCTTTCAGTTCGCACCGACATGCCAATGCTCCTCGCTACGCCAACTTCCGTTTCGTCTCCACGATTGTGTATGCTTCGACCGTGTCCCCGACCTTGATGTCATTATATCCCTCGAGGCTGATGCCGCACTCGAATCCCTGCTCCACTTCTCTCACATCGTCTTTGAACCGCTTCAACGAAGCGATGGTGCCGTCGAAGATCACAAGCCCGTCCCTGACGAGGCGAACCTTGTTGCTGCGAACGATCTTGCCGTCCTGCACATAGCAACCGGCGATGGTGCCGATCTTGGAGATCTTGAAGACGTCCCGGACTTCAACAGTTGCGAGCACCTGTTCAGAGAGAGACGGTGCAAGCATACCTTCGAGAGCGCTCTTGACCTCATTGATGGCGTCATAAATGATATTATACAGGCGGATATCAACTTCCTCAGACTCGGCAAGGCGCCTCGCGTTCAGGTTCGGTCGAACATGGAACCCGATGATAACAGCGCGGGAGGCAGTGGCGAGCAACACATCAGACTCAGAAATTCCGCCGACACCTTTATGGATAACCTGTACTTTCACTTCACCTGTCGACAGTTTCATGAGCGAGTCAGACAATGCTTCGACGGAACCGTCAACGTCGCCTTTCACGATGATGGGCAGGTCTTTGACCTGACCTTCCTTAATCTGCTTGGAGATGTCATCCAGCGTGATCATTCTCCGCTGGCGGAAATCCTGTTCGCGCTTCAACTGCTGTCGTTTGTTGCTAATGTCGCGCGCCTCGCGGTCATTTTCCAGGACAACGAGGTCATCGCCGGCCTGAGGAATTCCGTCGAACCCAATAAGCTGTACAGGTTGCGAAGGATGAGCGACCTCGACTCTTTTGCCTCGTTCGTCGAACATCGCGCGTGCTCGGCCGCTCCAGATACCGCAAACGAAAGAGTCGCCTATCCGCATAGAGCCCTTCTGGATGAGGACTGTCGCGACAATGCCCTTCCCTTTGTCCAGTTCAGATTCAACAACGACTCCGCGTGCAAGCCTGTCAGGATTTGCCTTGAGCTCAAGGACCTCGGCTTCGAGCAGAATGCGTTCAAGCAGCTGGTCGACGTTCTTCCCTGTCTTCGCTGAAATTTCAACTGCCTGGTACTTTCCTCCCCATTCCTCGACAAGGACCCCCTTTTCGGAGAGTTGTTGACGGATGCGATCAGGGTTAGCATCGGCTTTATCAGTCTTGTTGATTGCGATGACAATCGGGACCGCGGCCGCCTGAGCATGGCTGATCGCCTCAACTGTCTGCGGCATGACGTTGTCGTCTGCAGCAACGACAAGGACCACAATGTCCGTCAGCTGGGCGCCACGCGCACGCATTGCCGTAAATGCTTCGTGGCCAGGCGTATCGAGGAAGGTAATCTGCTTGCTGTCTTCGAGCGTTACTTCATATGCACCGATGTGCTGGGTTATGCCGCCCGCTTCGCCGGCGACCACATTGGAACTGCGAATATAATCAAGGAGCGACGTCTTTCCATGATCGACGTGTCCCATGATGGTGACGACCGGGGCACGCGGTTTTAATTCAGTTTCGTCGTCTTCAACATCGGAGAGGACGGCGGAGGTGAATTCGGACTCAAAATCGAGCGTGTAGCCGAATTCGTCAGCAACAAGTTGAATCGTATCCTTCTCGAGCCTTTGGTTGATCGACACCATGATGCCAAGGCTCATACACTTCTGAATAACTTCTGCGACGGAAGCCCGCATCAAATCCGCCAATTCGCCGACCGAAACGAACTCGGTCACGCGAATGTGCATCTTGTCGCGTTCCTTCTCTTCCAAAATGCGCTGTTCTTCGTCTTCCCGCTCCTTCTTCCGTTTCTTGCGGATCGCCGCCCGCGTGCTCATGGAGTCATCAGTCATCTCGGCCAGCGTTTCACGGATGGCCTTTTCGACTTCCATCTCATTTACCTCGGCGTGCCGGGATTTCTTGCGCTTCTTGCTCTTGACCTCAACTTCTTCATCGACAGCCGGCGTGCGACCCGGCGTCTTCTTCGCCTCCTCACGAACTTTTTTCTTTTTCTTCTTTTTCTTCTTCTTGTCCTCTTCCGATTCTTCCGCAGGTACGGCTGCCGGGCCGGGGCGCGCAATTTCCATCTTACCCTTGATCGTGAGTCCCATCCGCGGGCGTGACATCGCCTGTTCGAGAGGAGTCAGCGCCTTCCGTGTTCGAGGTCCTTCGGGCTTTGGAGGCTCAACTGCCTCAGCTACGGGGGGTGCTTCGGAGGGAGGCGGCAGAGTCTCTTCTGTCGCGGCCGGCTGCAAAGGTTCCTTCGCTTCTTCCTGCACAACGGCTTCTGCAGTCGGTTCATGCTCGACTGCCGCTGTCTCCTCAACCAATTCGACCGGAGGCTGCTCTTCGACCGGAGGGGGAGCCGCGGGTGCTTCTTCGGCAGCCTGTTTCTTTTCAGGTTTTTCGGTTGGCTCCTTCTTTCGAGAGGTACGAAACTCCTGGATCTTTCGTTGGTGCCTCTCCGCGACGTCTTTTTCCTTCTTGAAGTGCCCCATGACGGCGGCGAGCATATCGTCGTCCACCGACGACATGTGGCTCTTCACCTCAAAGCCCTTCTTGTGCAAGAACTCGAGCAGCGTCTCGCTGGAAAGGTTCAGCTCGGTCGCGAGCTTGTAGATCTTTATTCTCTTGACTGCAGTTTCAGCCATGCAGATTCTTTTCCGTTCTGAGTACTCAAGTACACGTGATGCTGCTACTGCGGTTGCTTTTCTTCGCTCTCAGGAGATTCCGTCGGTTCGGGCTTGGCAGCCTCCGGAGAGTCCTCCGTTGGCTCAATCGTCTCCGTCGATGGTTCAGCGGCAGGAGCTTCAGCCGCAGAGTCCTCCGCGGCCTCAGCCGTCTCCGTCGTCGTTGGTTCCTGGGCCGGGGTTTCAGCCGGGGCCGCTGCAGCTGCGGGCTCGCCCGCATCTTCCGCGTCCTCGATCTCCGCGTCTTCCAGACCTCGCTTCAAAAGGCCAACGATCTCTTCGATCTTTTCTTTCTCGATCCCAAGTGTATTGACGAGCTCTTCGATGGCCGTATCGATAACGTCATGCACCGATTCATATCCTTCGTCGAAGAACTTATGAAACATAACATCGCCGAGTTCCTCGCGGAATTCGGAGAGATCCATATCATATTCTTCTTCCTCGCCGCCCTCCTTGATCAATTGAATATCGTATCCCGTCAACTTCGAAGCAAGGCGCACGTTTTGGCCGTTCTTGCCGATCGCCAGGGAAACCTGATCCGCTGCAACCGTTACATTCGCCTTCTTAGTTTCTTTGTCGAGTTGGATCTCCTTCAACTTTGACGGGGAGAGTGAACGCGTGATGAAGACCAAGGGCTCATCACTCCAGTTGATGACGTCAATATTCTCATTGTTGAGTTCGCGCACGATCGCATGAATTCTGACACCCTTCATGCCCACGCACGCGCCGACTGCGTCGATTCTATCGTCATGGGAAAGCACGGCCACTTTGGCTCGGTCACCGGGTTCGCGCGCAATCGCCTTGATTTCGATGATACCATCATAGATTTCGGGTATCTCAATCTCAAAGAGACGCATGAGGAACTGTGAATCCGTTCGGGAGATAATGACGACCGGGTTGCCTGCACCTTTTCGCACCTCTTTGACGACGGCGCGAATGGTGTCCCCCTTCTTGTACCGTTCCTTATAGATTTGCTCGCTGCGTGGGAGAATGAGCTCGTTCTTGTTGTGGATAACGAGTATCTCCCCCTTCCCCTTGCGAATTTGGTAAATCTCGCCGACGACGATTTCGCCGAGGGAGGTTGAGTATTCGTTGTATATCGCTTCGCGCTCGATTTCCTTGATGCGCTGATTCAAATTCTGTTTTGCACTGACAACGAGTCTCCGCCCGAAGCTGTCGAGTGGCACGATCTCGACGAATTCTTCACCAACGTCGATGTCCTCGCCCGATTTCTTCCGTGCTTCCTTCACATCCACCTGCGTTATCGGGTCGATGACTTCAGCGACAACTTCACGTTCAAGATAGATTTCAATATCTCCCTTGTCCATGTTGACCACGACATCGAATTTGACAGTAGGTCCGTACTTCTTACGAACCATCATGCCAAAGATATCTTCTACAATGCCGACGAGGATATCCTTGTCGATGCCTTTTTCCCGAACCATTTGGGCAAATGATTCGACTATTTCGTGATTCATGAAAGCCTCCGAACAATAAACTCAATTCCGAGCCGTTTACCAGGGCAGCTCTTCTTTGGACTCAATAATTTTTGTGAAATCAAGTGTAACAGACTCCCCTGTTTCAATTTCAAATGTCAGCCTCTCATCGTCGACGGACTGAAGCTTCCCTACGAGGGTCGTCAGTGTTTCAGCTGACTGATGCACAACGTTGAATCGACGACCCACATTTTTCCGATATTGACGCAGCATTCGGATTGGTTTGTCGATTCCAGGGGATGACACCTCGAGGCGATACGATCCCTGTATGACGTTTTCGCGATCAAGTTCTTGAGAAAATTCACGGCTTATGATCGCACACTCTTCGATCGTTATTCCCTCGTCCGTGTCGATGAATGCCTGGAGAAGCTTTCCTCCCCGTTCATTCCGAACGGATACATCAACCAAAAAAGCTCCGTGATTTTCGAGGACGGGCGCGACCAAAGCGCTCATTTTCTCCAGAATTTCAGTCATTTCTTCAGACTCCAAAAAAAATAGCCCGGAACGGCGGGCTATTTCTACTTCTACTGCGAGGTGATATAATATAGACAAACCCCCGGCAATATGCAAGCGATTTCGCTTTAGAAATTCGTGATCATCTTGTTCTCACGATAAAAAACATCAACAATTTCAGCCGCCTTTGCGGGGTCATCTTCTACCCGAAAGAGGGACATATCCTCAGGAGAGATATTGCCAGCGGGGACAACGACTTTACATATCCAATCAATAAGCCCATTCCAATATGCAGAGCCCATCAGGATCACAGGGAACGAGCGAGTTTTTTTTGTCTGGATGAGTGTGATCGCCTCGAAGAATTCATCGAGTGTGCCAAAACCCCCAGGGAGCACAATGAATCCGTGCGCATACTTCACGAACATCACTTTGCGGACAAAGAAATGTCGAAATGTCACCAGGCGATTTCGATCGATGTATCGATTGGAATCTTGTTCATGCGGGAGCTCGATATTTGCTCCGACGGATGCTCCTCCCTGCTCCCGTGCCCCCTTGTTTGCACCTTCCATAACTCCGGGTCCGCCTCCAGTCAGGATATTGAAGCCTCTTTTCACGAGTTCACGGGAAACCTGTTCTGCCAGCTTGTAATACGGCGACCCGGGTTCCGTTCGGGCGGAGCCAAATATAGACACCAGGTTTTCCTGTTTCGACAGGACCGTGAAACCGTCAACGAATTCCGACATCACTCGAAATATCCGCCAGACGTCATCTTGTGCACTGATGAGAGAACGAAGCTGAATGTCCTGCTTAACGTCGTGCTCGGTAATTCCTGGGGGAGTATCCATAGCAATCCTTTCGGGGGTGAAACGGTCGTGGTTATGGCAGGAAAAGAAAATTCTTCAGAATCTGTTTTCCGTGCTCCGTAGCGATTGATTCCGGATGGAATTGAACTCCAAACGTAGGGTATTCCCGGTGGCGGAGTCCCATGATCACTCCGTCATCCGTCCACGCTGTCACCTCGAGACACATAGGAAGCGAATCCTTATCGACAATGAGGGAGTGGTATCTTGTTGCGGTGAAGGGAGATGGAATATGTGAAAAAATCTCCTTGCCCGTGTGAAGGATTGACGAGGTCTTTCCATGAAAAATCTCCCCTGCCTTGACAACTCTTCCCCCGAGCGCCTCGCCAATTGCCTGGTGTCCCAGGCATACCCCGAGTATCGGGAATTCCTTATGCAACTCGCGGACAACTGAGATGGAGACACCGGCCTCCGAAGGAGTGCACGGACCTGGTGACAGAATAATCCTCTGGGGGTTTAAGTCCCGTATTTCCTGGATAGTGATCCGGTCGTTGCGGGCGACCGTCAGCTCTGCACCCATCTCCCCCACGTACTGGACAAGGTTATACGTGAATGAGTCGTAATTGTCAATGACGAGGATCATGAGGGTCGACCCGATGAAATCGTTGTCCGGGCTTTCTCCGGATGCGTCAGCAGTTCGAGTGCCTTCAAGTTTGCCCGGAGCTTTTCCATGGTTTCTTCGAACTCTCGTTCCGGATTCGAATCATAGACGATGCCAGCTCCGGCCTGGAAGCGAAGAACATCTCCCCGCATCACGACCGTTCGAATCGCGATGCATGAATCGAGATTGCCTGAAAAGTCGATGTACGCTACAGCTCCCCCGTAGACAGATCGGCGCAGTTGTTCAAGCTCGGTTATGATTTCCATAGCACGGATCTTCGGCGCTCCGCTCAAGGTCCCAGCAGGAAAACAGGAAAAGAGAGCGTCGATCTGCGTACAATCGCTCCGCAGTTTCCCCTTGACGCTCGTCACCAGATGCATGACGTGCGAATACTTCTCGATCGACATGTATTCCTCCACTGCTACCGAGCCATAGGAACAAATTCTTCCGAGGTCATTCCGGCCGAGATCGACGAGCATCAGGTGCTCTGCACGCTCTTTGGGGTCGTTGAGCAATTCCTTTTCGAGCTGATCGTCTTCGTCTCTTGTTCCTCCCCTGCGTCGCGTGCCGGCGATAGGTCTCGTTTCGACCCGGCCTTCATCCACACGCACTAACATCTCCGGCGAGGCGCCGATAATGCTGAAATCCTTGCACTGGAGG
>Ga0187870_1000565_pt1 | contig 41213 bp, 21 predicted proteins | sample June2016WEW_13_1_3_FD_132974 | JGI IMG/M metagenome (GOLD analysis project Ga0187870, IMG submission 132974) | Peatland microbial communities from SPRUCE experiment site at the Marcell Experimental Forest, Minnesota, USA - June2016WEW_13_150 | ecosystem: Environmental > Terrestrial > Soil >... | reverse complement strand
GTTTGCGGCGCGCTCGTTCGAAGCGAAGATTGAGCCGGGGAGGATGGTGGCCCTGATCACGTCCCTTTGGGACAGTCCGACTGCAGAAACTCTTCGGAGGCTGGGAGTTCAGTATACAGAGATAAAGGAAATCAGATCACTCCCCCAGCTGCTTGCCGGCTACCGGGTGGCGATCCTTGATCGAAGGGGGATGACGCTCATGGGCGATCAGAAAGCTCTGGTGCCAATCCTTAAGCGATATGTTGAAGGTGGCGGGCATCTGATTGTTCTTGCTCAGGATGCTGCGAGCTGGAATGCTGCTCCGTTGGTCGACGGGCTCCGGCTGAAGTCTTCGAACTCGCTGGGAGAGGCAGCTCAGGTCGAGATCGATTCTGTGCACAGAATGTTCAGCGTTCCAAACCGTATCAATTGGCTCGATTGGGAGAATTGGCTGTACAGGCGGTCGCACAACGTGCTCAGTGGACCTGCGTTGTCCTCAGCTGTTGTTCCGCTGAGGTCAAAGGATGAGAATGCACCGTTGATTGTCGAGTGGAAGATCGGCTCTGGCGTGCTCACCTATGTGGACCTGGCTCTCTATCCTCAGTTCCTGAACATTCACGCAGGTGCCTTCCGTCTGCTTGCGAACCTTGTCTCGTATTGATATATTGACGTATTGATGTATTAAGGAGTAATGGTATGAAAAGGACACTAGGCTTCGCTCTTCTTCTCCTGGTGGGAGCGTCGATAGCGATTGCGCAGAAACCGGCTGCCCGGCAGAAATTTGTCCTGAATCTCGACTATTCGAAATTCCGGAATACTGATTCCAGTGGCTACCTTGAAATCTACTACGGCTTCTACCCGAGCCTGATCACGTACGGGAACCGGAGCGGACATCGTATGGGGGTGTTGAAGGTGCACACCCGCATCATTGATGAGCGGTCTGGCGAGTATCGGACCAACATTCTCTCAACGGTTCTTGTGCCGGCACCGGATAGCCAGCAGGTGACAAACAGAATGGTGAGCATTAGCCAGGCCGGGCATACGCTGCCGTTCGGAGACTATCGTCTGGATGTGCTCGTGACCGATTCTCTCTCCCCGACAAGAACTGACAGCATATCGCTCCCGCTTTCAGTTCGGAGTTACGGCTCGGCCGCGGCGATCAGCGATCTGGAGTTGTGCTCGAGCGTAAGGAACTCCGCGCAGAAAGACGACCTGTACTATAAGAACTCCCTGGAGGTCATTCCCAATCCCACGCTCGTTTTCGGCGCCTCATCGCATCCGATGATGTTCCATTATTCGGAAGTCTATAATCTGGATACGGCGCAAACCTACGTGGTAAAAACGATGATCATCGGCGCGGATGGCAAAGTGATGAAAGAGTCTTCGAAGGCCCGGCACTTCGGTGTGAAGAGTGCCGTTGAAGCCGGCATGTCAAATGTCGCCTCGCTCCCGTCCGGCAAGTATCGTCTACGCCTGATGCTTGTTGACGAAAAGGGAACAACGACCACGCAGTCGGAGAAGTCATTCTACGCCTACAATCCCCACATCCAGACGAACCTGCCTGCAGCATCATCCATCAAGTCATCGGAGTTGGCTGGGATGACAGCCGATGAACTGGCAGAGGAATTCCACAAGGCCCAGTACCTCGCAACCGATCAGGAAATCAAGACCTTCTCCCAGATTACTTCAGAAGACGGCCGCCGCGAGTTTCTTGCGAAGTTTTGGTCCGAAGTCGAGGCCGGAAGATCGGGAAGGGCCGGTATTCTGCGGTCCGTCTATCTGCAGAGAATCCTGAACGCCGACCAAAGATTCCATGCTATGAGCCGAGCCGGCTGGCGTACCGACCGAGGCAGAGTGCTGGCGCTCTATGCCGAGCCGGATGAAATTGAGCGGTTCCCTTCCTCGCAGGATACGAAGCCATATGAGACCTGGCACTACTACTCCATCGAGAACGGCGTGGATTTCGTTTTCGTCGATCGCTCGGGATTTGGCGAATACACGCTGGTAAACTCCACCAAGCGAGGCGAGCTGGAGGATCCCGATTGGCAGCGTTTCCTTCAATAATTGCGCTCCTGCTGGGCTCCGGGATAGCCCATATCGGGGTTGCACCTGACACCTCGATTACTGAAGTACGGACTCTCGGATCGTTTCAGCAAGCGACGCGCGTCACGACAAGTCCCCAGGGGTGGATCTACATCACGGACGCCGGGCGAAATCTCGTCGTTCGGTTCAAGGAGGATGAGTCGGCGAATATCTCGGTGGGGGGCTTTGGATGGACCTCTACCACCTTCGATAATCCAACGGGGTTAACCACCGACGGGCTGAACGTTTACGTCTCCGACTACGGTAATCATCGCCTTCAGCGTTTCGACAGCAATCTCAATTTCATCTCTTCTTTCGCCACGCGAGACACGTCCTTTGTCGACGCCCGGTTCGGTTATCCGCTCGGCGTCGCTCTCTCACGCCTCGGTGATCTCTTTGTCCTCGATGGCGATAACCTCCGTGTCGTGAAGTTTGCCGAAAACGTCCGTTACGAGCGATCCTTTGGCGACATCGATGATCAGCGTTCGCGGCTTCGCCGGCCCGACAAAATCCTTGTCGCATCCAACGATCATGTGTTCGTCCTTGAACCGGATCGGCTTCTCGAGTTCGACTACTTCGGTCACTATCTGCGGACGATTGGAGAACACAATTTCACTGAAGCATGCGGATTCTGTTTCGTGCGCAGCGGGGTCATCGTTGCTACACACGCGGCGCTTTACTGGTTCACTGAGAGGGGAGAGCTTGCACGCACGATACGCCCGCCTGACCTGCAAACGAAGAACGAGCTCGGTCCGTTCGAAGACGCCGCATATGCGGGCGATCGACTGCTGATCCTCACATCGAGCCGGCTGCACATCTTTCAGCTCTCCTTTGATACTCCTTGATTCGCCAAGCGACGATACCTTGACATTCAGACGGTTTTCTGATAACTTGGCGTTCAGAAGAAGACCCTGCAACATCAATTTCCATCGACATTATTTCCCAGTGGAGGATTCTCTATGGCATCACGCAGCGTGAACAAGGTTATTCTGATCGGCAACCTTGGAAAGGACCCGGAGCTTCGATATACCAGCAGCGGAGTGGCAGTTGCTTCATTCAGCGTTGCCACAAACGAGTCATGGAAGGACCCTGAAGGGAATACCCAGGAACGGACGCAATGGCACAATATTGTCGCCTGGAGAAAGCTGGCGGAAATCTGCGGCGAATACCTGAAGAAAGGGAGCAAGCTTTACCTTGAAGGAAGGCTTCAATACCGCAATTACGACGACAAGAATGGAGTAAAGCGGTATGTAACGGAGATTGTGATGGATGAAATGGTCATGCTCGATGGCCGTGGCGGAGGCACGTCGGCCTCAGCCCCCGATACGGGAGGGGCTCCGGCACAAGACGAGCCGGGTGGCAAGGTTGACGATCTACCGTTCTAAATGGATTCGGGCGCCTGGCCTGATATGTTGAATTAATGGAAACCGAATGAGCGACCGGCTTATGTGAAGATAACCCGGTCGCTTTTTTTTACTGACTACATACGACGATGGCCCATCTATGAAATCCCTCTCAGTTTTCACTCTGATCATACTCTTGCTGGTGTCCTCCGTCTGTTTTGCGTCAAAGCGCCCGGTTCGTGCCCGTCACGGCATGGTCGTTTCGGCTGATGTTCTCGCATCGAAGGTAGGAGTACAGATCCTTCAGAATGGCGGAAATGCCGTCGATGCAGCGGTGGCGGTCGGTTTTGCCCTTGCCGTCACCTTCCCTGGAGCCGGCAATATTGGCGGTGGTGGCTTTATGGTGATCCGTATGGCAGACGGGCGCACGACGACTATCGATTACCGGGAAAAAGCTCCAGGCGCCGCGCGTCAAAACATGTTCCTTGATGAAAAAGGGAATTTCGTGCCGGAGAAGAGTCAGGATGGTTATCTCGCCTCCGGCGTGCCGGGTTCCGTGGCAGGATTGACGTACGCCCTCGAGCATTATGGATCTGTTGACCGGCGGAAGGCAATGCAGCCCGCAATCGACCTCGCGGCGAAAGGGTTCCGGCTTAGTCACGAGTTTACAGACGAGCTGAAATCCGAATTGAGGACGCTCAACAAGTACCCTTCGACAAGAAAAGTCTTTACGAATGACGGAAAACCCCTTGAAGAAGGAATTGTGTTTGTCCAGAAAGATCTTGCGCGCACGCTCCAGCGCATTCAGAAACTCGGGAAAAATGGCTTCTATACAGGTCGAACGGCGGATCTGATTGTGGCGGAGATGAAGCGTGGCGGAGGGCTGATCTCGCTTGACGACTTGCGCTCATATCAGGCGATCGAGAGACCTGCCGTTCGAGGGACCTATCGCGGGTACGAGATTGTTTCGATGGGACCACCAAGTTCTGGTGGGATGGTTCTCCTTGAGATGCTGAATTTGCTTGAGCCGTATCCACTCGCTTCGTATGGGTTCGGATCATCTAAGGCGATTGCCATGATGACCGAAGCGATGAAGATCGCATATGCAGATCGGGCGGAGTTCATGGGGGATGCCGATTTCTATCCCGTCCCGGTTGATCGGCTCATCTCGAAAGAGTACGCTGCCGAACGGCGCGCACTTCTTGATACAACGAAGGCAACGCCGAGCCGCCAGATATCCCATGGCGCGATCGAGGTGAAGGAAGGAATGCATACGACCCATTATTCGGTTGTGGACCAATGGGGGAATGCTGTCTCAGTCACGACAACCATCAACAGCTGGTATGGGAACAAGGTTGTCGTCGATGGAGCCGGCTTCTTCCTGAATAACGAAATGGATGACTTTGCTGCGAAAGCGGGCACTCCGAACCAGTTCGGCCTGGTCGGCGGCGTCGCGAACTCGGTGCAACCGAACAAACGGATGCTCAGTGCGATGACCCCTACGATTGTGTTGAAGGATAATCAACCGTACCTGGTTCTCGGGAGCCCCGGCGGATCGACCATCATTACTTCGGTTTTCCAGGTCGTCGTCAACGTACTCGACCACCACATGAACGTTGGGGAAGCTAACGACGCCCCGCGATTTCATCACCAGTGGCTGCCGGATACGCTGGAGTATGAACGATTTGGATTCCCGAGGGACGTTGTCGAGAATCTTCAGCAACGCGGCTATGTCGTGCGGCAACGGGGTGGGACGCTTGGGCGCGTTGAGGCCATCCTGATCGACCGCAAAAACGGTTTCCTTTACGGTTCGACCGACCCGCGCGGCTATGGCGCAGCGGTGGGATATTAAATAATGGTCAATGGTGAATGACTAATTGATAATTGTCAATTGACCATTGAATCAGCGCCCTTGACCTTGGAGGGTCACGCTCTGTCGTGACCATACCTGTTCAGACGTGACGGAGCACGTCCCTCCACCCCGGGGGTCACGCTCTGTCGTGACCATATGTGTGAAGGCGCGACAGAGTACGCCCCTGCCTTGAAGCCCCCTTTCCCGCCACCCGTAGGTTTTGCCCTCCAATGGAACCGCGCAGAAAGTCTCCAATTCATCTGCCGATTGTCGAGTTAATCAATCGACCCATAATTGTCTTTAATTACCGTCTGTTCTCAAGGTCGGAAATCGATCTTCTGTCAGCCTGATGTTCATCAACTGCTCATCGACGCATGGACGAGAGCTGACTCGTGGCAAGTTGGCCGATATGTGATCATGCCGAACCACATTCATCTTTTTTGCTCACCCGCAGAACCTGATTTTCCTGAATTGAAGAACTGGGTGTGCTACTGGAAATCAATCTCCTCACGTTCTTGGCCGAGACGTGATGAACAACCGATTTGGCAACGATCCTTCTGGGACACGCAGATGCGGAAAGGAAAGAACTACGAAGAAAAATGGGAATATGTTCGGCAGAATCCAGTACGCGGCGGTCTCTGTCATATTCCCGAGGCATGGCCTTATCGAGGCGAGCTTAATGTCATCGAATGGTTTGGTTAGGGCATCACAATAATCATGAAAGGTCACGCTCCGTCGTGACCATACCTGTTCAGACGTGACGGAGCACGTCCCTCCATGGGATGGCCAAAGGTTGCACTTGATTCTCATTGTCAAACTCTCTACCTTGCACCCGTAACTGTTTGTTGTTCTTTCCCATAACACGTTTGGTGTCCCGACGTCATGAACTGACGGAGGGATGAAAAGGGAATTCCGTGCTCCGATTTGGCCTCGGCTGGATCTGGAAAAGCGGAAGCTGCCCCGCAACTGTAGTTCCGATCCTGCTCACCGCAGGAGAATCTCTGACGCCAGAAGTCACTGCCTCATCACTGGAGGCGGGAAGACAAGTCAAGCGATCGGAAAAGCCAGGAGACCTGCCAGAACGCTGCTACATCGCCGCAACTCTTACTCAAGTGCGGTGAGCCCCCGGTATTGCGCCGTGGGCTAAGCCTTCGCGGGAGGGTGATCATCTGATATCGAACTTTGATTGTGTTCTTCTTCGGCCCCCTCCCTGTGAAAAAGGATTGGGGCTTTTTTATTGTGCATCAGATGCGCCACATATTGTTACTGACGGTTCTTGCCGTTCCCCTTGCTTCACAAACAAGGGGCGTCCCTCCAGACAGCCTTTCTCAGAGGCCGCAGGAACGGTCGTACACAATGCCTGAGTTTGTGGTCTCCGCAACCCGCTGGCAGGTGAACGCCCAGCAGCTTCCATCGAGTGCCACGGTGCTGACTTCAGTAGACCTCCTTGGTACTAACGGCAGCACTCTTGAGAATGCTCTTGAGGGTGTCCCCGGTCTTTTTCTGAAATCATACGGCGGGCCCGGCGCGGTTTCCACGACCTCCATGAGAGGAATGGGACCCGAGCACACGCTTGTTCTCGTTGATGGGGAGCGCTACAATAACGTCCTCGATGGGCAAGTCGATTTGGGCATCTTCCTTTTGCAGAATGTCGATCGTGTTGAAGTACTTCGAGGCGGATTCTCCTCGATGTACGGAGCAGATGCCGTCGGGGGCATTGTCAACATTATCACCCGGCGGCCTGATGGCAAACCCGATGTGCGTGCCGAGCTCGGTGCAGGGTCGTACGGCATGAGCGGATTTCAATTGGGGACGGATTTCACTCTGTTTGGAGTTGGCATGCAGGTTGCGGCAAAGCGGGAGGCAGGTAGAGGGGACTATGAATTCGATTTCAATGACGGCATCTCCTCAATGACTTTGCGCCGTCAGAATTCGGACTATGCATTGCGCCAGGTTCAAATGGTTGCCGGCGCGCCGCTCTCTCCAAGCCTGTCCTTGCGCGTTTCGTCCATGTACGATTGGTCCGAGCGCGGGTCGCCCGGCGCCGTCATTACTCCAACGAGCGGCAACCTTGGACGGCTGGTCGACCGCGGGTTTCTTAATCAGGCGACAGTCGAATGGACGGCCACTCCTTCCCTTTTTGCACGGTTTCCCCTGATGTTCCACACGCAGCGGAGAGAATACACCGACCCCCTCGCGGCTGTCACCGATGGTAACAACGATGCCGTATACAATGACAGGACGATCGCGTTCACCCCTCACATGAGATACGTTCTCGATCCCTCGACCTCACTCAACGTTGGTGCCGAGTACTCTTCTTCCTCTGTGTCCAGCACCGCAGTGTTGAATGCGACCCGTGACCAGGCAGGCGTTTTCATTTCCTCCGATCACGTCGTAGAACTGCCGAACTCTCTGTTCTATCAGATCAATGTTTACCCCTCCATCAGATACGATCACTTCTCAGATTTTTCGGGTACTGTGAATCCAAAACTGGGCGTCAACCTCGGGATCTGGCGAACAGCCGGGCTGCGGCTCAAGGCTAGCTACGGGAAAAGTTTCCGCGCGCCGACGTTCGATGATTTGTATTGGAAGAGTGGAGGGAACCCTGCTCTCAAACCTGAGCGGTCACTCAGCTTCGATGCCGGGATGCTGATCGCGCCCGCTCTGGCCGGAATGCCGGAACTGGAAGTGAACTACTTCGATATCCGCACAAACGATCGCATCGTCTGGAGCCCCGACAAGAACGGACTCTGGTCTCCCAAGAATCTACAGAATGTCCGATCTGACGGATTCGAACTGATCGGCGGCTGGCGTTTGTTTGATGACCGACTGGTACTCAGGGGGTCCTATAGCAACTTCGACACGCGAAAGATCAACTCCACCTCGGCCGACGATCAGACCTTGGACAAGCAACTCCCGTACATCCCCCATGAGATCGCCGGACTTTCCTGCATTGCGACGGTTGGCCGTTTCAGACTCGGCGTTCATCACACCTTCACAGGTTTCAGGTTCGCGACGGAAACGAACGATCCGCGCTATGTTCTTGGAAGCTTCACGAAGACCGATGCAAACTTCTCCGTGCGGCTCAAGGAGGAACCATTCAGCGCCGACCTCCGCTTTGAAGTCACGAATCTTTTCGATTCGAAGTATGAACTGCTCCCGAACTATCCCATGCCACTGAGGAGCTTTGCTCTGAAGATCCTCGTTGATTATTGAGAAGCGATTATGACCTCTGCGACCCAAAAAGCTCTCCGCATCCTCTCAGCGCTGCTCATTGCTGGACTGATACTGGCCACGTTTTCCTGGAACGGATGCAGATCGAACCCGACAGGGCCTTCGGGCAGCACGCCGGTCAGCACGACTGGCGTCTTTGTCGTGAATGAAGGGAATTACCAACACGGCAATTCAACGCTGACCGTCTATCTCCCTGATTCAAACAAGGCGTATCAGGATGTCTTCGCACTCGCGAACGGTCGTAACCTCGGCGACACGGGCAACGACATCGTAGTGTACAACGGGAAAGCGTACATCGTCGTCAACGGTTCGCAAAAAATCGAAGTGATCTCTCTCACCACGTACAAATCCGTCGGGACGATAGTCTTTCCGGGGAAGCGGGATCCCTACAAGCTCGTGATCCTCAACGACGCGAAGGCGTTCATCACGAACGTCTCAGATTCGTCTATCACGGAATTCAATCCGTCGACGCTTCAGATCGTGACGGACCGGATCAAAGTGGGACTCAATCCCATGGGTATCGCGGGGGCCAACGGAAAAGTATATATCTGCAACTCCGGTTTTGGCTACGACAGCACGGTAACCGTGCTCAATGCAACGACCGGGGGGCTCATTAAAACGGTTATCGTGGGAGATAGCCCGAGTGAGATCGGTGTGACCACGAACAACGAAGTAATCGTGAAGTGCGATGGCAAGAGCGACTACGTCAAACCGGCAAATGACACCCCAGGTTCAATCTCTAAGATCAACGCAGACAATGATGTCGTATTTTCCAAAGTCACGCTGCCGCTGGCGACGTACGGACATCCAGGAAGGATGACGGTCAGCAGCAAAGGGGTTGGGTACTTCCAGGCACAGAACGGCGTCATCAAATTTGCCTACACCGGCTCTATCATCAGTGTCGGCGGAACCCCATTTTCAACAATTATCGGATACGGTATTGCGTACGACGATGCAACCGATCTGCTCTATGTGACCGATCCTAGAGACTATATTCAGCCGGGGGATGTGTATATTATCAACACGAATGGGGCCACCGTCAGACAGTTTACGGGTGGCATCATCCCAGGTGCAATTGCCTTTAAACATTGACGCGCGCCTGCCGTCTCTGATCTTCAAACCTATCGATGCACTGTAGGTTTCCTCACTTTCAAGAGCCCTTCGATGTTCTGGCGTACGTTTTCGTTCTTCGGGTTCAAAAGAAGAGATGTCTGCCAGTCCGCCACTGCTCCCGCAGTGTCCCTTTGTAGGACACGGAAGTTTCCTCGATACTCCAGTGCTCGCCAGTCAGCCGGATTCAGTACCACTGCAGAATCGGCGTAGTTCCTGGCCTTTGCCACCTCCCCCATCCGATAGCTAATCAGGCTCTGCATCAAAAAGGCGTTTGCATTATCAGCGGCGGCTTTTCGGTAAGGGAACGAGAAGAAGTGGTTCAATTCCTCCTGCGCTGCCATTTCCTTCTGATGGTTCAGCCAGAACTGTGCGTGGTCAATGTGCTCCTTGGGGTAAAAATCCACCAGCAGCCGGCACCGATCATCCAGGTAGCCCGTTTCCCAGCCTTGATGGAATTGAAAGTTGACTGGGCGATATTCTGGCGCGGTTCCCTTTGGAAGAATTTGAAGCAGCATACCGAGCGGAAGCATTTCATAGTCCCGCGACAGGAAGTCCCATGGCAGCCGATGCGTGAAATAGACCGGTCGACGTCCGATGCCAGAACGGATGATTTCGTCTGCGACCCGGTCTGGAGGATCGGTTTCTCGAATTGGGAGGCGGAGTTCACGGTTGAAGAGGCGTACGCCCCACGGAGTCGCCAGCAATCTCGTGTCGATGAATGAGACGCGCGGATAGAGCTTCTCTACATACTTGAAGTACCACCCGACAAACGTCTGCTCATCGCCGATTGTGAAGACGATCGCATCCTGCTCGATTGGCAGGAAGAGATTGCGCCCGAAGTCGTATCCGAAGAAGTTCTGACTCCGGTTGTTCTGGTTGTAATTGGCGTAGGCCGTTGTCAGAAGCATGAGGAATAGTGCGGTCGAGAAACCCACTTGGATGAAGCGAGGTGGAAGGTTCCGCCATCTCTTTCCAACGAACTCCTGGAGGCGGACCAATCCAACACCAATGAGAATTGCCATAACGAAATAAGTCGGAATGAAGTTGGCGTCGAAATCCGCGTGGAGCGGCATCTTGCGGCTGACTGCGAACATGACATTCACAATTACAATGGAAGTGAAGAGCACCAGCAGCCTCCAACGTTTCATCAGAGCCAGGAGGCCGAAAAGGGAAATAACGCCGAAATACCAGAACTCTCTTGTCAGTGCCTGGTGGAAGAACCATGAGAGCCGGGTGCCTGTGTTCCCACCAAAGTAGGGTGCAAGCCCTTTCTCACCGACCGGGAGGAGGTGACGGAACACGCCTTCCATCGTTCTCAAGTCTCCCCACGCTACCGGAGGTCCGGCGATTGTACGAATTGGAAGGTATAAGTAGGAGCTTAGTCCGATGAGGAACACGACGGTCAGCACTATGAGAGTGCGGGCGTTTCGAATGATCCTTGGCTCAGAAATGAAGACGAAGAGAACGATGCTAAGGGCGGCCAGGACGCCAGTGGAATGTTGACTCAGTCCAAGTCCGGCGACGTATGCGGCAATGATGAGCTGCTTCATTTCCCGATCGCGGTGCCACTGCAGGATGAGAAGAGCCGTCAGGGCGAAGAAGAAACTGCTGAGTGAATACACTTCCGCGCTCGTGGCTCGTGACCATAATGTCGATGAGACCGTCAGGAGTAAGGCCCCTAGAAGCGCGATCACTCTGCGGGTTGTGAGAAATTCCAAAATGAAATACATGCAGACGACGGTGCCCGATGCCGCAAGTGCCGAAAAGGAATTGACCGCGTATGCCGGCATTCCAAACGGGACGACCGTCAGCCAGAAGCGTGTCAGAATCGTATAAAGCGGGTAACCCGTAGGATGGTTTATCCCGAGGGTGAGGGCGTTGGTGATGAACTCCGCGCTGTCGCCGACATAAACAGTAGGGCAGAGCGTGAGCATGTAGAGGACGGACGTTGCACCGAAGACAAACGCCGGAGGCAGGATTCGAGTGAGTCTCTGCGTCATTTGTTCCTGAACAACAGCCATCGAACGATTCCTTTCAAGCTGCCAAGTCCGCAGACGAGGTGATCAAGAAACATGACAACGACGGCGGCCGGAGTCTCAGCCAGGCCGCGGTGATGAGTGAAGTAGCGATAGAAAGGGCAGTTGAGCAAGAGATACAGTCCGGTACAAGTCAGCCCTGTCCAGAAGAGAGGCTGTGACCATATGCCCGCCAAGAGGTCAAAAACGATCGCCCATGAAAGCGCCGCTGAGTAAGCAAAACCAGGATAAACGTTGACAAAGCCTTTCTTGAACGAACGCGCGAACTGTCCAAGATTGGTTGCCAATTCCACAAAGCCCTGACTTCGTACAAAATCATTCTTAAGCAGGGTGTACAATGAGTGCCGCTTGAGATGTTCGACCTCGACTGACGGATTGAGAACAATAGAAGGTCTTTGCTGGGCCATTCTCTTTCCCAATTCCAGATCCTCGCCCCCCTTATGCATGAACAGTGTGCGGTCGAATCCGCGTGCTTCGCCAAAAGCCTCCTTCCGAATTGCTGCGATGGCCCCGAAGATCCAATCCACGGAACGATGGCTTCTGAGGTAGGAGTAACGGATCCACAGGTTCTTGTATTGGCTCGCAATATTCGAGTGCCGGTGTTTCGCCGAGTAAAGGCCAACCACCGCGTCGACGGTGTCATCCCTCAATGTTTCAAAGATGTTTTGCATAGCCCCCGGCTGCAGCACAACGTCACTGTCAACAAACAGGAGCACGTCGCCAGTCGCCTTGCTTGCACCGAGATTCCGGCAGTAGTTCGCATCGTGTCTCGTACGCAGATCGAATGTGTTCACACCATACTGCCGAGCGATCGTCGATGTTGTGTCGGTCGAAGCGTCGTTGACAACGATGATTTCCCGGGGCGGCATGCCTGATTCCATGAGCGCCCGGAGGCATTCGCCGATCGTCTGCTCGCTGTTCCGGGCCGGGACGATTGCGGATATTGCAGGAGTTTCTGTGGGTCGAGTCATGCTAATGCCTTCTCGTACACTTCCTCCACGCGGAACATGAAGCGCTCCATCGAGTGATCAGCCTTGACGATCTCATATCCATTGGCGATCAGTCTTGATCGCAGCCCATTGTCATCCAGAAGTTCCTCTATGGTCTTCGCGAGTTCAAGATAATCTCCCGGCTTGAAGAGCAGGCCATTACTCCTATGACGGATGATTTCCGGTATCCCTCCACTGTCCGCTCCGATCACAGGGACACCAGCGGCCGATGCTTCGAGCAGAACCAGGCCAAATGGTTCGTTCTCGGACGGACACACGAGTATGTCGAGTGATTTGAGGGCCGACGGTATGTCCTCCCGCCAACCGAGAAAGTGGATTCTGTCCTGCAGGCGATGATGTTCTGCATACTCCAGGACCTCGTTTTTGTAGCGCAGGAATCGCGGGAAGAGATCATGCATCGTCACCTCTCCGATGATGACGAAGTGAACATCTCTTCGATGTCCGAGCACGTGCTCAGCGGCCTTGAGGAAACTGAAGTGGCCCTTCCAGACGTCGAACCGGGCGATCATGCCGACGAGTTTGTCGTCCTGGTTCAAACGCAATTCCGCTCGAAGAGGTCCAGGCGCCGCTCTGGTGAAGGAATCGGTGTCGATACCCATGTGAAGGACCAGGATGGTGTCCTCGTCGACATGCATCCTGCGAACAACATCACTCTTCACGGCGTGTGACACGGCAATCGCCCGAGTAATCCGATGCCTGAGCAGGTACCGGATCATCCACACGCGCTTGGTTTCGAAATTCCTGATGTGACAGACGATAGGCTTTCGACAGAGAGCCAGCGGCAAAAAGAGAAGCTTCAGGGCGAGGTTGTCGTTGCAGCAGACGAGAGCAAATCGCTCATCCATCAGGCGAGAGTGCACACGCATGAGCGAAAGGATATTCTGAAACAAGGAAACCGGATGAAGGATTCGTCTGAGCGATACGTTAAAGGGAATGACCTCATACTCAACGTGATCCTGGGATAGCCTCCGCGGAAAAAGGCCCTGACGACAACAGAGAACGACAGGCCTGAATTTGGAGCGATCAAGCCGCTTGAGTATTCGAATGAGACTGACTTCGGCTCCGCCGATGTCACCCGCCGAAGAAATGTAGAGGATAGTTCTCATACAGTGTAACGATACGATGTCTCAGACCTGCGATGAAAGTATATGTTTGTACATTTCGGCTGTTTCGCGCGCGACTGCGGCCCACGTAAAATGTTTCCCGGTATGTTCTTTTGCCAGCTGCGCAAGTCGGCGTGTCTTCTCTGGATTGCCAAGTAAGTCGCAAACGGCGTCACTGATGGATTCGACATCGGTGCGGCAGAGCAACCCCGTCTCATTGTGCCGGATGAGCTGGGCGAGGTCTCCGACATTTGTTGCGACGATCGCGGTTTGGAAAGACATAGCGATTGTAGCGACCCCACTTTGTGTGGCGTCGCGGTAGGGTAGCAGTGTGATTGTTGCTCTCTGAAAGTAGTGGCCTATTCGTTCGTCTGGTACAAATCCCTCATAGACCTCGAAATAGGAACGTTTGCGCATCGCAGCCAGCATCGGTCTCAATTCCCTCTCCCAGAGGGTTCTGGCTTTTCCCCTAAGGAGCGTCCCCATGGACCCCACAACCAAGAAGAGAGCTCGCGGAAACAGGGAATGAACCTGATCGGCGACCGGGACAAGAAAGTCCATTCCCTTGTTGGGCTGGAATCTGCCGAAGAAGAGGATCGTCTGCGGCTCCCGGCGCGTGTCCTCAGTGTGCTCGCCAAGGAAATCGATGGCGCCGTGACGCTGTATGGAGATACATTCGGGTCTTATCGCTTGCTCCAGAAGCAGCTTTTGGCAAAACGGACCGTGGACGACAAAGTGCCTGGTGCAGTGATACGCAAGCGATTTCGCTCTCTCTTCCGCCCATGAGAGGCGAACGCCGGAATGGGGCACAGGATCGTGGACCGTTACGACGATCGGTGCAAGATTCTTGAGGATAGGGAAGAGGAGGAACCCATAGACTGGTCGCTCCACCCCGTCAGTGAAATGGACAATATCTGGCTTGAAGTCGTACACAACGCGAATGATTCGCATCACTACCATCAGCTTGTCAAAGAGAGTGCGGAACGGGTATGTATGATGGGGAAGAGAACTGAGGATGTCCCTTGCAATTCGGGATTGAGCGGCTCCCTGCTCAAAGATGGAGACGGCTTCGATACCGGCGGTCTGCTGGAGGGCCCGACCCATACCCAGCCCATAATGGATCAGTCCCGCGGTGGTCATATTGATGTGAACAACCCGGATGATGGGATCACCTTGAAACTGTTAATGGGTTTTTGAGAATCCAAACGACATCCACAGCAGAGGTTGAGGGCGAATGCCGATCCTCTTGAGCTCTTTGGCGAGGAGAATGACCGAGAACGCGAAGGAAATGAATCCTGCGGCACAGTAAGCCGCCGCGACACCCAAAGCCCCTGAGTCTGCGAGCACGATGGCTCCGCCAAGAAACAGTAGCAGTCTCAAGAGGGTTTCGTACGAAATGTACTCAGGCTTGAACAGGTAGTGGAAGATGTTGTTCACGGACGTGAACGCCATGTGAGCAATCGCCGGCGCCGAGAGCATGACAAAAATGGGCACTACGATCCCTCTCTCTTTCCCATAGATCAAGCTGATGAGTGGACCCGAGAAAGCGACGATTACCAGAGAGAGAAGCATGAAAGGAGACGCGAGTCTCAGTGTCCTTCGGATGTAAGCGGATATCTCACTATTGGACGGTATCCGTGCCCCGACCGGCATGAAGTAGGAATGAAGTGCTCCTCCCACGACTGCGAAGACGAAGCTCAACGTGAGCCCCAAGCCGAAGGCGCCTGCTTCTTTGTCCGTCGAATAGATTGCCAGGATCAGTGGTCCAAGATGCGTCGTCAGGATCCGTGAGACTCCAGTTACACTTTGCCAACCGCTGTAGACTGCGATCTGACCGAGTTTGCGTGCACGGACTTCACCGTGTTTGCTGACGGCATCATAGAAAGGGAACGAAGCAATTGCGACACCAACCCAGGTTGGCAAGATGAACGCCCAGAAGAGATTGACAGCGGTCGCCCCTTTGAATATTGCGACGATCGCTATGGTTAAGATCCTGAGAATCGAGACGACAGTGCGCAGGAGCGCAAATTCGTGAAATCGCAGCTCGACAGAATAGATGCTCGTCACGTAGTTGAAGAGGGCCGTGCCGCAGGCACTGACCACGACGGCAAGAATCAACAAAGGTGGCAATGCAACCGAGAACACCTGATCGGTAAGAACCCTGGAGAGTACTGACATTGCCGCACACAAAATGATCAACAGGGTGATTTGCAGCATCAAGCCACTCTTCAGGATGGACGCGCAGCCGGCCTTGTCATTCTTCTTTGAACACTCAGAGGCGTGGCGCGTGACACTCACCGGTAGCCCGGCATTGCACAATGTGGACAGAACCGCCTCGAAAGAGAAAGCCACCGTGAAGAGTCCAAACTCAGCAATCGAGAGTGCGTTGCCGATGATCACGAAACTGAAGAATCCGAATATCGAGCTGGCAACAGTGCCTGCCAGAAAGGAGGTAAGGCCGGACGCCGTGCCCCGTTCTGCTCCTTCTTTTCTCAAGTCGCTTATACCTTCCCAAGCCGCGCTGAGGTAACCGAACGCAGCTGACGCCTGTGCCAGAACGACGAGGGACGCTATCGTAAGTCCTTCAATGACGTTGTGCCGAGGCAACGCCGTCTTGATCATCGTGAAGATGCGTTGAACAAGGCCCTTCTCACGAGGGAGATGGCTTTCTTTTCTGATCACGTTGTGATAAAGATAAGAGCCTCTGCCTTGACAGTACATATGAAAGATGAATGACGTGAGCTGAAAGGACTGGTAGTGATCGACCACGATGTCGTCGACAAAGGCAACTTTTTCGCCGGCTGCCTGAAGCCTGGCGAGGAATTCCCGATCTTCAGCACCGTGGAAGAACCGCTCATCGAAGCCACGAAACATCCTAAACGTCGAGGCCAAACAGGCAAAATTGTTTGTTGTCAGGAACCGCGGTTGTTCATGGTCGCGGTTCAGTTGGGCTCTGAGCGATTCGTTCATCTCGGAGTAAACTCTTGCAAGAAGATTGTCTTCCCTCTTATTCCGAATGGCCCCGCCAACGGCAACAGCTTGATTTGACCGGAGGGCATCTTCGATGCGAATCAGCCAGTTCTGTGGAACCAGACAGTCATCGTCGGTGAAAGCAAAGATCTTGCCTCGCGCCAAGGCCACGCCAGCGTTGCGCGCCACCGGTATCCCGGAGTTCTCGATCCGGATCCACTGCACATTGTCGTGACATCGAAGCGACTCTAAGTACTCAGGGGTTCCATCGGTGCTCCCATCGTCGACGAGGATTATCTCGAATTCATTTGGAGAGAGGTCCTGAGCCAGTAGACTTTCGACAGCCGCAGGAAGAAGTGCGCAGCGGTTGTGTGTTGTAACAACGACGGAAAAACGAGGAGTGTCAGGAGGGTGTGCTGTCACGCAATCACCATTCTCGAAGTCCGATCGAGTCTTATATGCATACTGACGTTTTGCATGATGAAGTCAGTCCTGAGTACTCGCATCGACGGGAGTGCCATTGAGAAGTGAGCGATTTTGGGGCGTTGCCCCGCGCCACGAGTGGATCTAGTCGATAATCGGCCCGCAGGCAGCATGGGAAAGCGTTCCGAAGTTGATTCGCTCCTGATTCTCAAGCCTCCGGCTGCGAAGCACTCGTAATGCCTCAGAATCCTCATCGTCCCGATGCCTGTGACGGCGGGCACAACAGCAGTGATCGGATAGAAATAGTTCATGTATCAGAGGGTCAACAAATCGGAGCAAAAGTAGCCAGCAATGGGGTTAAAGTCAATGAAACTCCGGGCCTGACTTCTTGACATTCGTTTCAAGTTTAGGTACCATTGCGATATATGTTGCTGTACCGTGAACAATGTCTGTCTGGCAAGTGACACCTGCAGGGGAGTGCCTACTCCTTACGACTATTCTTCCTGATCGCATTTTCATTGGCCCAGCGTTGCCGACGACCGCTTAGGTCTGTTGACAGCAGTCGAGTATCGTGTTCAACTCGCAAAGGGAGCGTTCCGGTACATCTTGTTACTGCCTCTCGTAACTTCAAGCACTCATTCGCCATCCAATCCTGAAGGCAGCACTGAGCCGCGTCCGCTTCTCTTTGACCTGTGATGTATTCAGCCCGAGCCGCGCTACGCCTCTGAGAGGGTAGGACAATGACACGCCTTGCACTCTTTCTCCTGCCCATCGCGGCGATTGTGTTATCGCGGAATGTTTTATTGTCGCATTCTTCTCAGTGAGATTCGTCACCGGCCCAAATGTCAATATCTTGAGCATTCGCCCAGCGCAGGCTCGTTTGCCAGCGCGAGCGCACGAAAGCAAGCCGGTGTACATCTAACAGGGGGCAGTATGATCAAATTGGCTACCAAGTTGCTATCGTCCGCGACTTTTGTGCTTGTTGCGTGCATTTCATTGACGGTGTCTGCGTGGGCGCAAGCTCCAAATATGGGGGATTACCAATCGAAGACTTCCGGTGCCTGGAATGCGACGTCAACCTGGCAGTACTTCGATGGCAGCACGTGGATTGACGCAGTTGCAACGCCGACGAACAGCGATGGCGTCATAACAATCCGTCATCTTGTGACAGTCACGGAAGATGTCACTATCGATGAGACCGTCATCTCGTCCGCCGGCGAGATCAGCGTCGCATCCGGTAAAACGTTGACGATTGGTAATAGCGAGGGGACTGATCTGGATGTGAGTGGAAGGATCACCGGTGTCGGTGCCACTCTGAATTTTTCGGGATGGAAACTCAAGCTCCACAGTGGTTCAGTGGTTTCGATTACCAATCTGATCATCGATGACGATTCCAACCACGATGTCGAGGGAATTGGAACGTTCACCAACTGCACGCTGGATATCCAGCTAGGCTACCTTTACTTAACCAACAACTTGAGTATCACTGGGGGAACCATCCAACTTGTGGGACTTGAGGGTGGGAGCACCCTCGATCTCAATGGCAACATCCTTACGCTCAACGGCGTTGCCCTGACGAACGACCACTATTGTGACATCTACGACACGCCGTCCACTGGTAAGATCCAGACAACCGGTGGGTCGGCAATCACACAGAATGGCTACTTTTCCGCACTGCTTGAGGTCAGTGGCACCACGTCGGCCTCCGGAACCGGCGATTTCTCTGGTGGCATTAGAGTTCTTAATGGCGCAGCTCTCAGCGTCCCCGGTGCGAGTACACTAATCATCTCAAGCGACCTTGAGATTCAGGGAACAGGAACTCTCAGTGGTGCGAACGCAACGACGTCCGTCGTCGCCCTCACGGGCTCATACAATGGAGACGACCTGACGGGAAACCACCTGACGCTTGCTGGCTCGCTGCCCGGCACTACAATCTCGAAAGTACAACTGCAACTCCATGGGGGCTCATACAAGTTCGTTTTGTTCTCTGGATTTGCCAATCTTCAGAACGGGGCATCCTTCGACATTGACAATTCTTCCACGTTGAGGCTGGTGGACGACGGCACAGTCAGTGGCGGCGCGATCCAAATGAATAGTGGCGTGATTGACACTTACGGGAATACGCTGACCCTCAACGGGACGACACTCAATATCGGTTCTTTTGCCTCAGTAGATGACTACAACGAAGTGATTGGGCTTGTCCAGACACAAGGGACCACGACGATCCAGCAGGGGGGAGAGTTCTACGTTCCTCTCAATGTCTTGGAGGGGACAACTGAAGCTTGGAGCGTGGTATATTCCGAACACCTCCCAGGCTTGGGGAAACGAGCGCCTTCGGTGGGGGGGCTCGCGCATGTCCAGGCGACCAGAGGGCATGCAAAGCGCCGAGCCGGGACGACTGCACTGAGTGGCTCAGGTGAGTTTACGGGAGATATTGATGTGAGCGCCGATGCCACGCTTCGGATCCGAAGCGGCGAAACGCTCTGGTTGTCCTATTACACGAATATCTCTGAAGCGGTCGGCTCCACGACTATCGGAACGATCGCAACGACGCGGGATTGCTACACTGAATCTGGTAATGAAACATTTGGTGGGCTCGGTGTGGAGATTCAGTCTGTTTCGGTCAATCTGGGATCGACTACCGTGACACGTACAACAGGAACCACACCCTCGATGACTGGTGTGACGTTCATAAAGAGGTTCTTTGATATTTCACCATCCACCAATGCTGGACTAAACGCAACATTCGTTTTCCATTATGTTCCTGGTGAGCTCAACGGAACGACGGTTTCGAATCTTCAACTCTACAAATCGACTGATGTCGGCTCAACGTGGTCAAATCAAGGCGGGACCGTCGATGGCGAGTTAAGCGAAATCACTCTGACCGGCGTCAATTCTTTTTCACGCTGGACCGCCGGGCAATTGGGTGGTGCCATTCCGACGATCAGAAGTATTTCTCCTTCGTCTGCAGAGGGCGGAAACACGCTGACGGTCATTATTACGGGCACCAACTTCGTGAGTGGCGGGAGCACAGTCAGATTCAGCGGAACGGGGATCTCGGTTAACTCAACAACGGTCAATTCCCCCGGTCAGATTACTGCGACTATAACCATCAGCGAATCCGCTTCCGCGGACTTGAGGGATGTTTCTGTGACCACTCCTTCCGGGAGAGCCCTTCTTGCGAACGGTTTCGAGGTGAAGGCCCCACCTCCGCCTACGTTGACGCAGGTAGCTCCCGCATTTGCGGTCAGGGGAAGCACTCTTGATGTCGTGCTCACAGGCACCCGCTTCGCATCGGGGAGTTCGGTCAGCTTCAGTGGTGGGGGTATTACGGTAAACACTGCGACAGTGAATTCAAGCTCCCAAATCACCGCCAACATTACAGTTGGTGCCGCGGCACTTGCTGGTAACCGGGATGTCTCGGTGTCCGGTACCACAGGCACCGCAACGCTTGCGAACAGCTTCCAGGTGCGGAACCCATCGCCAACGCTCTCGGGCCTTTCTCCCTCAGCCGGGATCCTCGGTCAATCGCTCGCTGTCACACTGCAAGGTACTGGGTTTGCCAGTAGCTCTCCGACTGTTTCCTTTGGCGACGGAATCACCGTGGTATCTGTGTCAGCCTCAGATGATCAAACGTTGATCGCCCAAATCAGTATCGCCGCTGGGGCAATTCCCGGAACGCGAAATGTGACCGTGACAAATCCCGCTCCTGGCGGTGGAACTGCGACGCTAAATGCTGGATTCACGATCTATCCACAGACTGGTCTGACAGCAGTGTCGCCTGGGGTCGGCGCACGAGGTCAAGTGCTCACTGTTGTGTTGACGGGTTCGAATTTCGTTGCCAGAGTGACGTCTGTGAGCTTTGGGAACGACGTTACTGTCGACTCCATTGATGTTCTCAGCAGCACGCAACTTCAAGCTCGTGTGTCCATAGCAACTTCTGCGGCTACTGGCCCAAGAGATGTTTCGGTCACAAACGCCGGATCCGGGGGTGGAACTGCCACACTTACGGGAGGATTCACTGTTACGAATCCACTTGCGGGCATTGCGGGCGTCACCCCTTCGGCAGGTGGTCGGGGGATCTCAACGAGCGTGACAATCACGGGATCGGGATTTGTCCAGGGTGTCACAAGCTTAAACTTTGGTGCAGGAATATCGGTCAGTTCGATTGTGGTGAGTAGCGCGACCAGGATGACGGCGAGTGTCTTTGTTGCCCGCGACGCCACATTGGGTTCCCGTGATATCACTGTATCGAATCCGACACCCGGTGGTGGGTCCGCCACTCTCACAGGTGGTTTCACTGTCCAAAATCCTGTGCCTAGCGTGACGGGCACGTCACCTGGCACGGGTGTTCTTGGGCAGACATTGACTGTCACAGTGACCGGTGTGGGTTTCCTCGCTGGCGTCACCACGGTCGATTTTGGATCTGGTATCACAGTTAATTCAGCGGCTGTGGATACAGGTGGTACACATATATCCACCATTATTTCGATTGCCGCGGGAGCAGTCGCTGGAGAGCGGACGGTAACTGTGACCAATCTTGGCCCAGGTGGCGGCTCAGGAACACTGCCAGGGGGGTTCATTGTCAACAATCCGTTGCCAACACTTACAAGCATCAACCCTGCGGTTGGAGGGAAAGGTCAGACTCTGAACGTTGCTTTGGTGGGAACGAACTTTGTCAATGGGACCACGAGCGTCAGCTTTGGACAGGGTGTGAGCGTGAACTCAGTGGTCGTGAACAGTCAAACAAGTCTCACGGCCAACATCACTATTGGGGTGGACGCAATAGCAGCCGCGAGAAGCGTGACCGTCACAAATCCTCCACCAGGGGGAGGAAGCGCCACCCTCTCATTCGCATTCAACGTACAGAACGCGGCTCCAACCCTCACGACAGTATCCCCGAGCTCCGGATCGAGAGGTCAGACATTGAATGTGACACTCTCAGGGACTGGATTCTATTCCGGTGTGACTACTGTGAGTCTTGGGTCCGGCATCAACATAAATTCCACCGCTGTCAACAACTCGACCCAGATGATTCTTGGCATCACTGTTGCTCCCGATGCTGCTATGGGTCCAAGGGATGTTGTCGTGACGAATCCCGCTCCTGGAGGCGGAACAGCGACTCTTGCCGGATCGTTTACCGTATCCTATCCCGTTCCGACTCTCACATCAATGTCGCCGAACTCTGGGATACGGAGCCAAACTCTTAGTGTAATCCTGACAGGGAGTGGATTCTATTCCGGTGTAACCAGTGTAAGCTTTGGAACTGGGATCGCAGTGAACTCCACTACCGTCAACAGTTTGACGCAGGTGACAGTTGGTATCTCCATTGCCCCCGATGCTGCGATGGGGCTAAGGGATGTCACGGTGACGAATCCCACACCCGGAGGTGGAACCGCGACGCTCGCCGGATCATTTACCGTAGCCAATCCAGCACCTACCATCACGAGTGTGGCACCCGTCAGTGCCGGGAGAGGAAGTCTGCTGAAGGTCACGGTCGTCGGAACGCAGTTCATCGATGGTGTAACGTCGCTGAGTTTCGGCGCGGATATTTCAGTCACCAACTTCGCTGTAAAGAGCTCCACGGAAATCGACGTGAACATTGCTATAAATCCTGCTGCCACGGCCGGTACTCGAACTGTGACAGTCACGAATGCTGCGCCAGGTGGTGGATCAGCCAGTCTGACGAACGGCTTCACGATCACATCAGCTTCGCCAACTTCGATCGAAGGAGAATTGGGGATCATCCCGGATCAATACGCTCTCCAGGAAGCGTATCCCAATCCATTTAATCCATCGACCAGGATCCGTTATGGCGTCCCGGAAAACAGCCGGATCAAACTCATCGTACACAACATGCTTGGAAACGTTGTCGCGGAACTGGTCAGCGGTGAGCGGTCGAAGGGAATGTATGAGCTGCAGTGGCACGCGGACAATCTGCCAAGCGGAGTGTACCTCATCAGGATGAATGCCGAATCATTAGAATCGACAAAAAGGTTTATCGCTTCACGAAAGGTAGTTCTTGTGAAATAGGCCAGGCTGAGGATGCCACTCGCCGCATATGCGCGTGGCATCCTCACGTCTGTATTTCGCGCCAAGCGTTTTCAGTTGATCCGTTGATCCTCCAAGCTTAAATTTCGCCTGGAGAGGAGACGCCCCCCAGCTCAGAAACCCTGCTTTGCTCCATGCTGATTGATCAGACCCCCTCTCATAAACCAATGTTACTCCCGGATATCTCCATCGGGAGCCGATAGCGCGTTGCCTGGATCCCCGCTTTGAACGTACAGTAATGGCAATTCCTTCTTCTGAAGTAAGTCCATCGCTGATTTTGCCTCGCATTTCCATTTCTTCTTGATACTCCGCACCGGGTTACCATTCCGGTCCTTACCTCCATTTAGTTCAAAACACTGAGGAGAGCCATGAATCGCTCCTTCATCCCTTTGTTGGCGCCTGTGTTCGCTTTCTTGATTGTATTCGATTTGTCGGCGCAGGAACTTCTCCACCGTCTGTCAGACGAAAGCCTTTCGAGCTCAGACCGCGATTACCGCACCGTGCGTTCTGGCTTGTGGTCTAATGACTCAACGTGGGCCAGATGCGTGGCTGGTGCATGGATCACGCCGGCTACACCTCCGGACTCCAGTAGTGGGGTCATCACGGTAGTCCGTGGACACACTGTAACAATTAAGAACACGCTTGTCTACGATCAGTTAGTTGTCGAAGAAGGAGGCCAGGTCATTGTTGCCGCAGGAGTGAGCCATACACTTTCCGACGGTCCGGGCAGCGACTTGACAATCAACGGAACCTGGCTGAATCAAGGGGGCACCTGGGCCGTCCTTGGCAGCGCACGCTGGGTTGTCAACGACGGCGGGACATTTATCCAGAATACAAGTGCCGGTATCTCAACGCCCCTGTCAAAAAGCACGCTCACGTTAGCGAGTAATTTTGTATACCGCGGTTCGTCCGTGTTGACGCCGGCTTCTGCGTTCTCCGGCAGAACATTCGGGAATCTCATCGTCGAGAGCAGTGCTGGATCGTGGAGTTGCACGGCGTCGGGAGGAAGTCCATTGGTTATTGAGGGGAGTCTGACTATAGGGCCCGGGGTAAAGTGGAACACTGGAGCCTTCTCAGGAACTATCACCGTAAAAGGAGGAACGTTTATAAGCGGCGAATGGAGCGGAAACGGAACTGGCAACCAAGCGACCCACACCTTTGCCGGCGACTTTACGATAGGGTCGGATGGAAAATACCAACTTAGTACAAGCGGCCCGAATCAGGGCACGATCGTATTCCAGGGCAATATTGCCATTAGTGGTATAATTGTTACGCCGTCGAATCGTCCCATTGTTTTCAATGGCTCCAGTCCCCAAACCATCAGCGATGCAACAGGTTTGACATTCAACGACGGTTTCACATTAAGCAACGTCCTAACGATCGCCTCGGGAACGAACGTTATTGCAGGACCCGGCACGACTCTGAACGTGAACTCCGATTTGGTGGTGCATGGCGCGCTCTCAGCGGTTGACGCGACCGGATCGCTGGTGGTCAGCGCAGCCGGTAGTCGGATAACCCTCGACGGTGCCACGCTGTCGGTGAACAAGATCCTCATCCGTGACGGCCGAGATCACATCCTTATGGGAACGGGGATCCTCGCAGGTTGCTCCATTGTGGTCGACTCGTCATCATCGTTGGTCTGCGATTGTAACTTGGCAATAAGAGATGGAGCACTGAGTGCCTTAAACGGATCGCTGATCTTGGCATCGGGCAGCACTGTCACCTACAATGGTACATCAATCCAGAATATCTCCCCATTGCCATATTCCAATCTCGTCGTGAATAACCCGGCTGGCGCAATCCTGTGCGGTGCAACATCTGTCAACGGGAATCTGAGCGTCCTTTCTGGATTCATCGATACGAGGGAATATAGCCTGACGCTTGGGTCGACAGCGGTTTCACTCGAGGCTGGCGCTCCGTCCGTTGTCGGTACGGTCGTAACTACTCGTACAATAGAGGGTGAAGGCGACGTGGACTTTGGAGGTCTGGGCCTGGGACTCACATCACCTACGCCGATGCGAGGAACTGTGATTCTCACTCGTGTGACTGGGAAGACTCCATCCATCCGAGTAAAAACATCGCTCTTGAAGTTCTTCGATATCTCGTATTCAGGGATCGGGCTCGATGTGAACCTGATCTTTCATTATCAACCGGTTGAACTCCGTGGAATTCGAGAGACGAGCCTCCAACTATTCTCTTCGACAGACACTGGTGCCACTTGGTCCAACAGAGGGGGCGTGGTCGACGTATTCAATCATACAATTACAGCCAGAGGTGTTAACTCCCCGTCCCGATGGGCCGCAGGGGAAGCATTGCCTGCTCCGAGCTTGAGAGCGGTTTCCCCCGCGTCTGCCGAAGCGGGCAAAGCATTGGATATCATACTCGACGGGGGTGATTTTACCACTGGGGAAGCTGGGCTGTCGTTCGGCGGGACCGGCATTACAGTGGACTCGATCTCAGTATTGTCATCAAATCAAATCAGAGCGCATATCGTGATTGCACCCCTGGCTGTACTTGGAACCAGAGATGTGCGCGTGACCACTGATGGCGGAACGGCGGTCCTGACCGCCGGGTTCGAAATCACGGCACACGCGAATCCTGTCCCCGCGCTCCTTCGTATGTCTCCGACATTCGGAGCCCGCTCTCAGACAATTGCTGTCACTCTGGACGGAACCAACTTCATGAGCGGCCAATCAGTTGTTTCGTTCGGGGACGGCGTTGAGGTTATCTCGTTACAGGGGAACGCCACTACTCTAACGGCAAATATCACGATCGCTGCCGAGGCGAGTCCAGGAGACCGTATCGTTACCCTCGCAAATCCGCCACCCGGCGGCGGCTTGTCGATCCTGCCATACCGATTCTCGATTGTCAATCCGATTCCAACCGTCGAGAGTGCAACACCAAATGCTGGTGTTTGCGGGGAGAAGGTTTGCGTTGTTCTGAAGGGAACCAGTTTCCTTTCGGGGGTCACCTCGACGGATTTTGGGCCAGGTATTCTTGTCGACTCAATCGTCATTGTGAGTGCCACGGTGCTGCGCGTTATGATCACGATCTTGCCAGTCGCCTCGACCGGCCCGAGAGACATCATCGTCTTGAATATCGGGCCAGGTGGAGGGCCGGCAACACTCGTCAGCGGATTTCACGTGGCAAATCCTGCGCCTAGAATAATAAGCGTCGCACCGTCTTCCGGCATGCGAGGCAAACCAATGACGATTTCCGTCATTGGAAAGGACTTCATCCCCGGACTGACCAAACTCAGCCTCGGCACTGGAATTTCGATTGACTCTATTCTCTGTGTGAGCTCGTCAGAGTTGATCGCCAAGATCGATTTAGCCCGAAATACTGCCACAGGTTGGACCCATCTAACTGTGTTCAATGAAGGACCTGGTGGAGGATCTTCCACACTTCCGGATGCATTTGAAGTGCTCAATCCACCGCCGGCTGCGAATGGACTCTATCCAATGTCAGGTTGCCTTGGTGAAAAGCTGATGATTTCGTTGGTTGGGGCAGACTTCTTCGAGGGAGTGAGCAGGGTTGATTTCGGACCTGGGATCAGTGTGGATTCGATGGCTTATGACAGCACAGGGACGAAGATTCGTTTGAGCATAAGCATATCAAGGCAAATTGCAGCAGGCGTGAGAGACGTCGTCGTTTCAAACTGCGGACCCGGCGGAGGATCAAAAGTTCTGCCGGCTTCCTTTGCTATTGAAATCCCTGTCCCATCCATTGCTGCCGTTCATCCTGCAGGTTGTGGCAAAGGGGAGACACTGAGTGTCTCGATTCAAGGAATGAACTTCATCGTTGGCATGACGGCGGTAAAATTCGGGCCGGGTATTGCTGTGAGTGCCGTCACTGTCGAGAGCTTGACCGATATCAAAGTAATCGTCAGTGTTGCCGGGGATGCGGTTATCGGGGCAAGGAGCGTGGTCGTCACGAATCCACCGCCGGGAGGAGGATCGGCTCAACTTCCGCACGTCTTCAACGTCGAGTATCTGAAGCCGGAACTCACACGCGTGTCGCCAGCGATCGGATGCAGGGGGGAACGGATGATCATCCTCACCGAGGGGGCAAATTTCGTCCAAGGCGTGACTAAAATTGACTTTGGCGACGGTATTATTGTGGATTCGATCCAAACGAAGTACCCAGGAGATTTGAGCGCGTATGTCACGATCGCAGCCGATGCATCACCAGGACCAAGAGATATCGTTGTGTGGAATCCTCCGCCGGGAGGAGGGAGTGTCAGGCTCTCGCAGGCGTTCGTCGTGCAAGATCCAGCTCCAATGATCACACGGTTATTTCCCTCTTCTGCCCGGCGAGGAGAACGTGTCATCGTTACTGTAGAAGGAGCCAATTTTCTGGCGGGGTCAACCGACGTGAGTTTCGGATCGGACATCCTCGTGGATTCGGTGAGTGTCCGAGGTTCAACCACACTGCAGGCGTTCATCACCATAGCGAATCTGGCGACGATAGGCCCCCGCACGATCACCGTCGAGAACACCAGGGCTAGAGGAGCCTCAGCGAGTCTCCTGAATGGATTCGCTGTCTCCCCGGATGCTTTAACAACTATCTGGAATGAGCCGAACCTCATACCCGACCGCCTCGTGCTCGAGGAAGCATTTCCCAATCCGTTCAATCCTTCAACGACGATTCGTTTCGGACTACCTGAACCATGCTGGGTGACAATGGAGGTATATACTCTTCTCGGTACGGCCGTTGTTCAGCTTTTGGACGCTGAACGGTCAGAAGGATATCATGAAGTCAAATGGACAGCACGTGATTGTACCTCCGGAGTATATCTCGTTCGAATCCGATCAGAGTAATTGGAAACACACAAACATTTCGTCGCGTGCAAGAGGATTGTGCTTCTGAGATAATAGCCAAGGACGGAGACTATCTTGGGACAAGAGATCATATCGTAAGGGGACGGTCCGGGCAGGGTCGTCCCCTTCATATTTATTCAGCGCACAGAGCCCGGAGACAATGATTTGATTCGCAAACTTGGGAAGACGTCGTTCGCCTCGTTCGCTGCAAATCCAATGAGCTGATTACACATTGGGGCTTCGCGATGTTTCGCAAATGCCAGAGCCTGGGAATCTCCGGATACGATGCATACTTATCCGCTTTCCCCTTTGATGTTGCGCGGTCAGGGAAAAGGGATTATATTCGAAAGCATCTAATGTTCGAGCTTTGGTTGAAGTGAAACCGGACACTTCTTCGTTGTGACGCCGTTACGCACGTTTGGAGAGGTTCACTGGCCGGACTCGGGTAGAACGTTCAATTACTTTCGAAGAAATTGCGAGGGAGATATGTCAGAATATACACAGAGTGTGCTGGCTCAGGTAAAGGCGAAAAATCCTTCCGAGCCAGAGTTTCATCAAGCAGTTATGGAAGTTCTTGAGTCACTTGAAATCGTACTCCAAAGACATCCAGAATATAAGTCAGCAAAGATACTTGAACGCATGGTCGAGCCGGAGCGCGTCGTCATGTTTCGCGTTCCATGGATGGATGACCAGGCTGAAATCCATGTAAACCGGGGATTCAGAATTCAGATGAACAGTGCGATCGGTCCCTACAAAGGCGGTCTGCGGTTCCACCCTTCAGTCAACCTTGGTATCCTCAAGTTCCTGGGATTTGAACAGGTCTTCAAAAACAGCCTCACCTCTCTCCCGATGGGCGGAGGCAAGGGGGGATCTGATTTCGATCCAAAAGGAAAGAGCGATCATGAAGTCATGCGCTTCTGCCAGAGCTTCATGACAGAGCTTTTCCGCCATATCGGCGCGGATGTGGACGTGCCGGCCGGTGATATCGGCGTCGGTGGAAGGGAAATCGGATTCCTGTTCGGTCAATGGAAGCGTCTGACGAAGGAATTCACAGGCGTTCTCACGGGAAAAGGGCTCAATTGGGGTGGCTCGTTGATTCGTCCCGAAGCGACTGGTTTCGGTGTCGTGTACTTTGCCGAAGAGATGCTGAAGACAAAGGGACAATCGTTTACCGGCAAAACGGTGGCGGTGTCCGGCTTCGGAAACGTCGCGTGGGGAGCGGTTTTAAAAGTCAACGAGATGGGGGGAAAGGTCGTCACGCTTTCCGGTCCTGACGGGTTCATCTACGACAAGGATGGCGTAAAGGGAGAGAAGATCGACTTTATGCTTCAACTGCGCGCCAGCGCCAACGACAGGGTGAAGGACTACGCAGACAAGTTTAAGGTCGAATTCTTCCCTGGCAAGAGACCTTGGGGCGTGAAGGTCGACGTAGCCCTGCCATGTGCGACACAGAACGAACTGGACGTAGAGGATGCGAAAGAACTGGTCAAAAACGGATGCGTGTGTGTCTGTGAAGGGGCGAATATGCCCACCACAGTTGCCGCGATCAAGGTTCTGCATGACGCGAAGGTTCTGTATTCTCCGGGCAAGGCATCGAATGCCGGTGGTGTCGCCACCTCAGGCCTCGAAATGAGCCAGAACAGCATGCGTTTACCCTGGCCGAAGGAAGAAGTTGATCAGCGGTTGCATCAGATCATGAAGAACATTCATCACACATGCCTCGAGACTGCAGCAAAGTACGGCGCGCCAGGTAACTACATGAACGGTGCCAACATCGCCGGTTTCCTCAAGGTAGCGGATGCGATGATGGATCAGGGTCTGGTCTAGTGTAGCAACAGGCAATCTGCGGGAAATATCTGCACCGTTAGCAGGAGAGTGGCAAAGTATCGGACAACCGCTCGCGTAGAAAAGGCGTACAACTCTTGGGTTCTTTCACAGCATTGACTGTATGAGACTCGTCCTGAGGGTCATTACGCCTTTTCTTTTGTGGGGAGAACCGATGGAACGCCCCTCCGTTTGCACGAACTGTCTTGTTTAGCACGAGGTCTCTTTCTTGTCCTCCATGGCTGCAGTTGACGAAATCAAAGGTCTCGATTTCTTTGACACCCGCGTCAAGTCGTTTCAAAAACTGATGCGGTTCAAGATCCGGGACATCCTTCTTGTCTCGAGTCTGTACGACCAGTATCTCTTCGAAGAAGATGGCAGGCTCTACGAGCTGATCCGCCAGGAATTCCAGGCCCTCAACCTCAGTCAGACCCCCGACATCACACACGTCACCAGTGGATCAGAAGCCGTCGAACTTGCACTGACCGAGCAGCGGTTTGATCTCATCATCGCGACACTGCATATCGAGGACATGCATGTCATCAAGTTCGCGAAGATGGTGCGACAGGCAGGCATCAATGTACCGATCATCTTGCTCGCCTACGACAACCGTGAGCGCAAAGAGCTGGTGACGAACTACGATACGTCGATTTTCGACCGGATTTTCATCTGGCAAGGGGATTATCACCTCCTGTTGGGTATCATCAAGTATATCGAAGACCGGATGAATGTCGAAAGTGACACGAAGGCAGTCGGCGTACAGTCGATCATCCTCGTCGAAGATAACGTAAGTTTTTACTCCTCATACCTTCCCACCATCTACACGGAAATCCTGAACCAGTCCAAACGGCTGTTGTCGGAAGGGGTGAATCTCACTCACAAGTTTCTGCGGATGCGCGCTCGTCCGAAGATTCTCTTGTGCACGACGTTCGAGGAGGCGTGGGAGTACTACGAGAAGTACCAGGATTTCGTTCTTGGGATCATCTCCGACGTCAACTTCAAGCGGGGCGGGGTCAAGGATCGCGAAGCCGGCATCACATTTGCGAAAATGGTGCGTGAACATCATGAGGATATCCCCATTCTGCTGCAGAGCAGCAATCCGGAATTCGCCGAACGGGCGCGTGAAATGGGAATCTCGTTCATTCAGAAAACCTCTCCGAGGTTAAGGCATGAACTGCGCGATTTCATGCTGAACAATTTCGGCTTTGGCGACTTCGTGTTCAAAATGCGCGATGGATCCGAAGTCGGCCGCGCCCACAATTTGAAGACGCTCGAAGAACAACTTCAGGTGGTCCCCGACGAGAGCATCCTTCTGCACGCGGAGCGCAATCACTTCTCCAATTGGCTGAAAGCCAGAACGGAATTCTGGCTAGCCCACCGGCTGCGGCCCCGAAAAATATCAGATTTCGATTCAATCGACGGCCTCAGGAATGAACTCATCAATTCACTGCGGTTCTACAGGGAAATCCAGCAGCGAGGAGTGATCACCGAGTTTCACAAGGAATCGTATGATGTGAAGGGGAGTTTTGCGCGGATCGGCCTCGGTTCGCTTGGTGGAAAGGCGCGAGGCCTGGGCTTCATCAATACCCTCATCACGAACTACCACATCGACCAGAAATTCGAGGATGTCGAGATCTCGGTGCCGTCGGCAATCGTCATTGCGACTGACGTGTTTGACAGGTTTCTCGAGCGCAACGATCTCGAGCAGTACGCGCTGAATGCGACCGATGACAACGAACTCAATAAGCGATTCGTCGACGCGCCGCATTTTCCGGAGGACATTGTCCAAAAACTTACCGAATTTTTGGACATCAACCAGGAGCCATTGGCCGTCAGGTCGTCAAGCCTTCTGGAAGATTCTCAGTACCAGCCTTTCGCAGGGGTCTATGAGACATTCATGATTCCCAACAACAATCCCGATCCAGCCATCCGGCTCCGGGAGTTGTTGCAGAGCATCAAGCTCGTATACGCTTCGACCTTTTCGCGCAGCGCGAAAGACTACATGAAGGCCACCGCCTACCAGTTGCAGGAAGAGAAGATGGCGGTGATCATCCAGCGCATGGTGGGTGCACGGCACCATAACCGGTTCTATCCTGCCTTCGCCGGTGTTGCCAAGTCGTACAATTTCTATCCGGTTCCCCCTCAGGACTCTTCCGACGGTATCGTCCATGTTGCACTCGGTCTCGGAAAGTTGGTTGTCGAGGGCGGAAACTCCGTCCGTTTTTGCCCGAAGTACCCCCGCCATCTGCTGCAGTTCTTCTCGACAACGGAGACGATCCGCAATGCGCAGCAGGAGTTCCTTGCGCTCGACTTGGACGGCGGATTCGATCACAAGCAGGATGAGACTCCTGATGTTTTTGTGCAGCGGTATGACCTGAGCAAGGCGGAGGAGGACCAGACATTGTTTTACGTCGGCTCGACCTACTCCTCGGAGAACGACTCAGTGTACGACGGCGTGTCGAGGGACGGCAAACGGGTCGTCACGTTTGCTCCCATCCTCAAACACAAAATCTTCCCGCTTGCCGAGATTCTTGAGCTGATACTTGACATGGGGACCTGGGGAATGGGCACGCACGTCGAGATAGAATTTGCGGCAAACATGAATGTGCCGGCTGGTAAGCCCAAGGAGTTCGCGCTCCTGCAAATCCGGCCGCTCGTCCTGAGCCTCGAGGCAGAAGAACTCAACGTCGACAACATTGCACAAGAGGACGTGATTTGCCAGAGCCGTCAGGTGCTTGGCAACGGTGCCATCACGAACTTGCATGATCTTGTGATGGTTGATATCGAGCGGTTCGACCGATCGAAGAGTCGCGATGTCGCTACAGAACTCAGTGTGATCAACGCCAAGCTCACGGCGCAGAAGAAACCATATGTGCTCATCGGTGTCGGACGCTGGGGGAGTCTGGACCCCTGGTTGGGCATACCTGTCACGTGGGACCAGATCGCAGGGGCCAGCGTAATCGTCGAGTCAGGATTCAAGGATTTCAACGTGACACCTTCACAGGGTTCTCATTTCTTCCAGAACATCACGTCGTTCCGGATAGGCTATTTTACGGTCAATTCGTTCGACAATCTTGGATTCATTGATTGGGAATGGCTTTCGAAACAGCCGTCCGCAGAGGAAACGACGTATATCCGTCATCTCCATTTCGACGATCCGATTACAGTCAGGATCAACGGTCACAAAAACATGGGGATTATTCTTAAGCCTAAGAAAGCTTGATCGGCTCAAGGCATGGGAGGGGCGGCCGGGTTGGAGGCCTTGAGAGTACAAAAGCACTTTCGCACGTTCTTTCACCTAAGTCCTCGTTCTTCTATTGCGTCACGGTTGCATAGTGGGACAATCGATACACCAATCAGGAGGGTTTTATGTCTGATTATGTAAAAGATCTGATGGCTGAAGTAAAAGCGAAGAACCCGGCCCAGCCGGAGTTTCACCAGGCGGTTCAGGAGGTAGTGGAGTCGCTGGCGCTGGTGTTTGAAAGGCATCCTGAATATCGCAGTGCAAAGGTGCTCGAGAGAATTATTGAACCTGAGCGAGTGATCACATTTCGCGTCGCGTGGGTTGATGATCAGGGCGAAGTGCAGATCAATCGCGGATACAGAATTCAGATGAACAGTGCAATTGGACCGTACAAGGGAGGTCTGCGATTCCATCCTTCCGTGACGCTCGGCATTCTGAAGTTCCTTGCGTTCGAACAGGTTTTCAAAAACAGTCTGACGACACTTCCGATGGGTGGCGGCAAAGGCGGATCGGATTTCGATCCAAAAGGAAAGAGCGATCTAAAGATCATGCGGTTCTGCCAGGCCTTTATGTCTGAGCTGTTCCGGCATGTCGGACCGGACACGGACGTCCCCGCGGGCGATATCGGAGTCGGTGGAAGAGAGATTGGATACCTGTTCGGCCAGTACAAGAAACTGAGAAACGAATTCAGCGGTGTCCTGACGGGCAAGGGATTGAACTGGGGTGGCTCGCTTGTTCGACCGGAAGCCACGGGCTACGGTTCCGTCTATTTCGCTTCCGAGATGCTTTCAACGAAGGGGAAAACCCTCGAAGGTAAAAAATGCCTCGTGTCCGGAAGTGGAAACGTTGCACAATATACGATCGAGAAAATTAATCAACTAGGAGGCAAGGCCGTCACGTTGTCTGATTCGAACGGCTATATTTATGATGAGGCCGGAATCGACAAAGACAAGCTCGCATTTGTGATGGAACTGAAAAACGTGCGCCGCGGAAGAATCCAGGAGTACACCGATAAATTCAAGGGCGCGGTTTACACTCCGGTTGATGCCAAGATGGACAGCAATCCTCTCTGGAACCACAAGGCAGATTGTGCGTTCCCGAGCGCGACGCAGAACGAAATCAACGCCAAGGACGCGCAGAACCTGATCAGGAACGGTGTCTCTGTGGTCAGTGAGGGCGCGAACATGCCCACGACGATCGACGGCGTGAAGCTGTTCCTCGATGCGAAGATCCTGTACGGTCCCGGCAAGGCGGCAAACGCAGGCGGAGTTGCCACGTCAGGGCTGGAGATGTCACAGAACAGCATGCGCCTGTCTTGGACCCGTGAGGAAGTCGACAATCGGCTGCGAATGATCATGCACAGCATTCATTCGATCTGCGTGCAGAATGCCGAGCGATTTGGCACTCCAGGCAATTATGTCAACGGTGCCAATATCGGCGGTTTCCTTAAGGTCGCAGATGCAATGATGGATCAGGGAGTCGTCTAAGATCGCACGCGCAGTACTCTGAACAAACCGACGGAGAGACGGGGTTACCTGTCTCTCCGGTCTATTCTTCGTATACCCCGCACCGAGAGCCTCGTGAAGACAGAATTTGATGAGCTGAAATCTACCTCCGATACCCTCTGGGTCGAGCACGGCTATGGAGATCGCTTCCAGGGATTCCAGAATCTCATGCGGCTCCGGATACGTGATGTCCTGCTTGTCTCCAGCCTCTACGACCTCTATCTTTTTGAAGAGGACGGAAGACTCTACGAGCTCATCCGTAATGAATATCAGGGTTTCAACCTCAGTCACTCCCCCGAATTGACCCGCGTTTCCAGTGGATATGAGGCGATCGCTCTCGCAAAAGAGGAGCGGCGGTTCGACCTCATCATCACAACACTTCATATCGACGACATGCATGCGATCGACTTCGCCCGCATGGTGAAGGAAGCGGGGATCAATATCCCGATCGTCCTGTTGACTCACGACAACCGGGAACTGAAGTACCTTCTGATGAACCATGACACATCGGTGTTCGAAAAGGTGTTCATCTGGCAGGGGGATTTCCGCATCATTATCGCCATCATCAAGTCCATCGAGGATAAGATCAACGTCGATCATGACACGCGCATGGTGGGTGTCCAGACTATCATCGTCATCGAGGACAGTGTCAAATACTATTCGTCATTTCTCCCCAGTATCTATACCGAGATGCTGAAGCAGTCCCAGGCGCTTATTTCAGAGGGGATCAATCTGACCCATAAGTTTCTCCGGATGAGGGCTCGTCCGAAGATCCTTCTCTGCTCGACATATGAGGAAGCGTGGGATTACTACGATCGCTACAGCGAGTACATGCTGGGGATTATCTCGGACATTGATTTTCCCCGCGGCGGGGTGCAGGATCCGCGGGCAGGCCTCGCGTTTGCCAGGGAGGTCAAGGAGCGCCAGCCTGATCTGCCGGTTCTTCTTCTGTCGAACATGCCGGAAAATGAGTCCCTTGCCCACGCGCGCGGTGCAGCGTTTCTGGTCAAAGATTCGCCGCTTCTGCTCAACGAGCTGAGGAAATTCATGATCCAGTTCTTCAGCTTCGGAGATTTCGTGTTCCGCACCCCCGAAGGTGTCGAGGTCGGCCGCGCAAATGATCTGAAGAGCCTGGAGGAACAACTGTCCATCGTGCCGGAAGAGAGTGTCCGGTATCATGCGGAGCGGAATCATTTTTCCAACTGGTTAAAGGCAAGAACGGAGTTCTGGCTTGCCCATCAGTTGAGACCGCGGCGGGTTTCAGACTATCAGACAGTCGAAGCGCTGAGGCAGGATCTCATACGATCGCTTCACCACTACAGGAATATTCGCCAGCGCGGTATCATCGCAGATTTCGTCAAAGAGTCATTCGATCCGGCAAGCAGTTTTGCCCGCATCGGAGGCGGATCACTTGGAGGCAAGGCGAGAGGCCTTGGATTTGTCAACACCTTGATCAACGATTACAAAGTCGGTACGAGGTTCGAGGACGTGCAGATCTACGTCCCTGCGGCCGTAGTCCTCGGCACGGACGTTTTCGACGAATTCCTTAACGACAACAACCTCCGGCAGTTCGCGATCAGCTGCACGGACGATACGGAAATTACGAAGAAGTTCCTCGAGGCGAGCAGGTTCCCGGAAGCGGTGCTGGGTGAGCTAGCTGCGTTTCTCGACATTGTGCGGACGCCGATCGCAGTCCGCTCGTCGAGTTTACTGGAAGACTCACAGTACCATCCGTTCGCAGGGGTCTACGAAACATACATGATCCCCAACAACAATCCGAATCCCCTCATCCGCCTCAATGATCTTATCAATAGCATTAAACGGGTCTACGCGTCGACCTTCTATCAGAGTGCGAAAGACTATATCAAGATCACAACGTATCGACTCGAAGAAGAAAAGATGGCTGTGATCATCCAGAAGCTGGCGGGGGCTGAGCACGAGAACCGATTCTACCCTGATATCGCCGGAGTCGCGAAATCGTACAATTTCTATCCGCTCCCTCCGCAGAAATCCTCCGATGGAATTGTCTCTGCAGCGCTGGGACTCGGGAAGACAGTCGTTGACGGTGGCAATACCGTCCGATTCTGCCCGAAATATCCAAACGACCTCATCCAGTTCTATTCCGTCGAAGAATCGCTCAATAATTCCCAGAGAACTTTCTTTGCGCTTCAAATGGACGCGCGTTCGGACTTCGGGTTTGAGACGCATGATGTCCTTGTGCAAAAGTTCGGACTGGACGTTGCTGAACAAGACGGCACTCTGGCATATGTCGGAGCCACGTACTCACCTGAAAGCGACGTGATCACAGACGGACTTGGCAGGAACGGGCCACGTGTCGTTACATTTGGTCCAATCCTGCGCAATCGATCTCACCATCTTGCTCAGATTCTCGAGCTGCTCCTTGATATGGGAACGTGGGGAATGGGAACTCCTGTGGAGATCGAATTTGCGATGGTGATGTCCGGACGCAACAACGGACCGAAGGAATTTGCCCTGCTCCAAATGCGGCCGCTTGTCGTTCACAGAGAACCGGAAGAACTCAACGTGGAGGAGTTCAAGCCGGCCCAGCTCATCTGCGAGAGCACTCAGGTACTCGGAAATGGCCTGATCGAAGACATCGAGGATATTGTGTTTGTCGACAACCAGTTGTTCGACCGCTCGCAAACACGTGAGGTGGCGAAAGAAGTTAGTGTCATGAACAGCAGGCTGATCTCTGAACAACGTCCATACCTGCTCATTGGGATCGGACGCTGGGGTTCCATGGATGACTGGCTGGGTATCCCCGTGACGTGGGAGCAGATTGCGGGCGCCCGCGCTATCGTGGAAACCGGATTCAAGGAAATGTCGGTGGCCCCTTCACAGGGCTCACATTTCTTTCAAAACATCACTTCCTTTATGATCGGCTATTTTACTGTCGACCCGCACAACAACCTGGGCTTCATCGACTGGGATTGGCTGCTGCGCCAGAAGCCCATCGAGAAAATGAAATTCACAAAGCTCATTCGATTTGAAAAACCTCTCGTTATCAAAATCAACGGCCACCAAAGCAAAGGCGTCATCTTGAAACCAGAGGCGGAACATGGCTAAGACAAGTGGTCAACCAGGATCAAAGGCAGTTCATGTTTGCCCTCACTGCGGTGCTCATCTGAGCCCATGGCAACAGGTGCTTCTAAGCGTTGACCGGGCACTGATGTGCAGGAACTGTTGGTACCGGATCGTGCTCGACGCGACCGATGAGAAGCAGGAGGGAAAGCAGGATGACACGTCAACATCGAAGGACGAAAAGAAATGACTTCCTATAATTCGTTCGAAGTCGAGCAGCAACATGTGCTCGAGGCTGCGAGGATCCTTAACCTCGACAAGGCGACCAGAGACTTGTTGCTCTGGCCGCAGCGCGAATTCAAATTCACGATGCCCATCAAGATGGACAACGGAGAGGTAAAGATCTTCCACGGGTACCGGATTCAGTACAACTATGCCCGCGGGCCGGCAAAGGGAGGGATTCGGTTCCATCCGGACGAAACCGTGGATACCATCAGGGCTCTCGCCGGATGGATGACGTGGAAGACTGCAGTTCTTGATCTCCCTCTCGGTGGTGGAAAGGGGGGCGTGGTCTGCGATCCCCGGCATATGTCTGACCGCGAGCTTGAGAATGTTGCGCGTGCCTACGTGCGGGCAGTGGCACAGTATATCGGGGTCGACAAGGATATTCCGGCCCCTGACGTCTATACAAATCCGCAGACGATGGCGTGGATGATGGATGAGTATGAAACGATTCTCAACATTCACCAGCCAGGTGTGTTTACCGACAAGCCGATGCAGATTGGCGGCACAGAGGGCCGTCGTGACGCGACTGCGCGTGGAGGTGTCATTAGTGTGAGAGAGGCGTGCAAGGTGCTTGGGGTTGATCCCCACGGGACGTTTGCCATCCAGGGGTTCGGCAATGCCGGCCAGAGGGCCGCGTTATTGCACCAGGAGTTGCTGGGGGGCGGGAAATTGATCGCCGTCTGCGACTCGCGGGGAGGTATCTTCAATGCCGGCGGGTTGAACCCGAAGGAGCTTGTCATGCATAAGCTGAAGACCGGCTCGGTTGTCGGATTCCCAGGATCGAAGCCCATTCCGAGGGATTCCATCGTGGAACTCGATGTCCAGGTGTTGTATCCCGCTGCCCTGGAGAACTCCATCAATGAGGAAAATGCCGCTTCCGTTAAAGCACGTATCATTTGTGAACTAGCCAACGGGCCGACAACGCCGGGAGCGGATCTCATTCTGCACGAAAAAGGCCTTCACGTAATCCCGGATATTCTCGCGAGCGCGGGTGGAGTAACGGTCTCCTACTTTGAAATGGTACAGGACAAGTACTCGTACTTTTGGGACGAGAAAATCGTCCATCAGCGGCTGGATGAGAAAATCTCGAAAGCGTACCTTACCGTGCAAGGAGCGATCAAGGAAAAGAAAGTTCATCCGCGCCTGGCTGCCATGGTTGTGAGCGTTGCCCGGGTTGCCGAGGCGTGCAAGCTCAGAGGATGGGTCTGACGAATGGTCAATTGTCGATGAAGAATAGAGAATGGGGAATGAGAAGGATGATCAATGAAGAGCCTTCTCGGGAGAAGCAGTCACTGTCGAAGTTCATGTTGTTTGTAATTGTAGCGCTTTTCTTAGCGCCGCTCGTTGAGGGGCTGGGGCAGGACAAGAAGATTACGGTGCGTGTCGTGCCTCCTGCATCGACTCCTGGAGATGCGAAGATCTTCATCGCAGGGAATTCCCCCGCGCTTGGGAACTGGGATCCAGGAAAGGTCCCTTTGGCGAAGGAAAGCGACCGGTTGTGGGTGTATTCTGGAGTCGCGCCCGTCGGAAGCGTGCTCGAGTTCAAGATTACACGCGGGAGCTGGAGCTCCGAAGCACTCTATGTCGACGGGGTGGTCCCCCAGAACAGTGTGGTGGTGGTTTCCTCGGATACCGCCATAACGTTGGCACCGGTGTCATGGAATGATCTTTCTCAGACCCGCGTGAATCGAGCGCCGTCCGGCGGTATCACCGGCACGGTGAATTACTACCGCCGCGTGAGAGGGGAGGGACTGAGGTATGCTCGTGATATTGTTGTCTGGCTCCCTCCGTCGTACGGAAGATACCCTGCGAAGCGATACCCCGTCCTCTACATGCACGACGGACAAAATGTGTTCAATCCGGCGACGTCGTTTAGCAGATTTGACTGGCGGGCGGATGAAGTAGCGGATAGCCTGATCCGCGCGCAGTCAATCGAGGAGATTATCATCGTTGGCATCAACAACACTCCCGATCGAATGTCAGAATATTCAGATACTCCGCTGGGGCGGAAATACGCTAGATTTGTCGTCGAGCGGGTCAAACGTTTCGTCGACTCCCGGTATCGTACCAAGCCTTCCCGTGAAAATACTGCAGTGATGGGCTCCTCTATGGGTGGATTGATTTCGATGATGTTTGTTCTGTGGTATCCGGCTGTGTTCTCCAAAGCCGCCTGTCTCTCCTCTTCTATAGGATCCGGAATGGGTGAGAAGGATTTGGAGGACCGGTTCAGCGAAAATCAGCTCGGTAAGGATCTGCGCATGTACATGGATGTCGGTGAACTTGAGAGGCCCCTGATTCCTGGAAACCAGGCGCTTGCTGCGTTCCTTCAAAAGAACGGATTCGAGCCCGGCAAAAACTTTGAGTTCTTTCTTGCGAAGGGCGCACTGCACAACGAGCAGGCCTGGGCTCATCGGCTCTGGCGGCCGTTGGTCTTTTTGTTTGGCCGATAAATATCTGTTGTCCCCCCAACAAACTTCATCATTCATTATTCGAATGTTCGATATTCGATATTGCCTTGAACATCAAAACAAATGGATGTCTGCGCCATAGGCGCATCCGCCTTTGGCGGAGAACACCGATCAAAGAATGTAGAATGACGAAGTTGTTTGGTCGTCGAGGGTTCATAGTTCCATACAACCCCGAGTATGTCCACACATCTCTTCCCGGAGGCTCTCCATGAGACGCATTGCCATCCTGTGCGCTGTCCTCATTCCGTTCGTTTTTGTATTCGCACAGACGAAGCACCCCATCACATTCGATGATTTCATCAGCCTTGGCAGGGTGACTGACCCACAGGTTTCTCCCGATGGAAGCACGGTAGCGTTCGTCGTCACATATCACAACAAGATTGAAAACAAGACGAACAGCAACATCTACCTTGTCCCAGTCGATGGAGGAGCGGCTCGGCAGCTCACGAATGCGAAGGGGGCGAACAATTCTCCGCGCTGGATGCCAGACGGCAAATCGCTCGCGTTCATCTCATCTCGCGGTGGCGAAGCGCAGATTTGGATTGTACCGGCGACCGGAGGCGAATCGCGAAAGGTTTCGACGATCTCGACGGGAGTATCGGACCTTCAGGTGTCACCTGATGGCAAGTGGTTTTCTTTCTCGTCAACTGTGTATCCGGAATGCCCGAACGATGACTGCAACAAGAAGCGGACGGAAGAGGTGGAGAAAAGCAAAGTGAAGGCGAAAATCTTTGACAGACTTCCGTATAGAGTCTGGAATGAATGGAAAGATGGGAAGCGCAATCACCTGTTCGTCATGCCGGCTACCGGCGGCGTCGCTGCAGACATT
>Ga0187870_1000557_pt1 | contig 41723 bp, 32 predicted proteins | sample June2016WEW_13_1_3_FD_132974 | JGI IMG/M metagenome (GOLD analysis project Ga0187870, IMG submission 132974) | Peatland microbial communities from SPRUCE experiment site at the Marcell Experimental Forest, Minnesota, USA - June2016WEW_13_150 | ecosystem: Environmental > Terrestrial > Soil >... | reverse complement strand
TGCACCGCGAACAAACCCGGGGTGTCCGCCGTGAGCGTGAACGCCAGCGTCTGGTTGGATTCATTGGGCGGTCCCGCGCTGATCCCCGTCCCCCAGGCCACGTTGGTCTGCGGCCCCGCGTTCTCGTTAACCGTGAGGTCAGCACCCTTGGTAAAGCTGGGCGAGTGGTTAACATAAATCACCGAGATATTCACTGGGGCTGAAGTCGATCGCAGCCCACCATCATCGACTGCCACTGCCGTTAGCGCGCATAAACCCACCGGCACATTGTTCCAGACGAGGCTATAGGGGGCTTTTGTGACTACACCAAGCGAATTGCTACCGCCCTGGAAAAACTCCACGGCCGTCACCGTACCGTCCGAGTCACTGGCCGTGGCAGTAATGGTGATGTTTGTTCCTGTCACAAACACAGCGCCACTCGTCGGACTGCTAATTTGGACAAAAGGTGGGTGATTTGTAATCGGACTGAAGCACTTATTGTATTGCCATGTCAGAATGTCATGATTTCCCCATCCTGCGCCAGTCCCTGAAGTGAACCCTACAAATGCATTCTGAGCCCTTAGAACGCCAGGCACGTCGAGTATTCGTCTCAAGGTTGGGTTCACTGGGCGTGCGTTGATCTGGGCAACCCTGACCTCCAACATGGTTCCGTCGTAATCTACCCAAGCATACCAAATATTCCCGTCATCAAAATCCGGTTCGACACTCGCTGTGTATGGAGCCCCAACGCCATGACTCACATCACCGTTAAGGTCTATACCGACATGGTTGGAATCTGGATCGAAATAATCAGTCCCATCGTAGTTGTTCCACGTATCAAACTCCACTCCAACGCTATTTGTAATTCCCTGGTATCCAAGGCCCCCTCCGTACACCCCTAAACTCGCTCCACTAATCGCTTGCAGAACAAAAACGAGACCATCGGCACCGGGTGTCGGGTTGTAGTCAGTTGTCATGCCGCCACGATTCGATATTCTAAAGGAAAAGAACGTACTGAAACGAGCTGCGTTTACCGGTGAAGCACTAAACACGCTTCCGGATTGAAATGTTGTTGCTGGCGTTAGTCGAAGCACAAAACCGTCCGCGGTCGAAATGCGCTCAGCGTCGCCACTGAATGTTAGGCCAGCAACATTCGAAAAGCCATTCCGGTAGCCTTCCGCGATACAATCGGCTTCCGCGATGAGTTCGTAGGCCCCCATGTCCACCGCCAGGCCCAGCACCCGCAGTTCGCCTTCCAGATCCGTCGCCCCAGTCATCCAGGCCAGATTTGTTCCCGTGTCCACGCACGGCGATCCCGGCGCGAGCCGATAGTCGCCCCCCGCCGGATTCACGAAGCGAGGATCCCCGGTGAGGTTGCCCGGGCCGGGGACGAGGCCCGTGCCCACGAGCGAGTACGAAACCAGGGCGGTGGCGTTGCTGGGGGCACAATCCGCCCACGCCCCGGCGGTGTTGCCGTAAAGGATCGAGTTGACGACCTGCGCGGGGCCATCAGCGTACAGTCCGGCGCCGCTGAGGGCGGAGTTGCCGCTGAGGGTCGTGCTTTCCACCGTCCCGCCTTCGGCATAAACGCCGCCGCCCAGGCCGGACACGGAGTTGGACACCACCAGGCAATTCCGCAGTCCGCCGAGTTGACCCAGGGCCACTCCCCCACCTTGCTCGGCCTGGTTATCCTCAACCATGCAGCGCGACACCAGACCTCCGAACGGGTTGCCGAAGGTCCAATGTCCCAGATAACTGTCGTAGAGCCCCGCGTTGACGCGCCCTTCGAATCCACCGAAGCTCCACCAATCGAGGAACAAGCCGCCCGCTCCATCCAAAGTGAGGCCGGCCAGGTACTCCTTTGTGCCGATGCCGAACGGCTTGCACCACTGCCATTCGCCCGCCGACGAGATTTTCCACAGATAGATGTCGGATCGGGGATGAGTGATTCCGTCTGCCGTCATTTCAGATGGTGCAGCCAGATAGACATTGCCGGTCGGATCCACTGCCCCCACCAAGCGGGTCACCGCGGCGCCCGGCATGTCCCAGCACCTGGTCCATGCGATCGAACCATCGGGGTGCAGCTTGGCCACAAACGCGCCGGCTTCCAGGCCTCCCGTGACCGCGTTGGTTGCGCCATCGGTCACGCCGCCAGCATACACCGAACCACCACTGTCGGTGCCGGCGAAGGACACCCACTCGTTGCGCCCAGGGATGCCGACCAATTGGGTCCAGACCTCAGTTCCGTCGGCGGTGAGTCGGGCGAAACGGAAATCATAAGGCAACCCGGATTGCGCGCCTGGCTCACGCCCGTTCCCGAGCAGATAAAAGCCCCCTTGCCCATCACGCAGCAGCAGGCCGTCCGTCTCGTCGGACCAGGTCCCATAGAGGCGGGTCCAGGGCCGGTCGCCCTCAGGGGTAAACTTGCTGACGAACAAATCGTCAAGACCTGGCTTGGCTGCGCCATCAATATCCCTCCCGGTATATCCACTGGCGTACACGTTGCCTGTCTCGTCAGTCTGGACCCCGTAAACGTAGTCATGCAGGTCGCTGCCCCAGGTGCGTTCCCAGAGCACGTTGCCTTGCAGGTCGAGTTTGACGAGGTAGGCGTCATACTGTTGGTTGCCGCCCGGGGCTGGACTGGGTCCCACACTTCCGCCCACATAGAGATGGCCAAGGCCGTCCAATTGCAAACAGGCAGGTTCGGCGTCAGAACGCAGTTCCGTCGCCCACAGGCGGGCGCCTCCGGGAGCATACTTCTCCACGAAAACCCGGTTGGAAGCGCTGGAATAGGCGCCACCCGCCACGTAAAGGTTCCCGTCCGCGTCGAGCGCCGGAGGATTCACTTCATCATACGCCGGCGAGGCCCACACCAAGGTCCGGTCGTTGGCCAGGTCGGAGGAAGTCACGCGGACGCCCCCGCCCAAGTGGGCGTAGCCCCCGCGAACCGTGAACCCCTCCAGCACCGCCTGGGAGTGGCTCAGCACGAAGCAACGGCCGGTGCGCGCCGGGTAGCCGCCGTCCACCACGGTAACCTGCGGCCCGTTGACGCTCGTCACGGTGATCCCGTTGGTGATGGCGATCTGGTGGTCGGGCGAATAGACGCCGTTCGTCACCAGCACCGTGTCCCCATCCACCGCCACCGCCACCGCGTCCTGAATCGTCCGCGCCGCGGTCGCCCAGTTCCCATAGGGCGACACCGGATTGGCGCTGCCACCATCCACGTAATGGATCGTCGAGGTGGACGCCGCCACCATGGTGATCGTGAAGGCCTGTGGGGCGCTGGTGTCCTGACCGCCGTTGGCCGTCCCGCCGTCGTCCTTCAACACCACCGTCACCGTCGCCATCCCACTCGCGTTGGTCGCCGGCGTGAACGTCAGCGTCCCGTTGGTCCCTAGCACCGGCTGAACCGCGAACAAACCGTTGTTGTTGTTCGTCACCGTGAACGTCAGCTTCTGCCCGGTTTCATTGGGGGGACCAGGACTGACTGCCGTCGCCCAGTTGGCGATGGTCTGCGGTCCTGCGTTCTCGTTGACCGCAACGTCCAACCCCTTCACGAAGCTCGGGGCCTGGTTCACGAACGTAAAGCACTTGCCCGCGCTGCCAGCGGAGTAGATGGCAGCGATTTCGTTCGAAGACAAGGCGCGGTTGTAAATGGAGAGTTCGTCAATCGTACCGCAGAAAGAGCTGTTGTTGTTGCCATTTAAGGTGTCACCGCGCCCACCGATCGCCGCGGGCGTCGTAAACTGGAAAGTGTCAGTGTAAGGGGCTGCGACCGGATAGCCCGAGCGGTCAATGTAGAAAGTCACGCTGGTGCCGGATTTGGTCACCGCCACGTGATGGAAATTGGTGTCCGTCACGCCTGGACCGGCCGAAACAGCGTCCACATCGACCTTCGAGAGGTACAACGTGCCGTTGGGAAACACTCCCAGAGTATATCCTTGTGAGCCGTAGCAGAAGAGATTGGCGGCTGCCTGGACGGCCGTTGGATCATCCGTCGTAAAAGCGGTGCTTCCGCGCCGGATCCACGCTTCGATGGTGAAATCCTGCAACTGCAGGCTGGCGGGGTTGCCCACCAGGACGCCGGCATGATTAGTATTGAAACTGAAGGCCTGCCCCACCTTGCCGGCCGCGAAAGTTGCTCCGTTCGTCAGTGTTCCATTGTTCCCGCCGATGATATCATTGGCATTCCCGTCACCCGGCCACCAGGCGACAAGCCCAGGAGGGCGCGGCAGGCAAATCGGCGTGGTCACCGTGAAGTTCACCGGCGCCGAAGTATTGGTTGCGCCTTGATTGTCGGTAGCCACGGCGGTCAGGACGTAGCTGCCCGCCGGCACGTTAGTCCAAACGCGGGTAAACGGGCTGGCTGAGACTGCGCCTAAGCTATTCGTGCCGGCGAAGAATTCCACTTGCGTCACCGTGCCGTCGGTGTCGCTCGCGGTGGCAGTAATCACGAGATCATTTCCGGCGGTGACGACCGCACCGTCGGCTGGCTCCGTGATCGCGACGGCGGGCGGTGAGTTGCTTCGGCACACCCCTGCGCTGCCGGCTTGGTAGATGCCCCGAATCTCCTCCGCGGTCAGGGCGAGGCTGTACAGCCGCACCTCATCGATCAGGCCATTGAAGCCTTCGTTTGACGGGTGGCCCGCGACCCAATCCTGGCCAATTAACCAAGGGACCGGCGCGCTGTCGTAAACGATCTCGCCCACAGCGGCGCCACTGCCCACCACGGCACCGTTGACGAAGAGATTCCGCACTGACCCATCAAAAGTGGCGGCCAAGTGAAGCCACTGGTTGAGCGGCGCGACCTGCGGCGCCTCCAAGTGCTGAAGCCCCGATGTAGCATGGTGCGAGTAGAACGTCGGTTTGCCGTCCGCGAAGCCGAGCCAGAGCGAATCATCACCAAACGGCAAACGCGGATCGAAATTCGATTGGCCTTTGCTCACAACTGTGTCGAAGTAAGCCGGGCGGAATGAAAAGGGTTGCACCCAGGCCTCAACCGTGAAGGCTGCCGGACGCAGGCCGGGCGAATCCGCCACTTCGACGTGATTGTTCCCATTCAGGAGAAACGCCTGCCCCACCATGCCCGATGCGAAAGTTGCTCCGTTTGTCAGTGTTCCATTGTTCCCGCCGATGATATCATTGGCATTCCCTTCGGCCGGCCACCAGGCGACGAGGCCGACGGGCGGGGGGACGCAGTTTCCACTTTGTTCGTAGGCCCCCATGTCCACCGCCAGGCCCTGCACCCGCAGTCCGCCTTTCAGATCCATCGCCCCAGTCATCCAGGCCAGATTCGTCCCCGTGTCCACGCACGGCGACCCCGGCGCGAGCCGATAGTCGCTCCCCGCCGGATTCGCGAACTGAGGATCGCCGGTGATGTTCCCCGTGCCAGGCACGATGCCCGTGCCCACCAGAGAGTACGAAACCATGGCCGAGGCGTCGCTGGAGGCGCAATCCGCCCACGCCCCGGCGGTGTTGCCGTAAAGGATCGAGTTGACGACCTGCACGGGGCCATCAGCGTACAGTCCGGCGCCGCTCTGGGCGGAGTTGCCGCTCAGGGTCGAGCTTTCCACCGTCCCGCCTTGGGAATAAACGCCGCCGCCCAGGCCGGAAGCGGTGTTGGCAGCGATCAAGCAATTCCGCAGTCCGCCGAGCTGGCCCAGCGCCACTCCGCCGCCTTGCTCGGCCTGGTTATCCTCGACGATGCAGCGTGACACCAAACCTCCAAACGGGTTGTCGAAGGTCCAATGTCCCAGATAACTGTCGTAGAGTCCCGCGTTGACGTGCCCTTCGAATCCACCATAACTGTACCAATCGAGGAACAAACCGCCCGCTCCATCCAAAGTGAGGCCGGCCAGGTACGCGTTCGTGCCGATGCCGAACGGCTTGCACCATTGCCAGTCGCCCGCCGACGAGATTTTCCACAGATAAATGTCGGACCGGGGATGAATGATTCCGTCCGCGGTCATCTCCCCGGGCGCGGCCACATAGACATTGCCGGTCGGGTCCACGGCCCCCGTCAAGCCAGTCACCGCGACGTCCGGCAGGTCCCAACACTGGGTCCATGCGGTCGAGCCATCCAGGCCCAGCTTGGCCAGATACAGGCCGGATTCCAGGGCCCCGGTGACTGCGTTGGTGGCGCCGTCGGTTCGGCCGCCAGCGTACACCGAACCTCCGCTGTCCGTGCCGGCGAATTCCACCCACTCGTTGCGCCCGGGGATGCCAACCAAGTGGGTCCAGACCTCAGTTCCGTCGGCGGTGAGCCGGGCGAATCGGAAATCATACGGGCCCGGCTCACGCCCGTATCCGACCAGATAAAAGCCGTTCTGCCCATCAGGCAGCAGCAGGCCAAGCGCCTCGTCGGTCCAGGTTCCGTAGAGGCGGGTCCAGGGCCGGTCGCCCTCAGGCGTAAACTGGCTGAGAAACAAATCGTCATTGCCCGGCTCGGGAGCGCCATCAATATCCCCCCAGGTATAGCCACTGGCGTACACGTTGCCCGCAGTGTCAGTCTGGAGCCCGTAAACGAAGTCATGCGAGTCGCTGCCCCAGGTGTGTTCCCATAGCACGTTGCCTTGCAGGTCGAGTTTGACCAGGTAGGCGTCCCTCAGGTTGCCAAGCGAACCCGAGGGACCTACACACCCGCCCACATAGAGGTGGCCAAGGCCGTCCAAATGCAAACAGGAGGGTCCGGCGTCAGAACGCAGTTCCGTTGTCCACAGGCGGGCCCCGCCGGGAGCGTACTTCTCGACGAAAACCCGGTTGGAATCGCCATAAGCGCCACCCGCGACGTAGAGGTTCCCGTCCGCGTCCAGCACCGGCGGATTCACTTCATCATACGCGGGCGTGGCCCACACCCAGAACCGGTCGTTGGCGAGGTCGGAGGCAGTCATGCGGACGCCCCCGCCCAGGTGGGCGTAGCCCCCGCGAATCGTGAAGCCCTCCAGCACCGCTCGGGCGTGGCTCAGCACGAAGCAACGGTTGGTGCGCGCCGGGTAGCCGCCGTCCACCACGGTAACCTGTGGTCCGTTGACGCTCGTCACGGTGATCCCGTTGGTGATGGCGATCTGGTTGTCGAGCAAATAGACCCCATTGGTCACCAGCACCGTGTCCCCATCCACCGCCACCACCACCGCGTCCTGAATCGTCCGCGCCGCGGTCGCCCAATTCGCATAGGGCGACACCGGATTGGCGCTGCCACCATCCACGTAATGGACGCTCGAATTGGACCCTGTCACCGTCAGCACTGCTACCTGGCTGGTGGCACTGCCATAGGCATTGGTGACCACCACGGTGTAGTTGCCGGTGTCGGCGGAATGGACGTTGACGAGGCTCAGGCTGGCGGTGTCGGCCCCGCTGATCCGCCCGCCATTGACGAGGTTCACTGCGTTGAATTGCCATTGATAACTCAGGGGCACCGTGCCATCGGCCGTTACCGTGAAGCTGACGTTGGTTCCCGCCACCGCCGTCTGGCTCTGCGGTTGCGCCGTGATGGTCGGTGGCGCCAGGACGGTAAGCAAAGCCGGCGGCGCGCTGGTGACGCTGTTCAGAACGTTGCCCACCACCACCGTGTAGGCCCCCGCATCAGAGGGTTGCACGCTGGCGATAGGGTAATCAGGGCCGGTGGCGCCAGAGATGTCGGCGCCCTCCAACCGCCACTGGTAGGAGATGGGCCGCGTGCCGGAGGCTACCACACTCAAAGTCACGCTCGTACCCGCCATCACAGTTTGGTCTTGCGGCGGGCTGGTGATCGAAATGGGAACCAACACCCCACCCACCAGCGCCAGGCTGTGGTGGAATCCTCCCGCAATGGCCACCACGTTCGTCAAGCCCAATGGAACCGTCGCCTCGCCGTAGGAGCCACGTCCCCACGCGACCATCGTCCCATCGGCCTTGAGGGCCAGGCTGTAACACTCGCCTTCCGCAATGGCCACCACGTTCGTCAGATCCGATGGAACATCCCTCTCGCCCCAAGCATCATCTCCCCAGGCGACCACCGTCCCGCCGGCCTGGAGCGCCAGGTTGTGTTGGCCGCCTCCCGCGATGGCCACCACGTTCGTCAGGCTCGATGGAATTGTCGTCTCGCCGGACTCGTTTGCCCCCCAGGCGACCACCGTCCCGTCGGCCTGGAGCGCCAGGCTGTGGCGGAAGCCTCCCGCAATGGCCACCACGTTCGTCAAGCCCGGCGGAACATCCGTCTGGCCGAATTCGTTGTCTCCCCACGCGACCACTGCCCCGTCGGCCTGGAGCGCCAGGCTGTGTTGGCCGCCTCCCGCGATGGCCACCACGTTCGTCAAATCCGGTGGAACATCCGTCTGGCCCCAAAAATCACTTCCCCAGGCGACGACTGTCCCGTCGGCTTGGAGGGCCAGGTCGTGGCTGCTGCCTGCCGCAATGGCCACCACGTTCGTCAAACCCGAAGGAACCGTCTCTCGTCCCCACTCGACCACCGCCCCGTCGGCCTGGAGCGCCAGGCTGTGGCTGAAGCCGCCCGCAATGGCCACCACGTTCGTCAAACCCGAAGGAACCGTCGTCTGGCCAAAGTAGTTCCATCCCCACGCAATGACCGCCCCTTGGATGGTCGGTATGCTCGGCACGCCCAACGGAAAGCTGGTGGGGCGCGAGGGAATGGGCCGTGGGAAGATGGTCACGGTCAGGGTGGCCGCACGGCTGATGTTCGTGCCCAGGCCATTGCTGACCACCACGTCGTAGTTGCCGGCATCGCCCAAGCGCACGTTGGCCAGCGTCAGCGCGGCCGTCGCGGCTCCCGACACATTCCCTCCATCGGTCAGAGTCGCGCCGCTCTTGCGCCATTGATAGCCAAGCGGCGCCGTGCCGTCGGCCGTTACGGCAAAAGTGACGTTCGCTCCTGCGGTCGCCGTCTGGCTCTGGGGTTGCGCCGTGATCGTGGGGGGCACGTCGGCCGCCAGCCGCGTGACGGCGCTGGCCAGTAGAATCTGGCGGGCGAACCAGCCCAGCAACCGAACCCGCTTCCAACGAAGAATGCTGTTTCTCAGGACACCAGACGGAACTTGGCAATGCGAGGTTTTGGGTTTCATCGTGTTCCTCTTGAAGTCGTCGTTCCGTTCAAGCTGACGGCACAATCTTTGCCTTCCAAAGGAAACCGGCCGGATCAGGCGACATTTACGCCCGTGAACAACGGTAGGACAAGGAAAAATTAGCAAAATCAGGCTCCATGCACCGTGAGCGGACGTTACTGGCGTGGATCAAAGGTATTGGCGTAAAGGCGCTGCGAATTTTGCTGCCGGGTGTTCCAAGATTCTCGAATTCCGATGGCGACGGGCCTCGGCCGGGCTAAGACAGATCGCCCGCCAGCGGTCGCCAGCCTGCTCAGAATTCGGCGTTGCCGGGTGTCCGCGCGAAGGGAATCACGTCGCGGATGTTGTTCACCCCGGTCAGGAACATCAGCAACCGCTCGAAGCCCAGCCCGAACCCGGCGTGCGGCACCGTGCCGTACTTCCGCAGGTCCGCATACCACCAGTAATCCTCCGGCCGCAACTTATGAAACCGCATCTGCTCGAGCAGCACGTCCGGTCGCTCCTCGCGTTGCGCCCCGCCGATGACCTCGCCAATGCCGGGCACCAGCACGTCCATCGCCGTCACCGTCTGCTGGTCGTCGTTCAGGCGCATGTAAAACGGCTTGATCACCCGCGGGTAGTTAAACACCGTGGTCGGCGACTTGAAGTGCTCCTCGGTCAGGTAGCGTTCATGCTCGGACTGCAGGTTTTGACCGTACTCCACCGGGTACTCGAACGACTTCCCGGATTGCTTCAGGATCGCCACCGCCTCCGCATAGGGGACACGCTGAAACGGGCGCTCGACGACAAACCGCAACCGCTCGACCAGTCCCTTGTCCACGAACTTAGCAAAGAACGCCAGGTCCTCGGCGCAATGTTCGAGCGCGTAGGCCGCCATCGCCTTGATGAACGCCTCCCCCAATTCCATGTCGCCCTGGAGATCGCAAAACGCCATTTCCGGCTCGATCATCCAAAACTCCGCCGCGTGCCGGGCCGTGTTCGAGTTCTCCGCCCGGAACGTCGGCCCGAACGTATAGACATTGGACAGCGCACACGCGAATGTCTCCGCCTCGAGTTGGCCGCTGACAGTCAGGTAGGCCCGTTTGCCGAAGAAGTCGGTTTCGGGCTTCTCATCCACGTTGCCCTTGAGCGTGGTGACCCGGAACATCTCGCCCGCGCCTTCACAGTCGCTGGCGGTGACGATTGGTGTATGGACATAAACGAAATCGCGGCTCTGGAAAAACTCATGCACGGCGAAGGCCAACCGGCTGCGCGTCCGAAACACGGCGCCGAACAGGTTCGAGCGCGGCCGCAGGTGGGCGATCGAGCGCAGGAACTCCAGCGTGTGTCCCTTCTTCTGCAGCGGATACGTCGCGTCCGCCAGGCCGATCAGACGCAGCGCCGTGGCCTTGACCTCCCACTTCTGCCCCGCGGCCGGCGACGGCACCAGGCTGCCCTCGACAATCGCCGAGGCCCCGGTGGTGAGCTCGTGAATCCGCTCGAAACCGGGGATGGCAGCATCAGCGACCACCTGGATGCCGGCGAGGCAGGAACCGTCGTTGATCTCGAGGAAGGAAAAACCCTTCGCATCGCGGCGGGTGCGGACCCAACCGGCGATGGCGATGGCATCCTGCGGTCCGCTGGAGGCGAGGGCGTGTTTGACCAGAGTGCGCATAATCAAGCTAAGTGAGCACGAATCCGCGTCTCGGCGACGGCAATCCGCGCGGACCAACGGCCGCGCAGCCGGGATGCTGGCGAAAACGACCCACCGCAACAAGCAAGAACCGCGGCCGCGTAGAACAGGCCGCTGGCCTGTCCCGTCGGGCGACCCGCCCAACGGAACGGCGTGCGATGGAAAACGGCTGACGCCGTTCCGTTCGCAGCGTTCTCCTTCATTCCGCCCGGCGCGTCGCCGGGCGGGACGGGCGAGTCGCCCGTGCCACCCAGTTTTGATGCGTCTGCCCGGCGAGCAAGGATCAGGGGGCTGACTAGGCTGAAGCCAGGCTTGACGCCTGCCAGAACGGCACCTAGGCTTGGCAACTCGTTGTTCCGCGACCGGGTCCGCCCGGAGCAAGCCCGCGGGATGGGACGAACTTGAAAGGCATTCTGTGAATGTATCGGTGGAAAATGTCGGATCGTGCAAGAAACTGCTGCGCGTCGAACTGGACGCGGCGGCGGTGGACGCCGAGTTCGAGACGGTGACGAGGGAGTTTCTCAAACACGCCAGCCTGCCCGGTTTCCGGCCCGGCAAGGCGCCGCGCACCGTGGTGGAGCGCACGTTTTCTCCGCGCATCGCCGAAGAGGTGAAGAAGAAGCTGCTGCCGGAGGCTTACAAGAAGGCGCTCGACGAGCACAAGCTGCGGCCGATCGGCTATCCCGACATCGAAGAAGGCGAGTTCGGCAAGGGCGTTGGGTTGAAATTCACCGCGACACTGGAGGCCGAGCCGGAGTTCGAACTGCCGGATTACAAGGGCCTGCAGGTGAAACGGGAAGCGCGCATCACCACGGATGAGGATGTCGAACGCGCCCTCGACACGTTGCGCGAACAACGCGCCACCTTCACCGACGTAGCGCGGCCGGTGCAGACGGGCGATTTCGTGGTCGTCAACTACACCGGCACCTGTGAGGGCAAGCCCATCACCGACCTGGCGCCCGCGGCGCGTGGGCTGAACGAGCAGAAAAATTTCTGGCTGCACATCACGCCGGATCATTTCATTCCCGGGTTCACCGGGCAGTTGGTGGGCGCCGCCGCCGCCGAGAAGCGCACGGTCACGGTCACCTTCCCCGCCGAATTTGCAGTGAAGGAAGTTGCCGGCAAGCCGGGCGTGTTCGCCGTGGAAGTGGTCCAGGTGAAGGAGAAGTCGCTGCCGCCGCTGGACGAGGCGTTCGCGAAGTCCTTTGGGGCGGCGAATCTCGACCGACTCCGCACCGGCGTGCGGACGGACCTGGAGAACGAACTGAAGCTCAAGCTGAAGCGGCAGGTCCGCGACCAGTTGGTGGCGATCTTGCTGGGGCGCGTGAATTGCGAACTGCCCGAGGGCCTGGTGCAAAACGAAACCCGCAGCGTGATCTACGACATCGTCCGCGCCAACCAGGAACGGGGCATCCCCAAAGAGGCCATTGACGGGAAGAAGGACGAAATCTACGGCGTCGCGAGCAACAGCGCCCGCGAGCGCGTGAAGTCCATGCTGATCCTGAACCGCATCGCGGAGAAGGAAGGCGTCAAGGTCAGCCGCGAAGAGCTGGGCCAGCGCATTTACCAGCTCGCCGCCCAGCACCAGATCAAGCCGGAGAAACTGATCAAGCAACTGCAGGAGCGCGATGGCTTCGCGCAGATCCAGGAACAGATTCTGATCAGCAAGGTGCTGGATCTGATCGAGCTGCAGGCGGTGATCGAGGAAGTGCCCGCCAGCGCCTGAAGCGGCGTTCGCGGCCGGCGACTTGGGCGCGCGCGGCGGCGCCAGCTACGCGCCGGCCGCCAGTACGGTTTCCGGCGGCATGGCGGGCAGGCGCCGCGGATAGCGCCGCCCGTTGAGCAGGGCGCCGACCCACGTCGGCCGCACCATGAAGTCGTAACTCGCGACCAGGATCACGCTTGCGAGGCCCAGGACGATCGGGATCTTCGCCAGGGCGGGCAATGGCACCGGCATCATTGCCACCTGCAGCAGCACCACCACGGGCATGTGAATGATGAATATCCAGTAGGACGCATCGGACAAATAGCGGCCGAGCGGGCTGGGCCGGCTGCCGAATTTCAGGAACAGCCCAATCAAGGCAAAAGTCCATAACCAACAGAGAGTCGCGTTACCCGCGGCCCGGAGGTACGGATGACTGTTTCCTGAGGCCGCCCAGATGAACCAAGCGGGCACGGTAAGCCCCAGGTAAAGCCAGATGTGCCGCTCGAAGGAGGGCAACAGGTCGCGGTGGCCATACAGCAGCCAGCCAAACGTGAAGGGAACGACGTAGGCGGCCAGGATCGCGGGCTCCGGCGCAAAACCGTCGCAATCCTTGAGGTTGCCGTGCATCACCACCAGCGCGGGCCAGGACAGAAGCGCCAACACGGCCGGCGCCGCCACGTTTTGCACGATGGCACGAAACGCCGTGGCAATACTTTGCTTGACCGTTGCCGGAAGCCGTCGTGCCGCATAAGCCGCGAAACCCACCAAAACGTAGAGCAACAGCAGGTATTCAAGGAACCAAAGGTGCAGTGGATGCAGACGCTGCAGGACCCGTCCGCTGGTGAACGCCGGCACGACCGCAGCCGTGCCATGTTCCAGTGACACCACGATGACCGCCATGACGGGAAACATCAGCGTCCAGAACAGGGCAAACGGCAGCAGAATCCGGCGCGCGCGGTTGGCGACAAATGCCGCCACGCCCCGGCGGTCCCAGAGCAGCGCCCCGAAAAAGCCAGCCATCACGTAGAAAGCCGGCATGCGGAAAGAGTGGATTACGCCGAGGGTGATGTTGATCCCGTGGGTTGGATGCGGGTCAATGTAGGGCCACCTGCCATCACCGGTGTAACCGACCACCACATGGAGGTAGATGCCCAGAAACATCATCGTCGCTCGCAGGCTGTCGAGGGCGTGGTATCGGTGTGCGGCAGGCGGCATCAGGACGGCCCCGTTTATACAGTTGACGCCGGCCGGGTCAAGCCCGACCGGCGCGTCTCGTCGGTTCTTCCGGAACCCAGCCGCCGGTTACAGCGACTTCAAATGGATGTTGCCCGCACTCGTGCGGAGCTTGATCAGTTTGCCGCCGCTGCCGAGCTTGCCCTCGAGCTGGCTGTGCTTGGCTTCGCCCTGCACCGTCACCGGCAGGTCGGCGATGACGCGGCCGGCGCTGGTGCGGGCATCCACGTTGGCGGAGAGGCTGGCAGGCACGCTCAGCGTGACGCTGCCGGCGGAGGTTTCGAACCGGCAGTCGCCTTCCGGCGCCCCGGCCAGACTCGCCGTGATGGAGCCGCCCGACGTGGTTGCCTCGATCGGGGCATGGATCTCAAATGCCTCGATGCTGCCCCCGGCGGTGGACAGACGGGCCTTGCCCATCGTTTTGGTCGTGTGGATGCTGCCCCCGGAAGTCTCGGCCAGCAGCGGGCCGCCGGCCTCGCCCACGTGGATGCTGCCGCCGGCGGTGCGCGCTTCGATGGCTCCCGTGGCGGCAGCGATGGTGATGCTCCCGCCCGCGGTGGTGACGTTGACCGTGCCCTCCGTCCGTCCGGTCTTGATGCTGCCGCCGGCGGTGCGCGCCTTCACCTGGCCCGTCAGGTCGGCGACGGCGACCGAGCCCCCGGCCGTCTGCAAATCAAGGTTGAAATTCTTCGGGACGACCACCTGGTAATGCACCTGTAGGTTGGGACCGAACCAGCGCGCAGTGCTGGCGGCCGGGAGCTTGGCCTTGACGGTGACACGGTTGCCATCCTGTTGAAAAGTTACGGTATGGGAGGCGAGCAGCTCGGTCGCCTTCGTTTCGGAGGCGCGGGTGACTTTGCGGTCAACCTGGACCGTCACCTGGCTGTCGCCGCCAGTGGTCACATCAATCGCGCCGCGGTCGGCCTCGATCACCAAGGTGCCGCCGGGGGTGACGGTGAAGGTTTTCTGGAGATTGCCGGTGGTGTCGGCCGCAGCCGCGGCAAGTAGGAGGCTGGCGACGGCGGGGAGCGCCGCGCGCCGGAGGAGGTTCGGCATGGGATTCATGGCGGTCGGTTTCTTTTCTTCGGTTTTTACGGTCAGGGCGCCGGTATGCCAGCGCGCGCTGATGGTATTACCCGTCGGCCCGCCGATTTGTTTCAGCAAGTTTCGCTTTTTCCCCGGCCTCGAACGCCTCGGCTTCCTTGCGGCCGACGGCGAAGTAGTAAATGAGGAAGGCGAGGCCGATGCCGATGGGGATCAGCGCGAACAGGGCGGCGTCGGGTTCCCCGCACTGGTAGATGGCAATCCCAAGCGCAAGACCGACGAACAGGAAGATAAGACTCTTGAGCAGATGGCGCCGGGATGGATGGGACCGATGGGACCGATGCGAAAAGGGTGCCGGATTGTCCTCGCGGAAGAAATCGTCCGGCAGGGGCGGGACTTCGATACCCTTGTCGAGCGCGGCCATCCGCTCCTGGTGGTAGAGCGTAAAGATCTCCTTCCGTTTGCGGTAGTTGAAATAGATGGCAAGCATCCCGGTGCCCATGCCCATGATGATGGCGACGACGGGGATCAAAAAGATGATGCCGCCCGGGGGGAAGAAGTCAATTAATGCTAACATAATATCGTTGATGTTACGGTTTGTTTTCAACTCTGGCGCCGGCCACCGCCGACGCCTTCCGCACCTTCCGACTTGGGCGTGGCGCGGTATGTTTCAAAAATCAACGAAATAATTTCCACAGCGCGGCGATGACCACGGCGGCAATGGGCGCCGCCATGCCGAGGACTCCAATCGCGAGGAGCAACTCAATCGTTTCCATAATCGTTCCTGTCTTCTGTTGCCGCCCGATCACCGGGCTGGTGACGGCTGGCAGCCCTTCATACCGGCCGGGGGCGGTCCAGGTTTCAGGAAAGTTGAAAAAGCACGCGGGCCGATAATAATTGAAACTTGGGGACGCCCGGCGGAGTATAAAGGTGCTGGTTGGCATGTGATACCGCGGCTGAGCCAGGACCGGCCACCACGGGTCAGGCGATCCCAGGCGGCCAATGGAAGACGACATCCGACAACGGTTGGACACCCACGAGTTTGGGGCGGCGTTCGAGCTGCTGTTGGAACGGTTTCGGGACAAGGTGTTCCGGCTCGCCTTCAGCCTGCTGCGGGATGAGACCCAGGCCGAGGACATGACACAGGACGTGTTCATCAAAATCTGGAAGGGCCTGCCCGGCTACAAAGGGCAGGCTTCGCTCTCGACCTGGATTTACACGATCACCCGCAACGCCTGCCTGACCGAGTTGAAGAAGCGCGCCACCCGGCCGACGATTTCATTGCAGGACCCGCAACTCGAGGAAGTGGTGGACGCGCTGCCGGCGATGCAGACCAGCGACCCACAGTCCGGCATGGAGATGGATGCGCAGGTGATGCTGGCCCAGTTGCCGGAGAAATACCGCCAGGTCATCACCCTGTTTTACCTTGAGCAAAAGGCCTACGAAGAGGTCGCCGCCATGCTTGGCCTGCCGCTGGGCACGGTGAAGACGAACTTGTTTCGCGCCAAAAAGGAACTGATAAAAATCGCCGCGCGCCGCCCGGTGCTGGTCGCGTGACGCCCAACCAGGCTCCCTATGAACTGCCCCGAATTCGAATCCCGCATCCTGGATCTGCTGGAGAACCAATTGCCCGCGCGCGAGCAAGCCGAGGTCGAAGGTCACCTCGCCGGGTGTCCGGCGTGCCGGGCTTTGGCGGCGGAGTGGCGGCAGCTCGATGCCGCCCTGGCTCGCGCGGTGCCGCGGCCGAAGCTGTCGGCCGATTTCGATGCCCGGCTCCGGAAACAGATTGCGGCCGTGGCGTTGCCCGCTGTCACCGAACGCAAACGGCAGGCGGAAGCCGAGTATGCGGCCCTGCTGGGTGAGTTGCGCCGGTGGTCGCACTGGCTGCCGCAGTTGCTGGACACGCTGGGCTGGGCCGTGCTGGCCGGGCTGGTGGGTGGCGCGCTCGTTCGTTGGTCGCCCGCCCTTATCGGCTTGTTACCGGCCCGGATCGTGTCAACGGATTCGAGCTGGTGGGCTGCGTTGCTTGGGTCGGCGGTTTTCCTGCTGATTGGCTTGACGGTTGCCTTTCCGCAGCCGCGACGCCGGCTGGCCGCGTGGTTCTGAATGCCCCGGCGGCGGCGGGCGGTGCCCGGTCTCAGAACGTGAGCAGGTCCAGCAGGTCCTCACCCTTGGGCCCGAGTTCCCAGCGGTTTCCTCGGCGGACGACCAAATGGCGACAACCGTGGGCCGCGGCCTCGGCGGCATTGACCGAAAGCAACTGGAACCGGGCGGGGCCGCGCATCTCGCCAGCGGCGCGTGGGATCATTTGGAAGGCAATGCCGTTGAAATCGAGCGCCAGTTCGTAGCCCGCCACGCCCTCCTTTTCCGCGCGGGGATTGGGCATCACCAGCGCGCCGTAGCGCCGCAACCACGGGAAATTTGTCCGGCGTACGAACACACGGCACAATTCCTTGCGGGCCCGGAGGTGTTCCACCAGGCTGAACTTCGGGCCGAGAGTCGCTTCGCTGCGCAGAAGCTGCGCCGGGTCAAACCCCAGGAGGTTATGGCCGTTCCACTCGCCGTGATCGTTGCGTTCGCCGGGGTGGCGGACGCGGAACCAGGGCGCGAAACGGTCGTTGACCAGGAGGTTCAGTTCGAAGTGGACGTGGGCGCGTTCGCGCGAGATGCCCTGGCGGGTGTTGGTGGTACGGCCCATCCGGGCGATCACCTCGCCGGTGTGTACATACTGACCAAGGGCGAGGCCGGGGCGGATTTCGCTCAGGTGCGCGTAGAGCGAGCAGATTTCAAGTCCCTCGACCTGGTGGCGGAGAACGATGTATTTGCCGTAATTGGAAAGCGCCGGCTTCGTGTTGAAATAGACCACCACGCCATCGGCGGTGGCCACGACCGGGTCGGCCGGTTCCCCGCGCCCATCGCGCTGGAGACAACGGATGTCCAGTCCTTCGTGCAATTGCAGGCCATCCGAGCGGACGCAGCCGAAGGTGCCGCTGGTCCAGGGTTTGCCGACGGTGCCGACGAAGAACCGCTCCTCGCCGCCGGGATCGAACAGGGCGTGGTTGGCCGTGGGGAGGCGAAAGGGCTGGGCGACGAGCCCCACACCGCCGCACCCGGTCGCCACCAGCAGGAAGACCAGGAACCGCTTCACAGATCGTCGCTCTTCTTCTTGCCGTTCTTGGGTGCGTTGCCGAGCTTGGCCGCCACGTTGTTCAGACCGCGAACGATCCGTTGGGCTTCGGCGCGCGTGGCGTCAGGCGTGAAGGTGAAGTAGCCATCCGGAATGCGCTGAGCGATCATCGGCGCCCCCAGCCAGCGGCCTTCCGTGTAAACGGCCTGCACCGCAATGCGACGGCCCTTGTAGGAGGTGGTGATCTGCTCCAGCACCAGGGCGCCGTGGAAGTTGAACTTCAACTGGATGGCGAACCCGCCCACGGTGTCGGTGACGTGCGCTTCCGTCAGGGAACCCTCATCCAGAAACGGCACCTTCTCCACTTTCACGAGAATGGGTGAGGACCGGTAGATGGGCACCGTGTCGGTCTTGCCGCCGGTGTCATAATCCGATTCGAGGTATAGCCGGAGCGCCGTCGCTTCCTTCTTCTCGTTGCTCGATTTCGACGTGGCGCAACCGGCGAGAGCAACCGCCAGCACGGCGCCGAGCAAATAATGATTGAACCGTCCAAGGCGCAACTTCATACTCCCCAAGGCAAGCGAATTGCGTCCGGGTTGTAAAGATTCTTATGAGCAAACAGTACAACAAGACTGAAAATCGGAGTCGTCGGAAGCGTTACCTGAAGCGCAAGAAGACCGCGCTCAAGGCCAAGGCGGCGGTCAAGAAAACGACTTCCGCGGCGCCGGCCGCCTGACCGGCCGCCCCGCCGTTTTCTTCCGGCCACCCTCCGCGGTGGCCTTTTTGTTCATTAGGAGCCCGAGGACTTGACCTCCTGGGCGAGGAATTCGGCCACATCCTGAAACCGCGCGACGTTCTCCGGGCTGGCAGCCATCAAATCGCGGTGCGCCTCCAGGGCTACCCGGGACAAGGTTGCCTTGCCCGCCGCGGGCGCGGTCACGGCCTGAAAATCCACCCCGGGCGCCGAACCCCGCTGCTGCCAGGCGAAGCAGGCGGCGATCCCCAGATTGCCGATCTGGAGCTGGATGCGCTCGCCAGCGTTGACCAGTTCCACCAGGCCATCCGGGCCCTTCAACTTGCGCGCCAGACCCGCCAGCACGCCGATGAAGGTGCTGTCCATCGTCTGACAGCCGCCCAGGTCCACCACGAACCGTTGGTGCCCTTGGCCACGCAACGCCTCGGCCGCGGACCGGAAGGCCGGGGCCTGGGCGAACGTGGCCGGTCCGAAGATGCGGAACTCCGCCCTTCCCTCCACCACGGCCACCAACAAGCTGGTGACCGGATCGCTCATGCCGGATGTGCCAGGACCATCGCCGCAAGCTTGGTCCCCTGCCGGCGGGCCGTCAACCCGCTTGTCCGCGGCGTCCGCGCGTCGCCGGTGCCGGGTGCCGTTCTGTTTGGCAGAAAATAACGCCCACGCGAATTACTTCTTCCCATCATGGCCTGCCGCTGGCAACCTTTCGGCAATTAGCACGATTGAGATGGACGGCGGAAGATTGCAGGTTGCCTGATCGTCATGGCTTGGGGCCGGCGCCGTGGCGGCGCGGACGGCCCTGCGTGGCGACCGGCAACAACCCATCTTCCTGTGGCGAGAACCGATGGCACATCGTTTGACCACATGCACGTTTTGCGGCGTCGGTTGCGGGCTTTATCTCGAAACCGCCGGCAACCGCATTACCGGCGCGTACCCCAGCATGTCGCACCCCGCCAACGCTGGGCGCATCTGTGTGCGGGGCTGGAACGTGCACGAGGTCGCCAGTTCCCCCGACCGGCTCCGGCAGCCGCTGCTCCGGCAGAACGGCCAGCTCCGGGAGGTCAGTTGGGACACGGCGTTCGACTTTGTCGCGGACCGGCTCCGGTCCATCCGCGAACAGCACGGTCCCGACGCCATCGCCTTCCTCAACTCGCCGCGTTGTTCCAACGAGGAAACCTACCTGTTGCAGAAGCTGGCCCGCGCGGTCATCGGCACCAACAATGTTGACCACGGGGCCGGCGTTTACGGCAACAACTCCGTCAAGGTGCTCCTGGACATGCTGGGCGTGGCCGCTTCAACCAATTCCATCGCCGAGCTGGCCCGCAGCGAGGTCATCATCGTGGACGGGGTGGACCTGGCGCGGCAGTTGCCGACCATTGGCGGCGCCGTCATCCGCGCGAAACTGGGGGGCGCGAAACTGATCGTCATTGACTCGCGCCGGCATCGGGTGGCGGAGAGTGCCGACCTGTTTCTCCAATTGAAACCCGGCACCGAGGCGGTGCTTTATGGCGCGATGGCCAAGGTGATTGCCGACCGTGGTCTGATGAACCGGGCTTTTCTCAAGGCGCGCTGCGGCGGCACCGAGGCATTTCTGGCGGCCGTGGACGGCTACGATCTCCTGACCGCGGCCGAGGAATGCGGTGTGCCCGCCGGGGAGATTGAGGCGGCGGCGCTCACCTACGCCCGGGCGCGCTCCGCCGCCATTCTGTATTCCACCGGAATTGAGGCCCGCGATGCCGAAACTATCCAGGCACTCGTGAACCTGGCGCTGCTCACCGGCAATCTCGGCCGCGAAGGCGCGGGAATCTTCGCGTTGACCGAGCAGAACAATCTACAGGGTGTGTGCGACGTGGGCATGATGCCCGACCGCCTGCCGGGCTACCGGCCGGTGACGGACGCCGCCGCCCGCGCGGAACTGGAAGCGTTGTGGCGCGTCCGCCTGCCGGCCACGCCGGGTTTGCCGGCGCGTACGGTCCTGGGCGATCGGGGTGGCGGCCGGGTGCGTGCGGTCTGGCTGTGCCGCTATGACCCGGTCCGCACGGCCTTCTTCGGTGACGCGGCGAATTCCTTGCAAGCGTGCGAACTGGTGGTGGTGCAGCACCTTTTCCTTACCGAAACCGCCCGGCTGGCCGACCTGGTCCTGCCGACCACCGCTTATGGCGAGGAACAGGTCACGTTCACCAGCACGGAGCGACGAATCCAACTGGCCGATCAGGCCATTGAGCCGGCTCCCGGGTCCACGCCCGCTTGGGAGCAACTCGCCCGAACGGCCCGGGCCCTGGGCGCCGACTGGGATTACCCGTCCGCCGCCGCGGTCATGGCCGAAATCGGCGCGGCCGTGCCGTTTTACCGGGGCGCCAGTTTCGAGAACCTGACCCGGGATTACGGGCGTCAGTGGCCGTGCACGCCGGACCGCCCGGAAGGCACGCGGTTTCTCTTCGCACGCGACGACGGACAACGGTTCCAGTTGACGGCGGTGCCGCGCCTGTCCTGCGCCACCATGTCCCCGGCTGAATTCCCCTTTACGCTCGTCTTCGGCTTTTCGCTCTACTACTGGCACCAAAACGTCCTCATCCAGCACAGCGAAACGCTCAAGCGCGAATACCGCATCCTGCTGCTCGATTACCCGGACGGCTTCGTCGAGATCAACACCGCCGATGCACAGCGACTCGGTCTGCGCGACGGCGAGCGCATCCGACTCCGCTCCGCCGAGGGCGTCGCCACCACCGCCGCCCGCCTCACCCCCGAGGTCCGGAGTGGCACCATTTTCGTGCCTTTTTTCGTGCGCGAGGTGCAGGCCCAACTGCTGGGCGGCGCCGGCAGCGACCGCTTCATCCCGGTCGCCGTGGAACGGGAGGCCGCATGAAGGCCCGGTTGCTCCCGGTCGCCGACGTGCTGGCGCTGGTGGACCTGCTCCGGCAGCGCGGTTACGAGGTCATGGCGCCGTTTCGCGGACGCGGACGCGACACGTTCTTCGACGCCGTCACGGACGCGAATCGCGACCAGATTCAACTGCACCTGCCCAATCCGTACTACCCGCCGAAGCGCTACGTCCTGCCCCACATCGAGCGGCTGCTCCGGATCCACTCCGCCGGCGGGAACTGGCAGATCGAACCGGTTTATGACGACCACAAGCGCGCCTTGTTCGGCCTGCGATCGTGCGATGTGGCCGGCATCTGGCATCTCGACCGCTTCTATCTGGGGCGCGAGTTTCGCGATCCCTACTACGCCCGCCGGCGTCGCAACCTTTTCCTCGTGAACCTGGTCTGCACCGATCCGGAACGCGACATCAGCGATGAGTGCTTTTGCGTGTGCGCGGACACCGGTCCGGCGGCGCGGGATCATTTCGATCTTCAGTTGATGGACCTGGGGGACGGGGAACTGCTGGCGGTGGCGGGGACGGCGGCGGGCGAGGCACTGTTCGGGGAACCCCTGTTCCGGCCGGCCACCGCCGCCCACGTGGAGAAGCGCCACACGATCCTGGCCGACGTCCGCAAGCGCTTCAAAACCACCACGAGCTGGTTTTCGGCCACCGTTCGGTATGTTTCGCAGGGCACGATCCCGGACGCGACGTGGGAGGCCATTGGCAACCGGTGTCTCGAGTGCGGCGGCTGCACCTACGTTTGTCCGGCCTGCACGTGTTTCACGGTCAGCGACCGGCCGGTGGGGCCGGGCGAGGTCGAACGCGTGCGGATTTGGGACGCCTGCGCATTGGGCGGCTTCACGCGCATGGCGGGCGGGCACAACCCGCGGCGCGCGGTGCATGACCGGCGCAACCGCCGCTTTTTCCGCAAGCTGGCCCATTATTTCATCCAGCGCGAACTCTCCGTCGCCTGCATGGGCTGCGGCCGTTGCGCGGCGGTGTGTCACGGCGACGTCGGCATGCCGAGCGTGGTGGAAATGATCCGCCGGGAATCCGCGGCCGTGGACCGCCTCGAGCCGTTGAAACCATGAGCGCCGCCGCGGACAACATCTACCTGCCGAAACTCGCCGTCCTCGACCGCGTCGTGGACGAAATCCGCGAGGTCAGGACCTTCTTCTGGCATTTCGAAGACCCGGCGGAACAGCGCCAGTTCCGGCTGTTCCGCCCCGGCCAGTTCGCCCAGGTGTCGTTGTTTGGCACCGGCGAGTTCCCGGCCTCGCTGCCGCCCAGTCCGACCGAGACCGAAACCTTCTTCACGGTCAAGAAGGTGGGCAGTTGCACGGCGGCGCTGCACGCGCTGAAACCGGGCGACCGCTTCGGCGTGCGCGGCCCTTACGGCAACGGGTTTCCGATGGACAACTACCGCGACAAGAATCTCGTCTTCGTCGCGGGCGGCATCGGGCTGATCCCGCTGCGCTCCTGCATCATCTACGCCCTCGCGCACCGCCAGCATTATCGCAGAATCCAGGTGTTCTACGGGGCCAAGTCGCCGCGCGATTTGATGTACCTCGCCACCCTGCGCGACTGGGAGCAGGGCGCCGGCGTCGAGTTCTTCCTGACCGTGGATCGCGGTGATGCGGGCTGGTCGGGGAATGTTGGCGTGGTCGGCAATCTCTTCAAGAAGCCCGGCGTCAATGTGCCGGTGACGGACACGGTCGCCTTTGTCTGCGGCCCGCCGGTGATGTTCCGTTTTGTGATCAAGGACCTGCAGACGCTGGGGTTTGCCGACGGGCAGATCGTGTCCACGCTCGAGCGGTACATGAAATGCGGCGTGGGCAAGTGCGGCCATTGCTGCATTGGCGTGGCCTACGTCTGCACGGACGGACCGGTGTTTACCTACGAGCAGATCAAGCAACTGGGCGAGGACATCTGATGAACCGTCTCCCCGAACAATTCGCTCAAATCCTGCAAGGCCGCGTCGCCGTGGTGGGCGTCGGGAACGTGGCGCTGGGCGATGACGGGTTTGGCGTGCGACTTGCGGAATTGATCCGGGAGGTGCGGCTGCCGATGGCTGGTTCGCGCCTGGTGATCGCCGGCTTGGCCCCCGAGCGGATTCTGACCGAGCTGAGCGGCGGCGAGTTCGCCAACGTGCTGTTCCTCGATGCGGTCGAATTCGGCGGCGAGCCCGGCGCGGTTGTCCTCCTCGATTCGGCCGGGATGATCGCGCGGTGGCCGCAGGTCTCCACGCACAAGCTGTCGCTGGGGCTGTTGGCGCAAACGATCGAAGCAAACGGCGCAACGAAAGCTTGGTTGCTGGGCGTGCAACCGGAATCGCTCAAGACCGGCACCGGGCTTTCGCCGAAGGTCCAGGCGAGCGCGGAACTCCTGGCTGACCTCTTCGCCGAGGTGGCGCGGACGCCCGACCCGGCCAGTTCCGCACTCCGCGCTCCGCACTCCGCAATTCCATGCTGACTCCTGAACAATCCATCGTCGCCGCCATCCTGGTCTGCCTGGCCGGGGCGGTGCTGACGTTGGTGGTCGCGCGCTGGCGAACACTGGCGGGGTGGGTGGCCTTCGCGATTACGGCCGCGTCCGGCGCGTTCGTCCTGGGCGCCGTCGCGCGGGTGCTCACGCGGGGACCGGCCCAACCGGCGCAGTTCTTCCCGATGCCGGCGTTCGGCTTTGCCCTGCGCGTGTATGTGGACGGCTTGAGTTCAGTTTTCCTGCTGCTGGCGGTGGTGGTGGCCGTACCGGTTTCGTTATATTCGATCAGCTACATGAGGCAGTACCCCGGCTACGGGGTGGGGCGCTATTACCCTTATTTCCTCCTGTTTCTGGCCGCGATGTTTGGGCTGCTCAGCACCACGGACATGATGTGGTTCTTCTTTGTTTTCTGGCAGCTCATGACCCTGCCCGGCTACGCCCTCATCCGCTACGAACACGACAATCCGGCCAATGTGCGCGCGGCGACCAAGTTTCTCATCATGATGCAGATCGCCTGTGGCGCCACGATGATCGGGGCGGAAATCCTCGCCCTGACCGGCGCGGCGGCGGGCGGAAACCCGGCGCTGCAATACGACTTGGACACAGTCAGCGCCAACCTGCCGGCGCTGCTCGCGCACCGGCCGGCGACCACCGCGGCCGCCTTCGCGCTGTTCCTCGCCGGGTTCGGGATCAAGATGGGCATGTGGCCGTTTGGTCAGGTGTGGCTGCCGGATGCGCATCCGGCCGCGCCTTCGCCGGTCAGCGCGATGCTCTCCGGCGTCATGATCAAGACGGGCGTTTACGGCCTGTTGCGCTATTTCGTGTGGCTGGTGCCGGCCGGCGCGCGCGCCGACTATCCGCTGGGGCGCTGGGGTTGCCTGATCGCGGTGTTGGGCACCGTCACGCTGTTCACCGGCACGATGCAGGCGTTGAAGCAGGAGCAATCGAAGCGCCTCCTGGCGTTCCACAGCATCGGGCAGATTGGCTACATCCTGCTCGGCGCCGGCGCCTGCCTGGCGTTGCTGGCGGACCACCGGCCCGAGACGACGGTTCTGGCGGCGCTCGCGTTGTCGGGCGCGCTCTTCCACGTGCTCAACCACGGCCTGTTCAAGGCGCTGCTCTTCCTCAACGCCGGCTCGCTGTTGCACGCCACCGGCACGCAGGATTTAAACCGCATGGGCGGGCTGATGCGCTGCATGCCGCTGACGGCGCTGACCTGCCTGGTGGCGTCGTTCTCGATTTCCGGCGTGCCGTTGTTCAACGGCTTTGCCAGCAAATGGACCATCTACGCGGCGACGATCCAGGGCACCGGCGCGGTGAAGTATCTGGCCGTGTGCGCGGTCATCGCGATCCTGACCAGCGCGTTGACGCTCGCCTCGTTCATCAAGTTTTTCGGGGTCAGCTTCCTTTCGCGCACCAGCACGCTCGTGCAGGAGCAGGCGGCCCGACACGGTCGGCTGGAGGTCGGCGGGCTGATGCAGTTGCCGCAGGTCTTCCTTGCCGTGCTGTGCGTGGTGCTCGGGCTCGTGCCCGCGCTCGCCTTCCGGCTCCTGGGCGAAGCCCTGAACGCCTCCCGCCAGGGCTTCGGAACCGCGCTCGCGAACGCCGCGCCCATGACGAGCGGGCCGCTGACGGGCCTGGAAACCGTGAACCACACGGCGCTCTTCGCGCCGGTCGCTCTCGCGGTCGTACTGGGCTTGATGTTCCTGGCGATCCGTTTCCTCGCCCGACTCGGCGCCGCGCCGCGTCGCGCCGACGCGCCGTGGCTGTGCGGCTACGCGCGCGAGGCCGAATGCCATCGTTACGTGGCGCACCATTTCTACGGCGAAATTAAACGTTACTTCCGCTGGCTCGGCGGGACGCCGCGTCCGTCCGCCACGCCGCCCGGCATGAAAGAACACTGACATGGTCGCCCGCGAACGACTCAACCAGTTGAAGGCGCAGTTCGGCGCGGCCATCCAGCGCGTTGACCTGCCGGCCGACCAGCGTTTGTTCGTGTTCGTTGAGCCGGCCGCGCTCCGGGCCATCTGCCAACACCTCTTCCGCGAACTCGACGCCCGCTATGTCGTCAGCGTCGGCGCGGATGACCGGCCGTTTTCGGGCGCTTTCCTCGTGGCCCACAACTTCGCGTTCGACGCCGATCACATTCTGTGCAGCGTGCTGACGCATCTGCCGGCGGATCGTCCGCAGGTGGACAGCATTTCGGCGGCGGTGCCGGCCGCGAGTTGGGCGGAGCGGGAGATTCGCGACCTCGTTGGCATCGAGATGCTCGGTCACCCGTACCCCAAACGGCTGGTGTTGCCGGACGGTTGGCCCGACGGAGTGCACCCGCTGCGAAAGGACTTCGCGTGGAACGAGGTCCCGGCCGGGTTCGATGACGAGCGCGAGTTCAACTTCGACACGCCGCCGGCGGGTTGCACGGTCGTGCCGTTCGGACCGTTTCATCCGACGCTCGACGAGCCCGCGCACTTCCGGCTCTACGTCGAGGGCGAGATGGTGCGGGGCTGTGAATATCGGGGTTTCATGGTTCATCGCGGCATCGAAAAGCTCGCGGAGTCCGTGCTCACGTACAACGAAATTCCCATGATGGCCGAGCGGATCTGCGGCATCTGCGGCTGCGTACACAACGTCGCCTACGCCCAGGCCGTCGAGGGCGCCGTCGCCCTGCGCCCGCCGCTGCGCGCCGAGTACATCCGCACGATCATGCTGGAGCTCGAGCGGTTGCACAGCCATCTGCTCTGGGTGGGGCTGGCCGGCCACATCGTCGGCTTCGACACGCTGTTCATGCAGTGCTGGCGCATTCGCGAGCCGGTGATGTGGATCGCGGAGAAGATCAGCGGCAACCGCAAAACGTATGCGCTTTGTGTCATCGGCGGCGTGCGTTGGAACATCACGCCCGAACTCGGGACCGAACTGCGCGCTGTGCTTGACAAGCTCGAAGGCGAGTGGCGCCCGTTGGTCGCGGCGTTGCTCAAGGACAACAACCTGCAGGCGCGCACCCGCGGTGTGGGCGTGGCCGACCAGCGGTTGGTCAAGGAACTCGGCCTGATCGGCCCCGTCGCGCGGGCGGCCGGGGTCGGGCTCGACTGCCGGCGCGACCATCCTTACGCCGCCTACGACCGTATGGATTTCGACGTCATCACTGCGGACGGCGGTGACGTGTGGTCGCGCGTGGTGGTGCGGGCGAAGGAGGTGTTTGAGTCCATCAAGATTATCCGTCAGTGCCTGGAGAAAATCGAGCCGGGGCCGCTCCAGGCCGGGATCACCGACGAGTTGCCCGTGGGCCGGCTGGGGTTGTCCTCCGTCGAAGCCCCGCGCGGCGAATCGCACCATTTCATCATCACGGGCGAAAACAACCGGCCGCGCCGCTGGCGGGTGCGGGCGCCGACCTACCAGAACCTCCAGGCGGTGCCGGCGATGATCAAGGACCAGCAGCTTGCCGACATGACCATTTCGCTCGGCAGCATTGATCCGTGTTTCTCCTGCACGGACCGGCTGGAGACGGTTGATCTGCGGACCAAGGCGGTGAGGGTGTGGACGCAGGAGGAGTTGGTCAAGATGGTGAGGCAACGAAAAGCATGAAATGCCCATTTCAAAATCGGGCAGTCGTTGCGTTCGTCGCGGAGTCCCGGGGCAGGCTGCCAGACCGTCTGGACCCCGGACCTGGCGGCCGGGTTCGCCGCGGGTTCGTCGCGGAGCGACGAGGCGAGGATAGCCGTGGACTTCAGTCCACGGATGGGGTGTTGCGAACGGGTGGCGCCGCGGAGCGACGCGTGAAATGGGTTTCAATCATGGAATTCGACGTGACAAGCGATATTTGTGGGAATGACCGCACGCGTCGCTCCGCGACGCCGGGTTTTCTGCGACACGAGTTCCGTGGGTTGAAACCCACGGCTACCTTCGACGCACCGCGCCGCGGTGCCGACGACGGATCGGGAACATGTCCATGAACGTCCTTTGGTCTCTGGTTGGCGGACTGTTGAACCTCGGCGTGGTGCTGCTGGTGGCGCCGTTCTGCGAGGGCGTGCTGCGCAAGCTCACCGCGCGGCTCCAGTCGCGGCAGGGACCGCCGTTGTGGCAGCCGTATTTCGATCTCTTGAAACTGCTCGGCAAGGAGGACCTCGAGATTGGGGAAACGCCGTTCATGCAACGGTTCGCCGCTTATTTGTCATTGGCCACCGTGCTCGCGATTGCGTGCCTGGTACCGATGGGGTTCCCGGCGCCGATGAACGGGGCGGGAGACGTGCTCCTGCTGATCTACCTGCTTACACTTTCCGGCGTCTGCACGCTGCTGGCCGGGCTGGCGGCGGGTTCGACGTATTCGCTGCTGGGCATCAGCCGGGAAATGATGGTGATGATCACGCTCGAACCGCTCCTGGCGGTGGCGCTGATCGTCGGCGCGCTGCATCGTGGTTCGTTGCGCCTCGATCAAGTGCTCGACGGCTCGGTTTACGGCCCGGGCTTCCCGTGGTCGGGGGTGATCATGTTGGCGGTCATGCTCCTGTCGTTCCAAGCCTTCGTTCAGCGCGTGCCCTTCGACATTTCGGAGGCGGAAACCGAACTCATGGAAGGTCCGCTCATGGAATACTCCGGGCCCAAGCTGGCCCTGTTCAAGTACGCGCAGCAGGCGAAGCTGGTCCTCTACAGCGCCCTGTTGGTGGGGCTGTTCCTGCCGTGGGGCGACGGGCTGGTTTTTCCGCTGGGATGGCTGCTGTTTTGGATGAAGGTGCTCGGTTTGGTGGTGCTGGTGACCGTGGTGGCGGCGACCCATGCGCGTTACCGGATTGACCAGGCGATCCGTTATTTTGCCGGATTGCTGGTCGTGGCGTTGGGGGCGCTGGTGCTGGCGAGCTTTGGCTTTTGAGGTGCATGCATGTCTGTTCTAAGCAAATTCCGGGAGGCGCTGGTGGGTTTGAAGGCCGGCCGCGTCACGCTGCCCTATCCGGCGCAGGCGCGGCCGGTGCCGGAGAAGTTCCGGGGGCGCCCGATCTTCGATGCGGCGAAGTGCATCGGCTGCGCGGGTTGCGCCAACAATTGCCCGGCGCGCGAGATTCTCGTGTTCGATGTCTGCCAGGAGGTGCGCATCCTGCGGTATCTCGGCCGCCGTTGCACCTACTGCGGGCGTTGCGCCGACCTGTGTCCCGAGAAGGCGATCACGATGAGCCACGAGTTCGAGAACGCCACCGACACGATCGGCGACCTCCAGCAACAGATCGAAGTTTTCATGAGCACGTGCCAGCGCTGTGGCCGTTGCTTCAAGGAGCCCAGCCCGCTGGAGCAATTGGAATTGAAAGGCTACCGGATGGACGACCTCGGCAAGGAGCGATGGATTTACCGGTCGAAGGCGTTCCTCGACGAGGAACAGACGGTGGACGACCTCAAGGTTGAACTGGATTGAACGCCCGCCAAACACGCCAAGACACACTAACATGAAAAACACCGTTGAAGACCTGATCTACAAGGAGGAGGTGTTCGGGGTCAGGGAAACGAAGGAACCTCCCGCCAATTTTTCCCTTTGGCGTCATCGCGCATGTTGAGCGGGTCACCATGTTGAGAAATCTCTGCCAGAAAATGTTCGGCCGTTCGCTGTGGGTCTATCACGCCAACAGCGGCGGGTGCAACGGCTGTGACATCGAGGTGCTGAACGCGCTCACGCCTTACTACGACGCCGAACGTTTCGGCATCAAGCTGGTCGGCTCGCCGCGTCACGCCGACGTCATGCTTTGCCAGGGCCCGGCGATGCGCAGCACCGCGCGGGCGCTCCGGCGGGCCTACGATGCGATGCCGGCGCCCAAGCTCGTGTTCGCCATCGGCTCGTGCGCCGGCGGCGGCGGCATCTGGTTCGACAGCTACCCGGTGCTCGGTCCGGTCGAAAAGGTGCTGCCCGTGAACTTCTACATTCCCGGCTGTCCGCCGCGGCCGGAAGCCATCATTTACGGCGTCGCGGTGGCGCTGGGCCTCGTGAACAAAAAAACGGCGCCGGTCCGGTTCAAACAGCTCGAATTGCCGGTCCCGCGCTATCACCCCTCGGATCTGCACGGCAAGGACGAGATGGTGGTTTATACGAAGGCCGGGAAGATTTGATCTTGAGGGACGCGCTTTTGGTTTACAACGCGATGATTTCCGATTAGAAAGCTCGCCGTGTTTCGCCGTTGCTCCATGAGGTCGCGGTTGCACATTGTCTGCCGGGTCGGGCCGGTTTCCGCCGGTCCGGTGAGGCTTCGTCGCCCGGTTTTCAGTTCGCCCATCAACTCCCGCCTGTCATGAATACCCATCCTACCCGCCGCGATTTCCTGCGCGGTTCACTCCTGGCCGGTTTGGCCGCCGCCGCTTCGCCCCTCGCGGGCCTGGCGCGGGCCGCGGCCCCAGCGGCTGCGGCCGCCGGGACGACCTCCCGTGTGGCCTTGTTCGTCGGCACGGATCGCGCCGACCTGGTCTTTCGCAGCCTCAAGCAGTTTGAGCCGGCGTTGCGGCAGGCCATCGGCAACCGGCATGTCGTGCTCAAGCCGAACAACGTGTCCATTGACAATCCGCTCTGCGCCACCCATGCCGACTGTCTCGAAGGGGCACTCGAGTTTCTGAAATCCATCGGCAAGCTCGGCAACGCGGTCATCGCCGAATCCGCCGCCAGCGGGCCGACGCTCGACGGGTTCGCCAACTACAATTACCCGCGCCTGGCCGGCAAATACGGCGTCAAGCTGGTGGACCTGGACGTGGAGCCGGTGGACGTCCTTCAGGTTTTCGACGAGAAGGATTTCCGGCCGCACGGCGTGCGCATGGCGAGCCGGCTGCTCGATCCCAATTCGTTCATCATCTCGGCGACCCGGTTCAAGACCCACGACCGCGTGGTCGCGACCCTTTCCTTGAAGAACATCATTGTCGGCACGGCGGTCAAGGACCCGGGTTTCCGCTGGGGAGCGGCCAGCAAGGCGGGTGCCCGGAATGACAAGCCGCTCATCCATGGCAACGGCTTTCGCGGCATCAACTACAATCTGTTCGCCGTGGCGCAACGGTTGCATCCGCACCTGGCGATCCTCGACGGCGTCGAGGGCATGGAGGGCAACGGCCCCGTCGGCGGCACGGCGGTGGACCACCGGGTGTGCGTGGTCAGTCCGGACTGGCTGGCGGCCGACCGGGTGGCGGTGGAGCTGATGGGCATTGATTTTGCCCGGGTCGGCTACCTGAACTACTGCGCCCAGGCGAAGCTCGGTGAAGCGGACTTGAAGAAGATCGAGATCGTCGGCGAGCCGATTGCGCCGCACGTCAAGACTTACAAGCTCAGCCAGAACATCCAGGAGCAGTTGATCTGGCAGAAACCGGCGGCATCATAACCAGAGTCCCGGGGCAGGGCGTAGCGCTTGACGAGGTGTGATCCGCCGGTCGCTTCGCGATGGATCGAAACGCCCCCTCACCAGGCAGTCACGGATGAGACGCATGAAGAACTCCCTTGAACTCGAACAGCAGGCGGCTTCGCAGGCGCTGGCACTGATGGCGGCGGCGGCCCGCACCGCGCCGAAAACGCGCGGCATTGACAACATCCGGATCGTGGCGATTGACGACGCCGAGTCGCGACAGCGGTTGGTGGACAAGATGCGGGCAATCGCCCAGGCGGAAAGCCGGCCGGGTTTCGCCCGCGACGCCGGCAACGTCGCCGCCTCGCCGGCCATCCTGCTCCTCGGCGTCGAAGCCAACACCGCCGGCTTGAACTGTGGGTTTTGCGGTGCGCCGACGTGCGAGGCGCTCGAAACCCTTGGCGGCGTGTGCGCCTTCAACGCCATGGACCTGGGCATCGCCACATCGTCAGCCGCCGGGGTGGCGGCGACGTTGCACCTCGACAACCGGGTCATGTTTTCGCTCGGCCGTGCCGCGATGGACTTGAAGCTGTTCGGCGAGCGGGTGCGGCAAGCCCTCGGCGTTCCGCTCAGCGTCACCGGCAAAAGCCCATTCTTCGACCGCAAGCCCTGAGCGGTTACGCCGACGGAGCGGCTGCTACGCCGGAATCTCCGGCAGTTGCCAGGGCGAACGGTAGGCGTAGCGGACCATCTTCGCTGCCGTTTCGTCGCCAACAATTTCCTCCTTCACCGGATCCCATTTGAGGCCGTGGCCAGTGCGGACGGCAATGTTGCCCAAATGACAGACCGTGGCCGAGCGATGGCCGATGGCGACGTCGCAGATCGGCGGCTTGCGAGTCTTGATGGAATCGAGCCAGTTGAGATGGTGGTCCTTGCTGACGGGCAGGTGAACCTCGTCGGAACCGAGCGGGTCCGTCAGCGCGCCATTGACGGTGGATTCCAGCCGGCCGCGGTCCACGTAGAGCAGGCCGTCCTGGCCCTCGAAGGTCGTGCCCGAGCGGTGGCTGTTGCCGCAGAGGACGGTGACGCCGTTGGCGTATTTGTAGGCGATCTCGAACCATGCCGGCGTCTCGAAGCGTTTCTCCGGATCGAACTCGGCGCGGCTGCTGATCTCGACCGGGCCGCTTTCGTCCATGCCCAGGCCCCACTGGGTGATGTCCAGGTGATGTGCGCCCCAGTTGGTCATCTGGCCGCCGGAGTAATCCCAGAAAAACCGGAAATAGTAATGGACGCGGTGGGCATTGTAAGGGCGGAACGGAGCGGGGCCCAGCCAGAGGTCGTAGTTGAGTTCCTGCGGCGGCTCGGAGTCGGGAATGGACGGCTCCTTCATCCAGTTGACGCCGGGCAGTCCCACGCGGACCGTTTTTACGTCGCCGATGCGACCGGAGCGGACGAACTCGCAGGCCTCGCGGAAGCCGGGCATCGAGCGCTGCATCGAGCCGGTCTGCACGATGCGCTTGTAGTAGCGCGCCGCCTTCAGCATGGCCCAGCCTTCATGGATCGTCAGCGTGAGCGGCTTCTCGCAATACACATCCTTGCCGGCCTGACAGGCGTGGACGGTGGGCAGCGCGTGCCAGTGATCCGGGGTGGCGATGAGGACGGCGTCAATTCCCTTGTTCTCGAGCATCTGGCGGTAATCGGCGTAGCCCTTCGCCTCGACCCCGGTCTTGTCCTTGAGCTGTTTCTGGGCGGCCACCATGTGGCTGGCATCCACGTCACACACGGCGATGACATGTCTGGCCAGGTTGGCGGCGGTCATGTTGGCGCGGCCCTGGGCGCCGCTGCCGATGATGCCGACGCGGACGAACTCGCTGGGGTTCTGACCGGTCTGGGCGAGGGTCCGGTTCAAAAAAAGATTCGGGACCGCCAGCAGGGCGCCGGCGCCCAGTGTGACGTTGCGGGAACGACGGAGAAACTCGCGCCGGGTGGGCGGGGTGGTGCTGTGCATGACGTTGGTTGTCGGACTTCGCATCCGTGCTGTCAACGACGCTCCGCATGGCCGTAAAATTCAGCGGCGGTTCCGTCGCGTCCCCGGTCGACGCCGATGGTTTATCGGCTTGGCAGCAGGGGGGAGCGCTCTTAACTTTGGGTCATGCGTGTGCCGCGGGCGTGGTTGCTCTATTTACTGATGGTGTTCGTGGGGGGCGCTTTGCTGGCACCGGCACTTTACTGGCTCGCGCAGGGGCTGGCGTTCGAATGGCCGGTCTGGGAGCGCGTGGCGGCGAACCCGTTCCACCGTTTTGTGCACCGCTCGTTGGAGATCCTGGCGCTGGCGGGGCTGTGGCCGTTGCTCCGTCAACTCCGGGTGAACTCGTGGCGCCAGGTCGGCTGGGTCGCGCCCCGGCGGTTGCGCTGGCAGGAACTGGGCGGCGGATTCGTTCTGGGCTTCCTCACAATGGCGATCATCGCGGGGGTATCGCTTGTCGGCGGCACGCGCACGGCGGGGTCGTCGTTGAGCGCGGCGGGGCTGGCCGGACGATTGGGCAGCGCGACCTTGACGGCGGTGGCGGTGGCGGTGCTCGAGGAGACGCTGTTTCGCGGCGCGCTGTTTGGCACGCTCAAGGACGGTTTCGGCTGGGCGGGCGCCGCCTTGTTCAGCGGGCTGGTGTTCGCCGCAGTCCACTTCTTTGAGCCGGCGCGATCGAGCGGGCCGGTGGGGTGGACGACGGGTCTGGCCATGCTGGCCCGGATGCTCCGCGGGTTGGGAGAGTGGCATTCGCTCGTGCCGGGGTTCCTCAATCTCACCATCGTGGGGATCCTCCTGGCGGTGGCATTCCATCGAACCGGCGCGCTCTATTTCTCGATCGGGCTGCATGCGAGCTGGGTGGTTTGGATCAAGCTGTATGGCTACGTGTCACAGCCGGTGGCCGGGGCCGGAATCTGGGTGTGCGGCTCGGACAAGCTGGTGGACGGCTGGCTGGCCCTCCCGGTGCTGCTGGCGGCGCTCTGGGCGCTGCCGTGGCTGGCGCCGCGGACGGAGGAGGAAGCGGGATGACCGCGACCCGGACCACGGCCTGGAAGAGCTGGCTTGAAACCGCGCTGTTTTTTTTCTATCCTGAGGTCTGTCAGTTGTGCGGCGCTGAGCGGGCGACGGCCGCTGAAGGCTACGTCTGCGGCCGGTGCTGGTCGCGGCCGGGGGCGGTGCGGTTCATCCAGCCGCCGTTTTGCGAGCGGTGCGGGCTGCCATTCGCAGGCGACCTGACGACGCCGTTCGCGTGCAGCAACTGCCGGGAGATGGACCTGGCCTTCTCCCGCGCCCGGGCGGCGGTGGTGGCGAGCGAGCTGGTGCTCGACGTCATTCACCGCTACAAATATGGTCGCGCGCTCTGGTTCGAGCCCTTTCTGGCGGACCTGTTGATCCGTCGGGCCGCCGACCCGCTGCGGTGCGAGGGGTGGGACTTGCTGGTGCCGGTGCCGCTTTTTTCTGTGAAACAACGCGAACGCGAATTCAATCAGGCTGAACGGCTGGCCGGGCGGCTCAGCGCGGCGACCGGTATTGCGCTGAACCCGCGCTGTGTCCGACGGGTGTTGCCCACGCAGACCCAGACCTTCCTGAACCGGACCCAACGCGCCGCCAATGTGCGGAAAGCGTTTGCACCGCGGCCCGGCGCCGATCTGCGCGGGCGCCGGGTAGTGCTGGTGGACGACGTGCTCACCACCGGCGCGACCACCAGTGCCTGTGCCGCCGCCCTCCGGGCCGCCGGCGCTGCCGACGTCTGCGTCTGGACCGTCGCCCGCGGGCTTTAGCGCTTCCACCATGACTCATCCCAACGTCAGCAAGAAGGTTACCGGCGGCGAGAGCGTTGAGCCGGCCGTGACGCCACCGGCGCCGGGCGGCGACACGACCTTTCTCAAGAAGCCCAAGCTCGCCGGCCGCGTGCGCAAACGCGAAATCCCGGAAGGGCTGTGGATCAAGTGCTCGAAGTGCGGGACCATGATCTACGACAAGGAACTGGACGACAACCAGAAGGTCTGCGCCAAGTGCGGCCATCACTTCCCCATTGGCGCAAGGGAACGCATCAATGCCCTGGTGGAAACCTGCTCCTTCGAGGAGATGGACACCGACATGGTCAGCGTGGACGTGCTCAAGTTCACCGGCGTGGCGGCCTACACGGACAAGCTGCAGGCGTACACCCAAACGACCGGCCTCAAGGACGCCGTCGTCACCGGCATCGGGCGCATCGGCACCCACCGCGTTGCCCTGGGCGTGATGGATTTCAGCTTCCTCGGCGGTTCGATGGGCGCGGTCGTGGGCGAGAAACTGACCCGGCTGATCGAGGCGGCCACCGACAAGGGCCTGCCGCTGGTCATCATTTCCAGCAGTGGCGGCGCGCGCATGTACGAGGGCTTGTTCAGCCTCATGCAGATGGCCAAAACCTCGGGCGCGCTCGCCTATCATGCCCGCAATCGTCTGCCCTACCTCAGCGTGCTGACCCACCCGACAACGGCTGGCGTCATGGCCAGTTACGCCAGTCTGGGCGACCTGATCCTGGCCGAGCCGGGCGCGATGATCGGCTTTGCCGGGCCGCGGGTGATCAAGGACACCACGCAGGCGGAGCTGCCGCCCGGCTTCCAGACGGCCGAGTTTCTCCAAGCCCACGGGTTGATCGATGACATCGTGCCCCGCGCCGAGTTGAAGAGCCGGCTCGATTATTTCATCGGCTTCCTCATGACCGGCCAGCAGAAGCTCGCCGCGTTGACGTGAAGCCGGCGCGCGACCCCGCCGGCCGTGCAAATCCGCGTTGAGTCCGCCAACGTCGGGGGTTAACGTAGTCCCATGCGCCGCTTCTCCGCCGCCGTCTGCGCCCTGGCCTTCGTCTGGGTGCTGGCCTCCGCCGACGCCGCCACCGGCCGCATCATCAAGGTGCTGCCGCAACGCCTCGATTTGCAGGGCCGGCACGCGCTCTCGCCCAGCTTGTTCGAGCGCGATGCCTATCAGGCCGTGCTCCAGCGCAATCCCCGCCAATGTTCGGGCCTGCGCTACGCCGTCCAGTGGAAGACGAAGGGCGCCGGCGGCGCGTCATTGAGGCTCCGCGCCGAACTGCTCACCTCCAAAACCACCCAGGACGAACCGCTCGTGATCGAGCGCGCCGTCCAGGCGAAGACCGGTTGGAGCCGGTGGACCTCGCTGCCTTTGGACGGCGACGCCTTCAAGCAGGCGGGCGACGTGATCGCGTGGCGGATTACGCTGTGGGACGATGCCACGCTGCTGGCAGAACAAAAGTCGTTCCTGTGGTGATCCGCCTCAGTCCTGTTTCACCGGTTCGAGTTTCACGTAGTCCAGGCCGAACATGTAGGCTTTGGCGGCCTTTTCGTTGGCGCCGGTGATTTCCACCGTCAGCTTGTGTTCGCCGGCGGTAAGGGCCTGCGTGCCCAGGTCCAATGGGCCGGTGGGCACCACACCGTCGTGATACAGGTCAATCGGCTTGCCGAGTTTCTGGCCGTCGAGTGCGAGTTGGACAATGCCGTAATCCACCGCCTTGGTGAGCGCCACGCTGAGCCGATAACGCCCCTCCGCTGGCACCGGCAGGGCGAGGTCGAGCTTGTCGCCGGGTTTGGCGCCGGTCCACCAGAGGTGCGCGCCGCGGCTCCAATCGCCTTCGTAGCCGCTCATGTCCTGCTCGGCCGCCTGGCCGCCGCTCTGGCCGAGGACCTTCATCCGCTCGCCCTCGAGAGCGCCTTTGACCACGAAGGAGGCGAGCTGGATGTCGTTCCAGTAACCGACGCGTTCGCTGAGGGGTTGTGGCGGGTAGGGATCGTCGCCGCCGGGCGCGAGATACCAATAGACCGTGCTGGCGTAGAGCGTGGGCCGGTTGTTGGGATAGTACTTTTCAATGGCCGCCTCGAAGCCGGTCTGGAACGGCACGTTGTCCGAAACATGCCAGCGATTCACGACGATATGGCCCTTGTTGCCCATCGCGATCGGCTGGTTGTGGTAGGCATGTTGAAAGAGCGTGGGATTGCTCCACGCGTATCCGAAGTAGTCCTCCGAACCGGTGCCAAACGTGGACGGAAACTTCTCGCCATCCACGAAAAACTTTTCGTCGCCTTCGCCCCACCAGCCGCCTTTCGGGTTCCAGACATGGAGCATCACGCCGACAAACCGTCCGCGGCCTGTGGTCTTGAGCAGCGTCCAGTCAATCCGGCGGCGGTCCGGGTCGGCCGGCAGCAGGGCGTCGCGGTGCCATTTGGCATGGAAACGGGCGTAGGCCGCCGACTCGTCCTTGAGCGGCACGGTGACGACTTCGAGGTTGATTTGCCGGGTTTGCGCGCCGTCGTTCACCAGCGTGATCGTGGCGACCTTCGCGAAAGGCATGAACCAGTGCGAATACCAGGTGCCGTCCGGGGTCAGGCCGCTCGGCAGCGAGAGGTAGGCGTTGGCGCCGGCGGTCGTGCCGAAGAAATCACCGAACGGCGCCCACACGCTCGGCTGGGCCTCGCCGGCGAACTCGATCTTGATCGTCCACTCGCGGAGCGCGTTCCGGTCCTCCGGCGTGAACGGGGGTTTGACGCGCGCGCGGATGGTTTTGATCGCCGCGGGTCCGATCAGGGCGGTCACGACGGTCCCGCCGGCGTTCGCGGACATCTTGGCGGTGTGCATTTCCTCGCCCGGGGCGGGCGGCAACTTCGCGCCGGGGTGGGCCAGCACTTCGTTGGCCGCGTCGAGCGCGGCGTTCTCCCCGGCCGACAGGTCGCGCTGGAACGTTGGCACGCGCGTGCCCGGCGGGAAGGTGGCGTAGCCGAAGTGGAAGTAGGCCCCCCAGTTCTTGTCCGCCGTGATTTTGCAGGATTTTTGATAGGGAATCGGAGTGTAGTTGTTCCAGCCGGTGGCCACGGTGTGGACCAGCGCGGAGCGGGTAAACGGCGCGCTCTTGCCGTCGAAGTAGCCGGCGAATGGCAGGTCCACGGCCGGTTCCGCGGCGCCGTCCAGATAGATGCGCACGTGACCCTCCTTGGGGGCAGCCGACCAAATCCGCCAGATGCATCCGGGACCGTTCATCTCCGCCATCACCACCTGGTCGCCCTCGGTGCGGATGAAGCCGCCGCCGTCGCCGTTGGCATCCCAATTCACATACTTGCCCGTGGCGGCGTCGTACCGGCTGGCGCGATCGTAGCTCGACCACTGGGCGACCTGCGCGCCCTTCTCGGGCAGCCGGGCAAGCTGTTCGAGGTCGGTGAGCCGGTGGACGAGGTCAACGTAGGTGAAGACGGGCGTGACGGGTTGCGCGGCGAGGACCAGGGGAGCGGCCAATCCGGCCAGGAGAATCAGGCAAGGGTGTTTCATGGGATGTTGACGTGCGATTGATGGGTCGAGCCTAGCACAGCGGCCGCCGTCCGTGAAGTGCTTACTCGGCAGTGCTTGCCGGGCGGGGCCGGTGGCCGACAGCGGGCGGCCACGAGAGCCGCGGTGCACTCCCGAAAAAAGATTGCCGCCCCGGCCGGTGGCGGTTCAACTGGAGGCATGTTCTCACACGTGGTCATCTTCTGGACCGACTCGTCCAACCCCAGGGCGACGGATGAATTGCTCGCCGGCATGGAGCGCTATTTGAAACCCATTCCCGGAATCCGCCATTTTCACGCCGGCCGGGTGATCCCCAGCCACCGTGAGGTCGTGGACCAGTCCTACCAGGTGGCGTTGAATCTCAGTTTTGACGACGCGGCGGCACAGGATGCCTACCAGGTGCATCCGTTGCACCTTGAATTCATGGAACGGGTGTTCAAACCGCTCTGCCGGCAGGTGCGAATTTATGACTTCGCCTGACCAGCGGTGGTGCCGGTCCACGCCTGATGCACCCAAGGGACCCGTTGCCCGGGCGCCGGGCCGGGCGGGGCTCGCTGAAAAAAACGAATCCACTCACGAAACCGAATTTCCCGGGAAAGACGGCTGAGCCGCCGGTTGGCACATTCCCGCCGGCAGCCCTTCGGGAATCGCTGCGTCGCGGGAAGTGTCGCGCAATCCGGTTTCAGGCGGCCGCGGTCGCCCGCCGCGCCTCGAGGGTCGCGATCATGCCCGCGAAGATGAGCCGGCCGTCGTCGCTGCCGAGGATCGGTTCGGCGGCGCGCTCGGGGTGGGGCATCAGCCCGGCGACGTTGCGGCCTTCGTTGCAGACGCCGGCGATGCCCAGCAGCGAGCCGTTCGGGTTGGCGGCGTCCGTCAACTCGCCGTTGGCGGCGCAATACTGCCAGAGGATTTGTCGGTTGGCCTGCAGGCGGGTGAGGGTCGCTTCCTCCGCAAAGAAGCAGCCTTCGCCGTGGGCGATGGGGATGTGCAACAGCTTGCCGGGCGGGATGCGGCAGGTGAACGGCGAGTCCGTGGCGGCCGTCTTCAAAAAGACGTGCTCGCAGCGGAACTGGAGCGAGCGGTTGCGGATCAACGCGCCCGGCAGCAGGCCGGCTTCGCAGAGAATCTGGAACCCGTTGCAAATTCCCAGCACCAATCCACCCGCGGAGGCGAACCGTTGCACCTCCTGCATCACCGGGCTGAATCGCGCGATGGCGCCCGTTCGCAGATAGTCGCCGTAACTGAACCCACCGGGCACGATCACGGCGTCGGCGCCGCGCAGCGAGGTTTCCTTGTGCCAGACATAATCGGCGGCGTGACCCAGCGCGCGCAGGGCGTGCACCGCGTCCTGGTCGCAGTTCGAGGCCGGGAATTGAAGGACGGCAAAGTTCATGGCGTGGGCTCGGGCGTTCCGGCATCCGGCGGGGATTGGGCTGCCGCGCCGCGGGCGGGCGGCCGTCCCCCGCGCCGGGGGTCATTCGATTGCCAGGTGGTAATCCTCGATCACCGGGTTGCTGAGGAACCGGTGGCAGGCCTCGTCCAGCGCCTTGCGCGCGGCGGCCGGGTCGTTGCCCGCCAGGCCGATTTCGAGGTACTTGCCGACGTGGACCTCGGTGACTCCCTGATAACCGAGGTAGGCGAGCGCGTTTTGGACGGTCTTCCCCTGGGGATCCACGACGGCCTTTTTCGGAGTGATGATGATCTTCGCTTTCATGGCGGAACGGGGCTGGCCCGACAACGTCGAAGTCATGTTGGGCAAAGCCGGCGCGGGATTCCAGCGCAAACTCGCATCCCTGAAACTTGCGTCACCTGGCGTCAGCCGCCAGGCCCGCGATCCGGGCCGCCTCCCGCGCGATCCACCGTTCTTCCTCGGTGTGGATTACGAGAATGCGCATCGTCGAATCCGCCGCCGCCACGTCGGCATCCGGCTGGGCGACCGCGTTGCGGTCCGGATCGAGCCGGGCGCCCAGGCACTCAAGGCCGCGGCAGGCGGCGGCGCGCAATGCGGGCGACCCTTCACCGACACGGTCCGTGAACACCAACGCATCCGCGCCTCCCAGCGTCACCGCCAGTGCGCCAATCGCTGCGCGCACCCGGTCCGCGAAAAGGTCGAACGCCAGCCGCGCGCGTTCGTGGCCGCCAGCGGCGGCGGCCTCGATCTGCGCCAGGTCCGGCGACAAACCAGACACCCCGAGCAGGCCGGAGCGATGGTTCAGGGCCGATTCGAGTTCCTCCGCCGACAGGCCACAGCGCCGGAGCAGATGCATCAGGATTCCCGGGTCCACCGAGCCGCAGCGCGTGCCCATCATCAGGCCTTCCAGCGGCGAGAAACCCATCGTCGTCGCGACCGGCCCGCCGTCCCTCACCGCCGTGGCCGAGCAACCGCCGCCGAGGTGGCACGTGATGAGCCGCAGGCCGAACGGGTCGCGCCCGAGCATCGCGGCGGCGCGCGCGGCGCACCAGGCGTTGCTGATGCCGTGAAAACCGATCCGCCGCACACCGAAGCGCTCGTGCCACTCGAATGGCAGCGGGTAAAGGGCGGCGCGGAGCGGGAGGCGCGCGAAAAACGCGGTGTCGAACACCGCCACCTGCGGCACGCCGGGCAGCAGCGTTTCCGCAGCCTCAATGGCCGCCAGCGCCGGCGGATTGTGCAGCGGCGCAACCTCGGCAAGCCGCGCGATGGCGGTCTTCACGGCCGCGTCAATCCGGGCGCCGACGCCAAACTCGACCCCGCCATGCACCACGCGATGGGCCACCAGCCTGACGGCGGAGCCCGTCGCGACGTGGCGCAAGGCCTCGGCCACGGCCGCACGGTCGTCGGGCAGCGCGACGATGGAGCAACGCTCGCCGGATCCCGGAGTGCGGACGGTGCATCGGGCCTGGCCGCGGTCGCCGCCGGCCCAGTCGAACTGGCCCGACAAGCCGGACGTTTCCGCCGCCACGTCGAAGCGGCCGAACTTGAGACTGCTCGAACCGGCGTTGAACACGAGGATGCTCACGCGCACACGCTGCTTCGGCCGGAGCGGGGCGGCAATGCGAAAACCGGCTGGCGCGCGTTGACTCAAATGAAAAGGTAACCCGGGGGTTTTTGCCTCAGGCCTTCGTTGACTCATCAATCAGGTTACCGGCGCGGAGTTGATCGAACAGGTTTCGGAGCTGGATTTCAAGCTCC
>Ga0187870_1000552_pt1 | contig 42031 bp, 27 predicted proteins | sample June2016WEW_13_1_3_FD_132974 | JGI IMG/M metagenome (GOLD analysis project Ga0187870, IMG submission 132974) | Peatland microbial communities from SPRUCE experiment site at the Marcell Experimental Forest, Minnesota, USA - June2016WEW_13_150 | ecosystem: Environmental > Terrestrial > Soil >... | reverse complement strand
GCTTCACGGCAAGTGAAACGCTGCTGGGCCTTCCCACTGCCACGATCCGGGGCCAGGCGGCGACAGTGACAAATGTGGGCGGCTTGAACTATACGGCGACATACACGATGCAGGGAACCGACGCGGAAGGGGTAATACCGTTTACAATAAACTTCACGGATGCGGCGGGAAATGCGGGCGCGCAGGTGACAGCGACCACGAACGCCTCGAGTGTGACATTCGACCGGACCCCTCCGACACTGCCCACCGTGACGATAGCCTCGAACAATGCCAACACGGCATTCGCCAAAACCGGTGATATGGTCACGGTGAGCTTCACGGCAAGTGAAACACTGCTGGGCCTTCCCACTGCCACGATACGGGGCCAGGCAGCCGCAGTGACGAATGTGGGCGGATTGAACTATACGGCGACCTATACGATGCTGATAACCGATACGGAAGGCATCGTGCCCTTTGCAATAAACTTCACGGATGCGGCGGGAAATGCAGGCACGCAGGTAACGGCCACCACGAATGCCTCGAGTGTGACATTCGACCGGACCCCTCCGACACTGCCTACCGTGTCGATAGCATCGAATAACGCGAATACCGCGCTTGCAAAGACCGGGGATGTAGTAACAGTAAGCTTCACCGCGAATGAAACATTAATCCTGGCGCAGACGACGGCAATAATACGGGGCCAGGCGGCCACAGTGACGAATGTGGGCGGCCTGAACTACACGGCGACATACACGATGCAGGGAACCGACGCGGAAGGGGCAATACCATTCGCGATCAATTTCAAAGACGCGGCGGGCAATGCGGGCACGCAGGTGACTGCCACCACGAATGCCTCGAGTGTGACATTTGACCGGACCCCCCCCACACTGCCCACAGTGACCATAGCCTCGAATAACGCCGACACCGCGCTTGCCAGGTCGGGAAACATAGTCACAGTGAGCTTCACGGCAAGTGAAACATTGACCCTGGCGCAGACGACGGCAACAATACGGGGCCAGGCGGCCACAGTGGCGAATGTGAGCGGCTTGAACTACACGGCCACATATACGATGCAGGGAACCGACGCGGAAGGGGTAATACCGTTTACCATAAACTTCACGGATGCGGCGGGAAATGCGGGCACGCAGGTGACAGCGACCACGAATGCCTCGAGCGTGACATTTGACAGGACCCCTCCGACACTACCCACCGTGACGATAGCCTCGAACAATGCCAACACGGCATTCGCCAAAACCGGTGATATGGTTACTGTAAGCTTCACGGCAAGTGAAACGCTGCTGGGCCTTCCCACTGCCACGATCCGGGGTCAGGCGGCGACAGTGACAAATGTAGGCGGATTGAACTATACGGCCACATACACGATGCAGGGAACCGACGCGGAAGGGGTAATACCGTTTACAATAAACTTCACGGATGCGGCAGGCAATGCGGGCACGCAGGTGACGGCGACCACGAATGCATCGAGTGTGACATTTGACCGGACGCCGCCGACAATCCTCGGCCATACGCTCGCGGCAGGAAATGCATACGTCGATGTGCAGATGAGCGAGGGGGTTTACACTACCGCCTCAGGCGGCCCCCTGGTGCTCGGCGATGTGGCGCTCGTCTTCCTGCAGAATGGGGGACATGCGACGGGCTGTGCTGTCACGAGCCTGTCCCGAAACGACAACAGCGCTTTGAGCGGGGGTGAGTCGATCATCCGCATGCACTTGTCGATTACCGGCATACCCAACGGTCTGGAAACGATCGAGGTGCGGCCTGCGAGCGGAAATGCGATATTCGACAGGGCGGGCAACCCGATGGCCGGATCCGAAACCACCGGGGCGATCACACTGACTCCCTCCGCGCTCATCATCCTGTCCCGGGAGACCGTGGATGCGGATAGTGACGGCTTCATCGACCAGATACGAATCACTACCCAGCAAACCTTGAACGACAATTTCAGCGGGCTGAGCATTCTGGTGGCCGGTCATACGGTGCTTTCCTGCGACACGGGGTCAGCGGGAGGGGATGCGGTATTCATCGTCCACATCGGCAAGGGCGCGCATTTTGACACGGGGGACACACCGGTCGTACAGGTGGTGAGCGGCGGATTGCTCAAGAGCGCGGATGGGCTCTACAGCATGGAGGTCGAGCCCACAGGTGTTGCCGCCGCCGACAAAGCAGCCCCTGTGATCGGGGTCACCCTTGCTGCCGTGGGCGGATCGCGCATCTATGTCGAGTTCTCCGAGCCCGTCTACACCGATGTCTTGCAGAATCCGATCACGACAGGAGATATCGGCTATGCGGTGACCGGCATTGTTCCCATCGAGCAGGTCGGCAATGGAATCAAAAAGGCCTTCCTGACGGTCGCCTCGCTCTATGCGCAGAATGTGGTTGCCGACCAGCTCACCATCAGCGCGAACGCGATCTATGATGCGGTCGGCCTTCCCATGGGCCCGACCACGCATCCCATCTCGCAGCTCATGCTGGACGTGGTCGTTCCGGTCTGGGCGGCCGACGGTATTCATACGGACGTTCCCATTTCGAAGTCAGGCGCGCTCAAGGTGTTCGACGGTACAGGCAGGCTTCTTGACCGTGACATCACCCTCGAGGCGAGGTTCGCCACCACGAGCCCATGGCCGTCTCCGCTGGACATTGTTTTCGACGCGGCCGTTCCTGCCTCGATGAAACCTCTCGGCTTCTGGCTCCCGGCGACGATCGACGGATTGGCGCCGGCAGACACGGGTGCGCGAACCGTCGCGCAGGCGGATCTGGCCGATGTGGATCAGCTGCGTGACTTCACGATTCCGGCGGCGGATAGCAAGGTGGCAGACGGAAATACGATCGAGTTCCTTTTTGCCGCCGACTTCGGCCTGGGAACAAGGTATTGTCTGCGGGTACTGGATCCGAATGATCCGCGGACCGTGCGGCCGTACGCTTTCAAGATATCCGACGTCATACGCCAGAAAAACAGGGTGACGATAGTGGAGAATGTCATTAATCCGAGCGCCGGTGACAGGACACGGTTGTTGTACACGCTTTCCTCGAGCGGCAGAGTCACCATACAGGTCTTCTCCCTGGGCGGAGATATCGTGAACGTCCTGTACGCGGGATACCAGGCCGCGGGGGAATACTCCGCCTGCTGGGATGGTCGGAACAGGGCGGGCAGGGCAGTTGCACGGAATATCTATTTCATAAGGATCGTGGCGCCCGGCATCGACGAGATCAGGAAAGTACTGGTTGTCAAATAACGCTGAATGCTGCCGCGCTTGACTCCCGGCACCCCGCAGCACGACTTTTAGATGATGAAGACACGAGCTCTTGGGAAAACGGGAATCACCGTTTCGGCGATCGGCCTGGGCTGCATGGGAATGTCGGAGTTCTACGGCCCGTCGGACGATGAATCGTCGATCGGGCTCCTCCGCAGGGCGGTGGAGCTGGGGATCACTCTTTTCGACACGGCCGACATGTACGGCGTCGGCCACAACGAGATGCTCCTGGCCCAGGCCTTCCGGGGCGCGCTGAGGGACAAGGTGATCATCGCGACCAAGTTCGCCAACATGCGGCGCCTTGACGGCGCGTTTCTGGGCACCAACGGCAGGCCCGAGTACGTAAAGGCGGCCTGCGAGATGAGCCTCAAGCGCCTGGGCGTGAAGCATATCGACCTGTACTACCAGCACAGGGTGGATCCCGAGGTTCCCATCGAGGAGACGGTCGGCGCAATGGCTGAGCTGGTAAAGGAAGGCAAGGTGAGGTTCCTCGGCCTCTCCGAAGCGGGAGCGAAGACGATCCGGAGGGCGCACGCGGTACACCCTATCACCGCGCTTCAGACCGAGTATTCCCTGTGGACACGGGACGCGGAAGGAGAGATTCTCGACACCTGCCGTGAGCTTGGTATCAGCTTCGTCGCTTACAGTCCCCTTGGCAGAGGCTTTCTCAGCGGGGCCTTCAAGCATCCGCACCAGTTCGCGCGGGGGGATTTCAGATCGATCAATCCCCGGATGAAAGCCGGTAATTTCGAGCGGAATCGGCCCCTGGTCGAGAAGATCGAAGAGATGGCCGGCAAGAAAGGCTGCAGCGCGGCGCAGCTCGCCCTTGCATGGGTCCTGTCACGAGGCGAGGATATAGTCCCGATACCGGGGACCCGGCAGGAGAAATACCTGAAGGACAACATCGCGGCGGTCTCGTTGTCCCTTTCAAAGGCGGAGCTGGACGAGCTTGGCCGGATTGTCGAACCGTCGAAAGTCACGGGAACCCGCTACGACGAAGCCGGCATGAAACGATTGGGAATCTGAGGCCCGGCTCGGGGAGGCGAGCGCACGACTGGCGGGACTTTCGCAGCCGCCGCCGGCAGGTGTCTACCTCCCGGCGGTGTCCGACTCCTCCCCCTCGGGCGGTTCCTGGTAGAGGAAGTTCTGGCCCCGGCTGAACGTGAGAAATGCAGTATTGTCGGTTGCTGAAATGTGGCAGTATTTGAAGTTCTACAATTGAGGAGAAACATATGACGGAGCTTCTCTGCCATCGAGACTCGTACGTGAAGGAATTCGAGGCAAAGGTCGTTGAAGTCAATGCCGGCGAGCGCTCAGTTGCCCTGGACAAGACGGCCTTCTTCCCGGGAGGGGGAGGTCAGCCGTTCGACCGCGGCTGGCTGAACGGCATCCCCGTGCTCCGCACGGGCCGCCAGGGTGACCTGGTGTGGCACTGGCTCGCCGGTGAGCCTCCCCTGCCGGGAAGCACCGTCTCCGGGAAGCTGGACTGGGACCTGCGCTACCGGCTCATGAGGACCCATACGGCGTTTCACATCCTCTGCGGCGTGGTCTGGCGCGACTGGAAGGCGCAGGTGACAGGCGGCAACATGGAGCCGTTGAAGGGGAGGATGGACTTCGAGTTCGAGACGTTGGGGCACGAGCTGGTGGCGGAGATCGAAAAGCGGATCAATGCCGAGGTGGCGGCGGCGCGTCCTGTCCTGGTGAGGGTCCTTCCGCGAGAGGAAGCTTTCCAGATCCCTGACCTCATCCGCACCAAGATCAACCTTCTCCCGGAGGGCATTCGGGAGGTCCGGATCGTCGAAATCCAGGGCCTCGATCTGCAGGCGGATGGGGGGACCCACGTGGCAAATACCCGCGAGGTGGGGACCATCAAGGTGGCGGGCTATGAGAGCAAGGGGAAAATCAACAAGCGGATCAAGCTGGAGATCACGGATTGAGTGAACCCGGACATCCTCGCCGCATGATCATCGCGTCCCCTCACGCGGGGACTCCCCGACCGGAGACCCGCAGATCCGGGACGCTGGTCACCAGGATGCAGAACATGCCCGGGTTCGCGGTTCGGAGCCCCGGCAAAAATAAGCACAAGAAGCTTTACGGTCAGAGTCAATTGTAAGTATTTTCCACCAGGAGAAAACAGTTGGGTGATCCGCCTGTGGTCCTGGTGACGGGTGCATCCTCCGGCATCGGCAAAGCCTGCGCACGGCAGCTTGCCGTGGGCGGGTCGGCCGAGGAGATGCTGATCCAGGAGATTCAGGACCAGATCGAGACGAATCTTCTCGGCCTGATGGGCGTGCCCTTCCAGTCCGCGTACAGCGCAACCAAGCATGGAATCGAAGGCTATTCGGAGTCTCTTCAGATGGAAGTAAAGGCCTTCGGTGTCCGAGTGGTCGTGATCGATCCCGGAGACGTGCGCACGGAAATCACCCGGCACAGAAAAGAATCGCAGGGAACCGGAAAAGATTCCCCCTACCAGCGGAGCCTGAGCGCGGCCATGCGCTCCCAGGCGGAGAGCGAGCTCCGCGGCTGGAATGTCGAGCGCATTGCGCGTCTTGTCGAGCGGGTGGTGCGGTCCCGGCGGCCGCGCTTCCGCTACACACCCGGACCATTTGTAGAGCGGATTGCCCCGGTGGCTCGCCGGCTGATCCCTGTCAGGCTTTTCCTGAGCATACTGGCCGCTTTCTACGGGGTGAAATGAACATATCAGGAGGGGGGGTTCCATGGCTGGATCTGAAGTGAAGCTCTATCCCTACCGGTGGGTTGTCCTGGCGGCGTTCATGCTGATCAACGTGATGGTGCAGGTCCTCTGGATCTGCTATGCGCCGGTCGCCTCGATTGCGGCAACCGCATACGGCGTGCAGAGAGCCGACGTCGATCTCCTGGCCAACCTGTTTCTGCTTGTCTATATCCCGATTGCTTTTCCCGCCGCATGGGCAATCGACACTTTCGGTTTCAAGAAGGCGGTCGGGTTCGGCGCCATACTCATGGCGGTGTTCGGCCTGCTGCGCGCGGTTTTTCCGCTCAGCTACACCGCCGCCCTCATCGGGACCATCGGCATCTCGATCGGGCAGCCGTTTCTCCTGAATGCTTTCACGAAGCTCGCCGCGGAATGGTTTCCGCAGAAGCAGCGCGCCACGATAACGGGAGTGATATTCCTTTCGTTGTTTCTCGGAATCGGCCTGGGAGAATCACTCGGCCCGGGCATGGTCGCCGGCTTCGGCTTCGGCGGCATGCAGCTCGCTTATGGCATCGCGGCAGCGGCCACCACGGTCGTGTTTCTTGTGTTCGCGCGGGCCAAGCCTCCCACACCCGCCAGCCCTCCCGGGGAAGAGGTGCGCGCGCTTGTGTTCGACGGACTGAAGCAGATTCTGAGAAACCGCAACGTCTATTTCCTGTCCCTCGCGCTTTTCCTGGCCAGCGCGATCGTGAACGGCGTCTTTACCCTGATCGACGGCCTGGGCAGGGAGAAGGGCCTGACCATCGACCAGGGTGTCCTCCTGACCGCCCTGCTCCTGCTGGGAGGCATAGTGGGCAGCGTGGTGATGCCCGGGATCTCGGATGGAATTCGGCGTCGGAAGCCTGTTCTGCTCGTGGGGCTTTTTGTCGGAGTGTGTGCAACCCTCGGGCTCGCGTTCGGGAGCGGCTTCGTTTTCGAGGCCGTCGCGTTTTTCCTCCTGGGATTCTGCGTGACCGGCATGACCCCCGTTGCATACCAGTACGGCGCGGAAATCACGCACCCTGCCCCTGAAGGAACGAGCAACGGCATTTTCGCGCTGGTGGTCCAGGCCTCGGGCCTGCTGATCGTCCTGATGGACGCCTTGAGAGGCGCGTTCAACAACTCCTACCTCCCCTCGTTCATCGGCCTGGCCATTCTGCTCGCGGGGAGCGGTATCCTCATGTTCTCTCTGAAGGAATCCCCGAAGATGCAGAGCCAGGCGGCAAAGGCTGTCACCCGGGGAGGCTGAGCGAGGCCGATTGTCTTGAGCTCGTCACGACGTTCGGGTTAGAACGTGTAGGTGCCGTTCAATCGCGCGAGGAAGGGGACGTTCGGGGCGCCTCCGGACGCGTACTCGCTTACGCTGACGGACATCGTCATCGCGAACCCCTGCAGGAGATTCGCGGTCAGGGAGAGGGTGCCGTCGTGACGAAGCCCCCGAAAGCCGAAGGACAGGGCATATTCGGTGGTCAGGGAAACGGGCAGGCCCTGGCCGCTGATGGTAAACCCCAGCGCGTTGCGGTAGTTGCTGTCCGCCGCGGTGGCGCCGGGAAACGGCACGCTGTCCCATTCCCAATCGAACCGGTATCGGGTGGTAAGGTACGACAGCACGGGCACGGAGACCCCTGCTCCCGCTTTGGATACGATCAGGTTCGGGATGGCCACGAGATCGAGTGAAAGAGAGTCATCCGCGGCAAAAGTCACCACGCTTTCTCCGAATCGAGGCGTGACGGCGATCTTGCCCTGGTAGGTCTGGACAAATGTTGATTGGGTATCCGGAGACATCGAGTTGGAAAGGTCGCCGCTGAAGGACCAGGAGAACCAGGACGCAACCTGGTCGGTGACGCCCGCGTGCGCCGTGTTGGTCAGCGAGATCTGGGAGATGCCGTCCACGCTGCCGGTGTAGCTTGCGGCCACGGCCAGGGCGTTCTGGTCACCGATCCCGAGTGATGCCTTCCACGTTGCCTGGTTGTACACCGGAGTGCCGGAGTCATTCAGGGAAACCGTTTCTGTTCCTCCGGCCTGGATCTCTTTCAGCGCGTCATCCTGCTGACCATGCCAGGCAACCAGCGCATCGAGTGAATGGATGTAGGGACCGGACACGGTCTTTCCAAAAGCATAGTTGGACGATGCGCTGAATCCGGTCGGCTGCTTCCATTCGACCCCGGCGGTCCCTTTCCAGGTCACGCTGTAGGGAAGCAGCGTGGGGTCGGTATTCGCGGACGGCCCTGATTGTCTCGACCATTGGTCGACCCGTCCGGCCCCCATCCTGAATGAAAATGATTCCGAGACGGGGAAGATGACGCCGGCATCGCTCTCCAGGCTTGTGGTCGCCACGTCATTGCCCGTCATCGAGTAGGAGGCTGCGTTGTACTTCGGCATGAGGGTGGCGTAAGCCTTGAGGAACGACGCCACGGGCACCGTGACGCCGACTCTTCCATCGAAGCCCGTTGTCTCCATGCTCTTTGCGGCGTCCGTGACATTGGAAAAGCTCGCGCCCGTATCCACGCCGACAGCTCCCAGGGTGCCGACCGCCTTGAGCTGCGCCTGGTGCTGCGCTTCGTCCGCGGTCAGAGAGGAGGCGCCTGTCGAGTCCGACTGCTTCTGGGACAGGCGCTGGTAGGAATAGGTTGCGTTTATCGGCAGGGTCGGGATCATGCTCATGGTGACTGCCGCGTGCACGTCACCCGCGGTGTCGTCCGATGAGGTGGCCGGTGACCCGCTGGGCTGGTTGTTCGCATGCTGGACGTAGCCGCCGGCCACCTCGGCCTGCCACGCCTCAGAGGTGAGCTTGGCGTCCCCCTTGTACGTCTGGTCAAGACCGTCCAGCCGGGGATTGCGGTTGGCATCAGCCGACAGGAGGAATCCCGTGCCGGCTCCCATGGGCAGCAGCAGTGAAAGGTTGGACTCCGTGAATGTATCGAAGCTTCGCGCTCCGGACTCATTCACCCCGCCGGATGCGCCCAGGCTGATCCGGCCGCTGAGCTGGGCGCCCGGCTGCGGAGCAGGGGCCTGCACTGACGGCAGGGGCGGCCGCCAGTCCGCCTGCGCCTGGTTCTCTCCTGTCTGGGGCAGCTCACGTATGATCTGGACCTGGCTCCACGAGGGGGAGGGCGCGAGCGCGGCCAGGAGCACGGCCAGGGAAATCCCTGCGCGCAGCAGCCACGGTACTCCGCGGCGTTCTGGTCGCCACGGTACTCCGTGGCATTCTTTCGCTCCGCCCGTCACTGCGTCCCTTTCGGGCCGGGCACCTTGACCGGGGCAGATACCCGCGCACCTTCATTGCCGGAGACGTCCACCGCGGCTACGGCGTAGAGGTTGTCTTTCCCGCCTTTCGTGTCGATCCATGCCGTGCCGGAGATCGGGGCCGGGGTGACGCGCGTGAATTGGGCGCCCTTGTACGGCGCGCGGTAGATGAGATATCCGCGGGTATCCGGGGATGACGAGCCGGGCCATGTCAGCGCCACCCCTTTCGGCGTGAGCTCCGCGCTGAGGGACGCCGGGGGATCAGGAGGAATGCTCGACGTCACGGTGATCTTTGCCTCGGGAGACGGGGCGCTCTCCACCCCCAGCCCGTTCACCTCGATGACCCGGTACGTGTAGGTCTTGCCCTTTGCCGCGGCGGGGTCGATCCACGTGACGGTTCCGGCGGGAAGCTCTATTACGGTCGCGAACGAGGCGTCGGATTTCCTCTGCACGCGGTGAAGGGCAAGACTGCGCGACGCGGTGGGCTGCCAGGCCAGTGACGCGCGGCCTTCCCGGGTGGAACGGGCTGAGAGGGAGAGCGCGGGGCCGGGAGGGGCCGTGTCGGGAATAGGCACCTCCACGAACTGGGGCGTGCCTTCATTCAACGACGTATCGATGGCCGCAAAGGCATAGACGAGGGTCTTCCCGGATGGCAGACCCCCTCCCTGCCAGCCAGTGTCCTGCCAGGATGGCTTGGCGGCAGGCGCCAGCGGACGGGGGGTCAGGCGCACGAGGCTGTTCCTGCTCTCCCCCCGGAAGACCAGGTACCCTTTCAGGTCAGGCTCATCCACGGCGTTCCAGGTGAATGAGACGGTTCGCTTTTTCGCGTCCACAATGAACTGCAGACCCGTGACCGCGCCCGGCGGCGTGGTCTTGCGGGGGATGATGGGTGACGCAGCAGACCGGGCGCTTGACACCCCCGCCCTGCTGACAGCGGCTACCTTGTAGTACCACACCAGTCCCCGGACGGGCTTCGTGTCGAGGAACCGGGGCTGGGAAACAGGGATGGGCGTGGAGCTGATGAGCTGGTAGCCCGAGTCCTCGGAGCCGCTCTTGTAGACCTCGTAGTGGTCCGCGTTTGCCTCGGGAGAGATCTTCCATACGAGGAGAACGCCGTCCTTCTGGTCCACGGCGGTGACTCCTTGCGGGGCCATGGGAGGTGTGGTGTCCTTGAGCGTCACCTCGGGCGCGCTCACCGGGTCGCTCACGGTTCCGATGATGTCGACCGCCTGCACCGAGTAGGTGACGGGTGTGTCGAGCAGGGCCGCGTCATCGATGAACTGCAGCTGGCCCTCGATCCTGAGCACCGGTGACGGGGTGAGGAGCTGCGGCGGCGCGCCGCGCGCCTGGCGATTGACGAGGAAGCCGACGGTCAGGTCTCCGTCTCCGCCCGCGAACTTCGGATAGTCCCACTTGACCGTCACGTCGGTCTTGCCGGTTTGCGCGGTTGCCTTTGCCGGCGCGGGGGGCTTGCGGGGAGCGGCGATGGTGAGCTGCTTCTCGATCCTCCCTGATTCCTTTCCCACGGAATCCAGGAGAACGATCCGGTACTGGTAGGTCTGCCCCGGGCTCACTGCCAGGTCGAAGTATGTCCTGCCCAGCGCCATCCGAAGACCGTTGCTCAGGAATGACAGCACCACGCCGAGCTCCGGCCGCGAGCGGATCCGCCGCCACGCGGTGTCCGGGTCCACCGTCTCCACCCTCCGGCTGATCCACTCGAAGTCTCCTCCCATCAGCTGGCGCGCGAGGAACGGATCGTCCACGGCGCGGACCGGCTCGGTAGTGATCGGCAGGTAGTCCGCGTCCCCCGGTCCTTTTCGGAGCACGGTGAACCCGGAGAGGGTGCGCGGGACATTCCCAAGGATGATGACCGCCTTGTCTCCCGCCGAGAGGACGTACGCCGGCGGCTGCTGCGCCTGGGCGGAAGCCCCCGCCGCGGCAAGGGCCAGCAGCGCTGAAACGGCAAGGATGCGATGTACGGCTTTCATCTTCATTACTTCATGAACCGGGGGGAGAACCGGTAGTTGGGCTGCGCCGCCACCACCTGGATGACCGCCTCGCTGCTTTCCGCCGAGACGCCGGAGCCGCTTGCCGCCTCCACGGTCACGCGGTAGTACTTCCCGATCTCAAGGCCCGGCGACGGGAAGCCCGTGACGATCACCTGGATGTCGACGGCCGTCGGCGGCGCCGCGTTGGTGACGGGCTGCCAGTCGGTGGTGTACCACGCCTGGCCCAGGGGGGGATTGGCCAGCTGGATCCCCCGGCTCTGCACGCTTCCCTGGAACGTGCCCTGCGACGTCCATCCCATGACGGGCACCGCTATTGCGGATGCTTTCTCGCTCTCGGACACCGGGCCCTTCACCTGCCAGACCTTTGCCCGGTAGCGGGCCACCCCGGAAACGGGATCCTTCGCGCTCATATCCACCGCCAGCCTGTCCGTTCCCGGGCTTTGCGCCTTTGCCGTGAGGGTCACGACGGGCGGCGCGAGGTCGACGACCACCCCGGAGGATGCGCCGATGGAGGTGAGACCGCTGCCGTTGGTGGCGCGCACCAGCGCGTAGTACATCGTCTTGTCCTTCAGGCTGACCGAGGCGGACGCCTTCAGGGACTGGCTTCCCTGCCCGCTCTGCGGCCCCTGGCCGAGGAGGTAGGGCGTGGAGCTTCCCGCCGCCGGGGTCCAGCCCAGCGTGTCCGGCCCGGACGGCGAAGTGCCCACCCCGTATTCATACCCCACGATCCCGGAGTCCGGGTCCGCGGCGGGAGACCACGCCAGGTCGAGCTCCGTGGTGTTGGAGGTGAAGTTCAGCGGGCTGGCCACGACGGTCGGCGCGACCGGCGGCTTGGCCCCCGTGTAGGCGATGGTGATTGTCTTTGTCGTGGTCGACTCGAGCCCCGCGCCGCTTGTCGCCTTGACCTGGAGAGTCACCTGCTTGCCCTTGCCGAGAGGAAGGTTGACGACGGTTGCCGACATGCCCTGCGCCACCGTCCACGGCCAGGCTTTCTGGTCCTTGTCGGACAGGCCGAGCGCGAAGGAATGCCCGGCGATGCCGCTCACGGTGTCCGTCCCCGGCGTGAAGGTGAAGGTCACGGAGTTGGCGTGGCCGTCCGCCGAGGTCTGCTGGAACGCGGTGACCTGCGGCGGCGACGGGGGAATCGCGTCCACGATGATGGGGTCGGACCGGCCGATGCTCGCGCGGCCCACGCCGTTTGTCGCCATGACCCACACCACGTAGCTCTTGCCCTGCTCCAGGGAAAGGCCGCGGATGTTGGCCTCGGTGCGGCCCTGGGCGTCCACCCACTTGTGAGAGGCTGCTTCCTGCGCGGAGACGAGTGGGCCGGACTGGAAATACTGTGCCGTGGTGGTGGTGGTGGGCTGCGCGCTCAGGACCTTGTTCACCAGCTTCCCTCCGCCCTGCGGGGCGGCCTGGACGGCGCCCGTTGCCGCCTTGGCCGTCTGGTCGGTGTACTCTTCAACGGCATACTGGTAACCCTGGATGCCGGAGTACTGGTCGTCGGAGCTCCACTTGGCGTACAGGGTCTCCTTGTTCGAGGTTGCGGCGCCGTTCAGCGTCACCACCGGCGTGGTGGGCGGCGTGTTGTCGCTCGTGTCCATCCCGCTGGTCACCGGGACTTTCTGTCCCGGCGTGGCGTATGTGACCTTGAACCGTCCCTGGTGGATGATGGTCTTTCCCCCTGCTCCGCGGACCCTGATGGAGATCGCGTAGGTGCCGGGGTCCTGGATCTGGGGAATGAAGAGGAAGTTGATGTCGGTGAGCGCCCCCACGGATAGCCAGGGCGTGGTGCTGAGGATGATGGCCTTCAGCGCAGGGGACATGACCATGGAGGCGCCTCCGCTCTCCCCCTTGCCCTGGCTGAGGACACTCAACACGGAAAGGACCTGCCCGCCCTGCTTCACGGACGGGGACACGCTGTACATCGATTTCGGCGCGGACACCACGGAGAGGGAAGGCTTCTTTGCCGCGGGGTTGGTAAAGCCCGTGGGAAGAACGCTCTTCGTCCCCACGTGGAAGAAGCTCTTGTACAGGCTGTCGGCTCCCTGCCCCTCCCCGGTGGAAATCGGCTCAACGCGGTATTCGTACTCCACCACCCCGACGGGGTGCGTGGCGTTGAAGCTCGCGTGCAGGAGCGCTTCCAGCTCGCTGGAGCTGGCGGCGCTGCCGTTCATCGAGGTCACCTGGGGGATGACCAGGTAGGGGGCGATCTCGGAGCGCTTTGCGGCAAAGTAGGTGGTGACCGGCACCCATGCGACCGGTGGCGCGATCGCGACGGGAATGTTCAGCACGGACCTGTCCAGCACGCCCCGGGCGGGCATGCCCGATGGGACTTCCTTGAGCTGGATGCTGGGAGAGGAGAGGCTGAAGCCCGCCCCGATTTCGGGAAGAAGCGCGGGCGCCATCGTCCGGGGTGCAAGCATGAACGGCCCGCTGTTCGGGTTGGGCGGCTTGACCTGCTTCAACGGCCTGTTGGGCCCGAAGGTGGGCGTGGTCGGCGCCACCGTCCCCTGGGGCAGGCGCACGGACTTCGAGCTCACGGCGCCGGACAGGGCGCTGGCCCGGAAGGACAGCCCTACTGCCGCGATGCCCTTGAACCCCGCGGCGTTTCCGTTCCCGGTGATGCCGATGTTGCCGGACCCGTAGGTGGCAAGCTGGTCGTAGATCTCGTAGAGCAGCCCGTAGAGGTCCGCCTTGCGTTGGAAGACCTGGTCGGTGAGGTCGGTGGCGTCTCCCCAGTTCTTGAGCAATGTTGCGGAGGACTTGGAGAAGGACGTGATGAGGCCCGGCATGTTCTTCTGTGAGGCATCGATGGAAGCGGCAAAGCCGGCGTCCGGCATGTGGAACCACAGTTCGTAGCCGGTCACGTCGAAGAGCGCTTTCGCGTCGACGCTCGTGTCGGGGGAATAGGGAGAACCGGAGGGATCGCCCGCCTGCACCAGCTGGGAGATGAGCTGGATCCTGCTGTTGTTCCAATCGGAAAGTGCGCTCCCTCCCGTCGCCTGGGCCCTGGCGTCGAGCGCGTTCTGGACGTCGCCATCCAGCCCGTCGATGGTCTGCTTGCCGCTGGCGGCATAGGCAATGCTCTGGCCCTGGAACTGGACGAAGTCGTCGGTGAACTTGCTGAGCTCGGAATGGATCTGCCCGAAGCGCTGGTTGAGCGCGGTCAGGTTGGCGTCCCCCTGGAACAGGATCTCGTCGAGCTTCTGCAGCCGGGCGTCGATCCCGCCCGCCGCCTCGATGAATGCCTCCTGGTACTGGGCAAAGCTCTCGCGGGCCGAGGAGAGCGTGGTCTTTTGCGTGTCCGCCTTGGCGGAATCCAGGACAAAGCCGGCCTTCACCGTCTTGGTCTTTCCCCCCACGGTCACCGTCTTCTCCTGCATGCCCTGGAACGGGTTGCCCAGCGTCCCCACGTCCTGGATGCTCGGAAGCTTCTCCACCAGGATGTCCTGGTAGTCCGAGAGGCGCTTGGACACGTCCTTGCGAAGAGTGTCGAGGTCGGTGAGCAGGCCGTCCAGCTCTGACTTGGTTTTCAGCAGCTGCGCACGGGCCTGCACCAGGGCCTTCGCCTGCGGCCCGAAGAGGACCCCGTGGATGGTGACGAACGGCTGGGGCAGCGAGCCCCACTTGCCGCTCTCGTACTGGTCGAACGCCGCGTCCACCGGGAGGTTGCCGAACACGGCCTTCTGCTGCTCGGTCAGGACCAGCCCGGCCAGCCCGGCCTGCTCGTCGGTGAGCTGGGCAAGCTGAAGCTTCGCCGCCTCGAGGCTCGCGTTCAGCGCATCCTTTGCGGCCGTGAGCTGGTTGGCCATGTCCTTGGCCTGCGCGATCAGGGAATCGTATTGGGAGTTCCTGCCGGTGCCCCCGTCCAGGCCGTCGCCGCTCACGCTGAACCAGAGGCTGCCGTTGAACACGGTGACCCCCAGCACATCGACCGACAGCGACCCGACGCTGTAGATCAGGAAGCTGGGCGTGATGATGAGCGCCCCTTCGAGGCCGGCTTCCGCGGAGAACAGTCCCGCGAGGAAGCTGCCCTTCAGGTCCACCGAGGCGTACGCCCCGAGGGTCCCCGTGGGCCCGTAGTACCAGAACATCCCGGTCATCGACACCGACCCGGATACAATGCCCAGGTCGATGCCGGCGCCGACCGTGGCCTGCACCATGAAGCCGGGCGTCCCGACGAACATCTCCCCCTGGGCGATGTTGATCCCCAGCACCTTCACGTTCATGTTTCCGTCGATGCCCCAGACTCCGGGGTAGAAGTAGAAGTCCAGGTCTCCTGTGCCGCTCAGAAGGGCATCGTCATGCGTGGGGAAGGCCATTTCCGCGGTGATCTTCCCCTCCGCGTAGGCGGGGTTCCAGGAGACGGCGAGGTACACCTTCCCGTCGGCAAGACCGTCGATGAGGCTCACCTCCGCGTCGAGGTTGAAGTAGCTGGAGGTGATGGTCATCAGCGCCCTGCCGCTCACGAGGTCCTTCTCCGCCACGGAGAAGCCGCCCAGGATCATGAGGGCGAAGGACTGGCTGTTGCTCGCCCCGCCCGGCCTCCTGGCCGAGATGGTGTCCCCCATGTCCGGGCGTTGGAATTTGGCGAGCTTGCGCACCAGGGCGATGTCGTCATCGCTGGGGTTTACGAAGAACCCGCCGCCCAGCTCGTCCAGGAACACCCCCGGACCGATTGGCACGCCCGGGCCGAAATCCGCGATGACGAACAGGCCGAAGGACGGCTTGCCGTTCAGCGTCCCGATCTTGCCCACCGCCTCTGCTGTCACACTCACGCTCGGCAGGCTGAGGGAGCCGGCAAACAGGAAGCTTAGCGGCGACGGGGAGTACTCCATGTCGAGGGTCACGTCGAGGGCGTCCGACACGGAGAGCTTGGCGTTTCGCACCACGAACCCCGTGCCGCCTCCGTCCTTGGCCGCCAGCGTGTAGACGGTGAGCTCGTCGAAACCGCCGCTCATGATCGAATCGGAGCCGGACCCCAGGGTGATGCTGGCCCCCTTCATGGAGAAGTAGCTGTCGACGTTGATGGTGTTCGACTGCTTGTTCGGGGCCATGTTCTCCCCCGAACCGGTGCTGGTGTTCTCCGCGAGGGTGATGGTGGTCGGGCTGCTGCTCCACCCGATCGAGTCCACCTCGATCGAGACGGCGTCCAATACGGACAGCTTGCCGCCGCCCCCGGCCGCCACCGCTGCCGCGATGTCGGAGATGGTCCCGTCCAGGCCGATCTTGAGGTTGTCGAAGCTGATGCCCCCCGAAATCCCGTCCAGGTCAACGGCGATCGAACCGGTGATCACCAGGGCAAAGGGGTTAGGGTTGATGGAAACCTTGTCGAATGCAAGCTGGACGGGCCCGAAGGCCAGCCGCTCGTCCTTGAGCACCTCGATGTTGCCGGGCGTCGGCCAGGTGATATTGCCCGAGAAGTCGAGGACCATCCCGTTCTGCAGCTTCCCGCTGTTGTCCAGGTCTCCGAAGCTGATGCGCCTGTTGTCGTCGCTGGGACTCCCCCCTCCCTTGGTGGAAAGCTTCAGATACAGGTCGACGGCCATAGACACCTGGCTGTGGTCCAGGTCGAGCGTGCCTCCCGTCATGGAAAGATCGAGAGAGAGATACGTGAGGTTCAGAGTGGCAATTCCGAGGTCCCACGCGGTGGGATCGGATTTGTCCGGGAGGGTGTGTCCCGTGCCGCCCGCTTTCAGTTTGTCGATCGCGGCGACGCTCAGCGAGCCGTTGCCGCTGGTGTCGATGCTGAACGACACCGGCAGGTCCCCGGTCTTGTCCAGGGGCGCCGGCAGGTTTTTCAGCGTGCCGGAAAGCTTCATGCTGAGCTTGCTGGAGGCCACGCTGATGCCGATGGTGTCGAACAGGAGGCTCTTCGGAATCAGCTCGAAAGGCTGGGAGAGCTTGATGGTGCCGTCGAGGCTCCCGTCGGTGTAGAAGCGCAGGTCGGTGTTGCTGAAGCTGGCAAGGTCCTTCTGCGTTGTGCCGGTGCCCTGCTTCTCCTCCATGCTGATGCCGCCGGAGATTCCGATGTAGTACTTGGTGCCGTCTTTCGTCTTTCCGAAGGCGATGGCTTTCTTGTCGTCCGAGCTTCCCCCGTCGACGTCGTGGACGGAGAAGGTCATCCCGAAGAGGGTGAAGGAGAGCGGGTGGGCATTGTCGATTGAAAGGACGATGTTGGAGATCCCCGATGAGTCGAGGATCATGTCCTTGGCCGTGAAGAGCTCCTGCGCAGCGGAGGGGAGCGTGATCGACGCGTCCACGCTGAGGTGATCCGCCGCCTTGCCGAAATCAAAAGCGATTTTCTTGATCTTGAGATAGCCCCCGGCAAAATCCGTGAGCGACGAGTCGCCGCTGGCGTCTATTTCCGCGCTCCCGCCCTCGATCTGCGGAGGGCTCAGGTTGTCGAACATGCGCACCACGACGCTGGTGATGGTGAAGCCCGGAAGGTTGAGGCTGCCCAGGCTCGGCAGCGTGAGGGTTGCGCTGCCCGTGAAAGTGTAGTCGGTGTAGCCCGCGCCCGAGACCGCGGTTGCCTTGCCGCTCAGGCCCGTGAGCTGGGCCACGCCCTTGATGAGGTCCAGGGACGACGGCGGGAAGGACGGCGGCGTGGAGCTCACCGTGTACGTTGTTTGCGAGGAAAGGCTGGCGGGAGATGAAATCTCCACCCGCACCGTGTGGCTGCCTGCAACGGAGGTCGGGAGGTTCCCCAGGACGTCGAAAACCGTGTTCCCCGTGATGCTGACGGTGAAGGCGGGGGTGCTGGACCACGATGTGGAGCCGTCCACCAGGACCTGTCCCGTGACGGTCCCGGTGCCTGACGCGGTGAGGTGCACCCGCGCGTTGTTCACCGTGTCTCCAAGATTGTAGGGCGATGCCGGAACCTCAACTGAAACCCCGATCAGCGTCAGCGTGGAGGGAGGAGAGCTCGCGACGGTGACCGGCACGGTCACGGAGCCCTGCACGTCGTTTCCGAATCCGTCCTTGCCGCGCGCGGTGAGGATCAGATCGAAGCTCCCGCTCGACCCGCCGTTCAACGCCTTGCTCCGCTGCAGGACGGAGAGCAGGACCGAGCGCGAGATGGTCTGGTCGGTGCCGCTGGTCAGGCTCATCGGCAGGCCCTCCCACCCCCCGTCTTCCTGCGGCCACGATGTGTATGCCCGGCTTTCACGGATGTCCGTGACGTTCACGGAGCCTCCGCGGGCGCTGATATCGAGGCTGAGCGTTTCGAGGGTATCCGTCCCGCCGAAGCTCAGGCTCGAGGGGGAGGCGGTGAGCGCGAGCGTAGCTCCAAGGACATTGATGGCCACCGGAGTGGTGGCTGTGCCGGTGAGTCCCGCAGCATCGGTGGCGGTCACCTGAAAGGTGTAATTGGCGCCGTTGTCGCCCGTAAATGTTGCCGAACTGAGCTGCGTGCGCGAAAGCCACGGCCGGAGAGGCCCGCCGTTGATCCGGTACGCCACGTCGTAGTGGTCGAGGAGAACGCCGGGAGTGATTGTAGCTGACCAGGAAACCGTGAAAGTCGCCTTCGTGCTGATTGCGCCGCTCGAGGTACTGATGGTGGCGGACGGGGGCGCCAGGTCTGCGACAAAGGGGCTGGAGCGAGCCGGGGCCGACGGAGTTCCAACCGAGTTGATTGCGGTTACCCAGAAGTAGTAGGTCTGGCCGTTCGAAAGGAATGCTGCGGCAAACGACGCAGAAGTCGAAGACGTTGGTGGGATGCCGACAGGCAACAGACCGGTTGCCTGTGAGGCGTTCTGGTTGATTCCGTATAAATAAGTCCCCGGGCCGAGGCTGCCGAAGTTCGACGCCCCCCAGTTTGCCTGGAAGGTCGTGGGATTGGTCCAGTACCGCTGGTTGGCTCCCGGCCCGATGTTCACGAACAGAGGAGGTGTCGGGGCCGTCTGCGCCATGACGGGCGCTGCCAGCACGAGCAGAAATATCAGGAGGGGCAGGAGCCGACAGGCTCCGCGGAAGAGCGTTTGACGTTCGACGACGAACGCACAGGCGCCTCGCATGCCGCTAAAATACAAATACCTGAGTTAAAAAGTAAACTATTTTTCCAAAAAAAAGAAGCGGCTATTTCCCCGAATCGATCTGGACGGCGCGCGCCGAATGAACGGCGGCATCGGCCTCCAGGCCGAGCGCGCCCTCAAGGCCTGCCAGCTCCCGGAAGAGAAGCGCATTTCGCGTGTCCCGGTAACTGCGGTCCAGCAGGATCTGTCTCAGCTCCGCTTCTCTGCCTGCGTACAGCCGTCTCAGGGCCGCGTAGAGATCAGCGGACAGGGGATTCAGCTCGAGGGCCCTGCGGTAGGCCATGACCGCCTCATCCTTCTGACCCAGCTTTTCCCGGGCCAGGCCTTCGCCCTCCTGCGCCTCGCCGTCCAGGGGATGGTCACGGAGGATTCGCTCCCAGGCGGCGAGGGATTTTTCCCACTGCTCCTTTTCCCGAAAGAGCCTTCCAAGCGCGGCGGACAGGTCCACGCTCCCGGGATACCACGACTGCAGTCGCGATAAGTCCTCTTCGAAAAGGGCGTCCCCGTCGATCTCCCTCAGGAGAATGAGGGATGAAGCGAGAGTGGCGCGGACCTCTTCGACTTTCGTCGTGAGAAGCTTTGCTCCCTTCAGGTCTTCCGCCTTCCTTGCCTTGCCGATGGCCTGTGAGGCCTGGATCTCGAAGGACGCGATGAGCTGCACCGATTTTGCCACGGCATCATGGAGCACGTAGCGATCGCGCCGGGCGGCGCCGGCGCGCAGGTAGGGCAGCGGATCCTGGCTTCCCCTTTCCACGGCCTTAAGGAACTCATCTTCCGCCTCACCCTGTTTGCCCTGGGCTTCGAGCAGCCGGCCTTTCACCGCGTGCGGCTCGGGGTCAGCGGGTTGCGCGGCAATGAGACGGTCCAGGAGCGGGAGCATGGCCGTGGTATCCCCCTGCCGATTTCGCGCAAGGAAAAGAAGCTTGAGAAGCTCCACGCTCTCCGGGGTGACCGCGAGGGCCTGCTCGAGATATTGCGCCGAGACGGCGGGGTCCCCCTTCTCGAGCTCGATGATGCCCATGTTCCGAAGGGCAGGCACGGATTGCGGGTCCAGCTCCAGCGCCTCCTGAAAGGACTTTCGCGCTTCCTCCGTCCTGCCCTGGCCGAACATCTCCACCCCGACGTTTGCCAGGGAGGCCACCATCCCGCTGACCGCGTTCCTGTCCCCCGGGTCGAGCCTGTGGGCTTCCCGAAAGAATGTGAGGGCATCACCAAACCGCTTGCGGGCAAACGCGAGGTTGCCTCGGGCATTCATGAGGGGAACGCTGCGGGGCTCCATCAGCGCGGCCATGTCGAGGACCGCGCCCGCTTTGTCCAAAGCCAGGAGCTCGGTGTAGCACATGCCGAGAAGGATGAGGTCGGCGGGCGACTGTTTCCCCGCGCGCTCCACCCCTTCGAGGACGGCCGCTGCCTCGGCGTATTTCTTCTGGTCGAAGAGAAGCCGAGCCCGCCCTGCTTCGAGCGAGGGGGATTGCGCGCTTACCCCCGCAAGGGGAAGAAGCAGCGCCAGCACAACTGTCGCGCGCCGGAGCTTCCCACTGCGCAACCGGGGTGCGCTCATTCGAGAACCTCGGCCATCCAGGCAAGGTACTCATTCGACCCGTCCGTGATGGGCACAAAAGTGAGCTCGGGCAGCTCATAGGGGTGGATCTGACGGAGAAAGCTTTTCAAGTCCGGCAGCAGGGTGCGCCGCGTTTTCAGAATGATGAGCCGCTCGGGTTCCGTCTCCATCTTCCCTTTCCACCAGTAGATGCTGCTGAGGGGAGACGTCACCTGCGCGCAGGCCGCAAGCTTTCGCCGCACGATCTCACGGGCGATGCCCTCCGCCTCGCTGACCGGTGCGCTCACGAATGCCATGCCTAGATCTCCCTCGCCTGTACGCTCCACAGACCACCCGCCGTCTGGTTCCAAGCATCTCTCCCGTGCAGGCGGATGTCAACTCGGGTCTCAGACCAAAGACCTAGTCCGGCCTGGGACCAGGTGACGAGCCAAAATCCATTCCTCCGCCCGACGCGCGACGCGCGCCGTCAGGGTTATATCTGTGGCATGTCAAGGAATGACAGGAGGATAGTCATGGCTCAGTCAGTAACGAGTCCCACACTCACCAGCACCCGGCCCGCTGCGGCCGTGCCTGCGGGGGACAGGATGGCGTTCATCGACAATCTCCGCTGGCTTGTGATCGGCATGGTCGTGATCATGCACGCGTGCGTCACCTACAGCGGGCTCGGTTCCTGGTACTACAAGGAGCCGTCCACCCTGGGGGTCGCATCGACTCTGGTGTTCAGCGTTTACCAGAGCTTCGCCCAGGCGTTTTTCATGGGGATGCTCTTCCTGATCGCCGCTTATTTCATACCCCGGGCATATGACCGCAAGGGATTCGGCAGGTTCGTGCGCGACCGGCTCTTCAGGCTCGGCGTTCCCACCCTTGTCTACATGCTCATACTCAACCCGCTCACCGACCTGCTGGCGCAGGCATCAAGGGGACAGGCGATCGGCTCGCCCTTGCCGTCGGGGTGCCCGTGTGGTTCCTTCTCGGAGGCCTGGGCGGCGCTCTCACCGGGTCCATGGACGCGTTCGGCGGCGGGCTTCACTGGCAGGCGACCGGTTACGCCCTGTGGGAATCCTTCTTCTGCGTGTCAATCAGCCTCGGGCTCATCACGCTGTACCGCGAGCGGGTGAACGCTCCTTCCCTGGTGACGGGCTTCCTCTCGGCCAACGCCTTCGGCGTGTACGTGTTCCATGCGCCGATACTCGTGGCCATCTCGATGGCCCTGCACCAATTCCTGGTGGCGCCCCTGGCCAAGGCCGCCGTGGTTTCCGTGATCGCCCTCGCGGCCAGCTTCCTCTTTGCAGCTCTTGTACGCACCGTGCCGGGGCTGCGCAAGGTTTTTGCGTAGCCAAGGCCGACTGGACGCCCAACTCCGCGGGGTACCGCGGAAGGGCGGACGGAGTCCGCTCCAAGCGGCCAGAGCGGTACTCCGCACCTGATCCCTGCCCGCGCCGGGGCCGCTGCTTCTCGCGCCCCGGCGCGCTTTTTCTCCGCGGCCGAGCAGAGCTTTACTTTCGCCCTTGAAGCGATGCACCGAGCCCTCGCGCCGAAATCGAGGGGGGCTGTTCGGTAATGGCGTCGATGTATCGCTGCGCGGACACCTCCACGGCCATCTTCGCGCCCTCCGGCACCACTGCGTCCCACCAGGCGCCATAGATGCGATCGAACTGAAAGGGATCAAGGGCTTCAACGATCCGCCGGATGGCGGATGCCGGCAGCGGGATGAGATTCGGATAGCTGTACATGAAGCTGACGTATCGCTTGTCCGCCGCCACGTACACCGAGTCACCGGTGTGAAGCGAGCCTTTGCCGGAAGCGCCTGCCTGCCAGTGAAGCACGGAGGAGCCGGGAAAGTGTCCCCCCACCCGGATGAGAGTGGCGCCGGGCAGGATCTCCCGCCGTTCTCCGCTCCAGAACACGATACGCGGGTCCCGCCGCATCACCCAATCCGCGTCATCCGCATGCAGGTAGACAGGTACGCCGCCGAGCCGCCTGCTCCATTCGACTATCGAAGAATAGTAGTGGGGATGAGACAGGGCGATGGCGGCAAGGCCGCCCCTGGCTTTCAGTATTTCCACCGTCTCATCGTCGATGAATGTGATGCAGTCCCACAGGATGTTCCCGGCCGGGGTCTCTATGAGCATGGCCCGCTGGCCTATGGCGAACACGGGCTCCGTGGCGATGCCGATGATGCCGGTCTCGATGGGGCGCGTGATGTTGCGGCTGGTTCGAGCGAGGTCCGGCAGGGTCGTCCATTCCTGTCCGTTCGGCCCCAGGTATTGCCGGTCGTCCTGACAGATCGGGCAATGCGACGGCGGCGCGGCGGTCTCCTCGAACTGCATGCCGCATCTGGTGCAGATGAAATTCGGCATGGGAGAAAGCTATCGCTCCCGCGGCGGCATCGGCAATCAATCGGAACGGGGAGAGTATTGCCCGCGCGCCTCGAGGTAGTGCGCCCACAGGAGACGCGCCGCAACGGAGCGCCAGGGGGACCACCGGGCGGCAATCGAACGCTGATTTTCCGGGCTCGGCAGATCGTGCATGCGTTTCACCTCGCGAAGCGCGGTGGCCAGCGCCAGGTCGCCCTCGGGCCACACGTCGGGTCGCCGCAGGGCCATTAGATAGTAGATGTCGACGCTCCAGGGTCCCAGTCCGGGAATCGACAACAGGATCGAACGGCCCGCGGTGTCGGGAAGAGCGGCCACGGCGGAGAGGTCGAGGCTTCCCTCGACGATCCGGGCGGCAAGCCCGTGACAGTAGCGAGCTTTTTGCCGGGTAAGGCCGAACTCCCGAAGGCCGGTCTCTCCCATGGCGCACACGCGCTCCGCGCTCATGCCCCCCAGCCGGCCGAGGAGCCTGCGATACAGCGACCTCGCGGCGGCCAGCGATACCTGCTGCTCGAGGATGATGCGAACGAGCGTGGGAAAGCCGGGGCGGCGTCCCCACAGGGGAGGTACTCCAAGCCTGTCCAGGATCCGGGCAAGGTCCCGGTCCCTTTCCCTCAACGCCCGGGCGGCCATGCTGAGAGAGGCATTTGTGAGGGCCCGGGAAGCTCGGCTCTGCATGGACATCGACATCGAATGTCTCCTTTGCGGCCGCAATAGTCAAAGAGGCCGGGCCTCCGTATCTTAGGGCCATGTCGAACGAACTGAAGGACAAGGTTGCGCTCGTGACCGGCGGCGCGAGGGGAATCGGGTATGCAATCGCCGAAGCGCTGCTGGAGGGGGGCGCGAAAGTGTTCATCTGCGGGCGGGATGCCTCCACGGTGAAGAGCACGGTTGCGAAGCTCGGGGGACCCGGAAGGGCTGACCGGATCGACGGCGCCTCAGCGGACGTCCGCCGCTATGAGGACTGTCGGAAAACAGTGGCAGGGGCCGCGGAACGTTTCGGCGGCCTGGACATTCTGGTGAACAATGCCGGTATCGGGATCTTCAAGCCCGTTGACCAGCTCACCCCTGAAGAATGGGCGGCCACTATCGAAACAAACCTTTCCGCGGTCTTCTACTGCAGCAGGGAAGCCATTCCCCTCATGCGCGGCCGCGGCGGCGGGTATATCTTCAACGTCTCCAGTCTCGCGGCAGTCAACACGTTCCCGGGCGGCAGCGCCTACAACGCGTCCAAGTTCGGTCTGAACGGCTTTACCGAGGCGATGATGCAGGACATCCGCTATGACGGCATCCGGGTGAGCACGATCATGCCGGGTAGCGTAGACACCGATTTCGGCGCCGAGCCGGGAAAGAAATCCAGAGAGAGCTGGAAACTGTCCGCGGCGGACATCGCAAAGGCAGTGGTCGATCTCTACAGTTTTCCCCGCGGATCGCTTGCAAGCCGCATCGAGCTCCGCCCGTCCCAGCCGCCGCGAAAGTAGCCCCGGGGCCGACAAGGCGCAGGTGAAGCTGACGGGGACAGGGACAAGCTGAGATAGTCCAGTACCCGCCTCTCCAGAGCGACCGCGCGCAGGAAGCCGGCGAGTTTTTCATTTTTCCGGGAAAGGCGTGGTCTGGCAAGGACAGCCGCGCATTCGCGCATCAGCCCCTGACTGCTAGAACTGCTCCATCCTGAAGCGAAATCCCGCCCTTCGGGAAGCGGTTCGCACTATCCTGCCAAGGGGGTAGGGACCGCAGAAGAAGACATCGGTCCGGCCATAGGGGTGCTCGGCGGCTATACGGTAGAATACCTGGTCCCAGTCCGGCTGCCCGAAGCTCGTGCGCGACGTGAGGCCGGTGAGCACGTCCTTGCGGGTTGAACCCTGCACAAGGTCCAGGCCGATCTTGAGCAGCCCCGTGGTCGAATTGATCTTGGTATCGGTGAGATAGATGTTGATCTCCAGGAGCTTCAGGCGCAGAGCGTCGATCCGCCCCAGCATTTCGGAGAACCACTCGTAGGTCTTCTGTCCCCTGTAGAGCCAGAAGAAGTGTACTTTTTCCAGTTCCATCTCGCTGCCCTGCGTGCGCCGGGCAACGATGCTCTGGAGGATCGACGCAAAGGGGGTGACGCCGATGCCCGCACCTATAAGCACCGCGTGGCGGGAGGCGAACAGCCGTGCGCTGGGGCTCCCGTACGGCCCCTGCAGCAGGACGGGCATCTCCCGCTTTTCTCTGGGGAGTTTCATGAAGAGACGATGAAGCCTCCGCGTCCAGTTCCCCAGGGCCCGGATATGGAGCCCGATGTGGCTCCCCTCCTCGGGGTTGCTGCTGATGGTGAACGGGTGCCACCCGAAGAGACTCACTTTGGGAATCCTCAGGTACGCAAACTCCCCGGCATCGAACCGGAAGGACTCGGGCCGATGAAGCTTCAGGTGCGTCACGCCGGTGCGAAGCGCCTCTCCCTCCTTGACGAAGCTGAGCGTGCGCTTGTTCACCCTGCGGATGATCAGCTCCGCGAGGAAACCGGCAACCGACGCCGCCGCCCATGGGATGAAGGAGCGCGCATGGATGAGATCGGCCGCGAACCACGCCCAGTAGAGCACGTGGGTGATGGCGAACAGCCCGTAGGCCGCCGAACGGCGGATGAAGGGCAGCGCAAAGAACCACATGACGAAGAAGATCCCGAGAAGCACGAGTCCGCTCAGCCCGGCTTTCGTATACAGCAGGCTGTCGGTGAGCGGCACGGAGAGCGTCGTGTAGTTCAGCAGGTGGGCCCCCGTGTGCACCAGCGCGAAGAAGAACATCACGGTGCCCACCGCCTTGTGAAACCCGATGCTGTGATCCACCGGGATGAACGCGAACAGGAAGGTCTGACGGATCCACCGCATCAGGGTGCGGATCATCGGCAGGAGGATGAGCATCCCGTTGAAGTTCAGGCAGGCCCCCGCCCCGCGCGCCACCTGGATATAGAAGTTTGCCCCCGCCGCCCTGTACCGGCTGAAGGCCAGCCAGAAGAACCAGGCATTGGCGGCCACGTACGCCGCCACAAGGAGGAACCGCCAGAGATAGTAGGGAACGACCACGACCGCCTGGCGCACGATGGTGCTGAAGCGCACATGACGCACGTCCAGCCGCGGGCGGCCCTCGGCGCCGAACCAGTCGGCAACGCTCTGGATGAGCTTTCGGCGGACGAGCTCGTGGGCGGCCAGGAGCCTTCGAAAGGCGGAGAAGTCCAGCGCCCTGCGCCGGCCCCTGGCGAGCAGGGCGTCGCGAATGGCATGCCGTTCCTGGATGCTGATGTCGATTCGATTGGAGGAGAGGCAGGCCTGCAGCATGTGATCGAGGTCGTGGGCGTCAATCTTCCCGTCCGCGTCATCGTCGTGGAGGCGGAAGATGAAGCGCAGCTTGTCCTCATCCTCGCCGAGAATCAGTGACACGACCGATTTCAGGAAATCTGTCTCCGAGACGCGGCCGTCCCCGTCGTCATCCAGGACGGCGAACAGGCGTCTGGCGATATAGGCATTGCCGATGCCAAGGAACCTGCGCAGCTCGGCGGATGTCATGCGCCGGCCCCTGTCCGCGTGGTTGCGGAACCGTGTGCGCACGAGGTTGAGAAAATCCTGATCCACCTTGGAGAGCTGTTTGCGCGCCCGGCGTCGTTCCGCCGGCCTGGTGGTCACATTTTCCGTCGGGGACCGCATACTGACTGTTAATATAAGAACTGAGGGCCGGCGCGGAAATAGCGCGGATCAGCGGTTGCCGCACGCAGCTTGACGTGGATATGCTGTCGGCTTCGGCCCGCTACCGATAGGTATCCCGCAGGTGCCTGACGGCGATGGCCTGCATGACGCTCTCCCGCTGCACCGGCTTTCTTGGAGTGAAAAGCACGGCGCGTGAAATGCCGGGGAGCAGGGTAAAGAAGTTGTCGTCGAACTCCCCGGGAATTCCGTCCGCGCTCAGGGAAACATGGAATGCCGGCGTGTTCGAGGAGAGCCGCACGGAGTAGCCCTTTTCTACAGGAAGGATCTCCGTCTTGACGACCGCCTTCGCGAGCCTGCACCGCTTGGGCTCGGTGAAGAAAAGCTCGTTCCCGATCGTCGCTCCATTCGCGGTGAGCGTGACGTAGAGGAAGGTCTCCTCCGGGCTCGGGGCCAGCTCGGACAACGTATAGCTCTTCAGGAGTCTCGCGCTCCCGGCAGGGGCGCGCGCGGTGAGCGCCTCTTCCATGAGCACCTTTCCCTGGAAGTCGAGCAGGAAGACCTTTGCCTCATGCCGCGCTTCCTCGCGCCGATCGTTCGTGAGCCACACCTCGATGCGCTCCTCGTTCCGCTGCGCGGCAAGCAGGGTGGGCGCGAAAAAGCGCCTTGCGGCATAGTGCAGCAGCTTCCACGATCCGTCGTACTCCACGGAAGACCACGAGCAGACGGGCCAGTTGTCGTTCAACTGCCAGTAAAGGGCGCCCATGCAATGGGGCCGCAGATGTCTCCAGTGCTCCACCGCCGTCTTCATCGCCAGTGCCTGCTGGACCTGGCTGAGGTAGACGAAGTTTTCAAACCCCTCCGGGATCCGGAAATAGCGGGCAAACATCTCGTTGATGATGGAGTTCCCGCCCCGATGGCGCTGGTGATGCTCCATGACCGGCGAGGTGACATTGAGGTCTTCCTCCCCCGCGTAGGTGCGGACCGTGGACAGGGACGGGAAGGATTGATAGCCGAACTCGGAGCAGAACCTCGGCTTCACCGTGTAGTAGGCGCTGAACGGCTTGCCCTCGTGCCAGACGCTCCAGTAGTGCATGTCTCCGCGCGCATCGTCGTGCCAATTGTCGGAGTAGTCCCCCCGCCCGGCAGAGGGCGAGCTGGGCCAGAAAGTCCTCGTGGGATCGCATTCGTCCACGACCCGTCCGATGACGCCCTCGTTGAGCCGATCGTAGTCCACGAGGTAGCGGTCCCGGTTCTCGCGCGACTCGGGAAACCACGTGAGGGCCCCCACGTCCTCGTTGTTCCCGCACCACAGGGCGATGCAGGGGTGGTCCCGCAGGCGCTTCACCTGATGGCGGATTTCCCGCTCGACACGCGTGAGAAACGCCGGCGTGGCCGGATACAGCGAGCAGGCGAACATCATGTCCTGCCAGACGAGGATGCCTTTTTCATCGCAGAGGGAGTAGAACTCCTCGCTCTCGTACTGCCCGCCCCCCCAGACGCGGAGCATGTTCATGTGCGCCCAGGCCGCGCTGGAAAGGAGGTGCTCCAGGCGTTCGGTTGTTTGACGCTGCGGCAGCGCGTCCATCGGGATCCAGTTCGCTCCCTTGCAGAAGACGTCCACGTCATTCACGCGGAAGGTCATCGAAAGCCCGGTCTTGTCCTTGCGGTTCACAAGAGTGAGCCTGCGCAGCCCGATCGTCTTCCTGACCTCGTGCGTTCCCAGCCTCACGTGGAGAGCGTACAGGGGCTGCTCACCGTACCCGTTGGGCCACCACAGCCGCGGATTGTCGACCGTGATATCAAGGCGGGGGCGGTTGGGCCCCCGCAGAAGCCTCACCTTTCGTGATGAGGAGAGCTCCCCGAGCGTCACCACAAGCTCGTACTCCCCGTCCTGCGCGGCTTCGCATTCGGCTTCCACGCGCACCACGCATCTGCCCTTTGAATGCTTCTGCGCGGTGAGCACGTAATCAATGCGCACGTCGGAGTATGCGCACAGCTCGATAGTCCCGTAAATGCCGGCCACCATGAGGCAGGGACCCCAGTCCCAGCCCGCGTGGCACTGGGCCTTGCGGATGAGATTGCGGTGCGGCGACTGCACGGGGAAATACTGGTGCGGCACGGGGTAGGGGAGCGCGCGGGATTCCGCGAGCGCGGCCTTCTCAGGGGACGCGAAACGGATGCGGATCGTGTTTGTTCCGGGCCGCAAGGCGGCCTTCGCATCGAAGCGCCAGCGTTCGAACATGTTGTCCGCGCTGCCGATCTTTCTGCCGTTCAGGAAGACATCCGCGCACGTGTCGAGGGAATCACAGGAGATGAGCTGCTTCTCCTCTGCAAGAATGGCGTCCTCCACCTCGAATGTGCGTTCGTAGATCCAGTCTTCTCCGCCGACCCATTGCACCTTCAGCTCATTCATTCCCTGGTAGGGGTCCGGGATCCGGCCGGCGGCCAGGAGGGCCGAATAGGTATCCCCGGGAATCCTGGCCGGAACGGCTTCATCCGTGGAGGCCCTGATGAGCCGCCATTCACCCGCAAGATCGATTGTTTTCACGAGGTCCTCCTTTGGCGGATGCTCTGACGGGTCACAAGATCTCCCCCGATCACCGCCTTCGAGCAGGGTTTCTCCGGGTGATCGATTCTTTCCAGGTTAGAGGCTTACGCGTCCCTGTCCTGCTCGTACGCAAGACCTATCTCGTCACGCCAACGGTCCAGGAGCCTCATGTTGCCCATGCTGTCCTCCCAGCTCATGGCAGGGGCCTTGCGGTCCGCGATGTGCTGATCCACGGTGTCGGCTTCGTAGGAGTACAGGTCCCGGTCCGCTTCTATGATGATCTCCGTCGGCTCAGACCGGTCGGCAGACTGGAGGATGAGCTTCTCCGAAGGCCAGCGGGTGTCCATGGGCAGTGGCTTCAGCGCCGTGCGCACGGGAGAGGTAGGGAGCCAGGGGTTCGGCACGGAGAGCCGGCCCTTTGTGCCGGTGACGCTGACCTCGATCGGCATCTGGCAGGTGATGCCGCAGACGAGCTCGGCGATGATTCCGCGCGGGAACTCCACGGTTGCCGCCGCATAGGTGTCGACGCCGCTGGGCCCCATGACGCCGCATGCTCTCACCCGAATCGGGTCCGCGAACGGCTTGGCCAAATCCGCGGAGTACCGCGGTGCGATGGCCGCGCCCGCAATGAAGCGCGCCATGGAAGCAGGGTAGCAGCCGACGTCCAGGATGCTTCCCCCGCCCAGCTCTTTGTTGAAGAGCCGGGAGCTCTCATCAAAGGGGATCGCGAAGCTGAAGGTCGAGCGGATCATGAGCACCTCACCGATGGCTCCTTCTCGTATCAGCTCCGCCAGCCGGGCCATCTGCGGGTGACAGCGGTACATGAACGCTTCCATGAGAAAGATGTCGTTCCGCTGGGCCGCATCGATCATCTCGGCGGCCTGGACCGAGTTCATGGCGAGGGGCTTCTCCACCAGTATGTGTTTCCCTGCCCGTGCCGCCTGGATTGCCCACTGTGCGTGAAGGGGATGGATCAGGGAGATGTAGACCGCATCCACTTCCTTGTCGGCAAGGAGCTCCTCGTAGCTCGCGTATAATCGAGAGATCGAGAAGTCCTCCGCGAGCGACTCCCCGCGCGCAGGCGTTCGGCTGGCGACCGCTGCCACGCGTCCAGTCCGGGAAAACCGCACGCCGTTGGCAAAGACCCGGGCGATCCCGCCCGCCCCGATGATGCCCCAGTTCGTCATATGACCGCTCCCCCTCCGCGTTGATCGTACCCCTGGTTCGCCTTGTTGTTCCATCCATGTTCCAGGCCGCTCCATTTACGTTCCAGAATGGTTCACCCTGTGAGAACGGTCTGCACTGGTCGCGGCGCGCCGACCGACTCTTCCATCTGGCAACTCCTGTCTCTGAAAAGAAAAGGAGTCGATCAGGGTTCGGTCCATGGCAACGGAGCCGACGCCCGGTTGTTGGCACGGCGATTGCAGGTTTCTCCGCACTGGAGTCCCGCAATGCATATCCGCGGCCGCCCGGAAGAGACTCTCGACCTGTTGCAGAGATCCATCGACATCGCATCTGACGCGGTGTTCTGGATGGACAGCAGCGCCCGGTTCATCTACGTCAACCAGTCAGCCTGCGATTCCGTGGGATTTACGCGGGATGAGCTGCTGAAAATGACGCTTTTCGATATCAATCCCGAGTCCACGCGGGAAGACATGAGAAAGCTCCTGGAGCATTTGCGCAGCGTCAAGACGGTGCGTCTCGAGATGACTCATCGGCGCAGGGATGGCTCTTTCTTTCCGGTGGAAATAGTTTCCACGCTCGTCGTGCACGGCGGACGGGAGTACATCAATGGGTTTGCGCGCGACATCTCCCAGCGCAAGCGCGCCGAAGCAGATCTGCACAAGTGGGTTGCGGCGCTGTCCGCGCTCCAGACCACCGTGCTCGAGATCACCGCCCCCCACGAGCTGTCCCCCCTCCTGCAGACCATTGTGGAGAGGGCGGTTCGCTTGCTGCACGCGGATGGCGGCTGCCTGTACCTGTGCGATTCGAAATCCCGGGAAGCGCGCTGCGTGGTGAGCTTCAATACTCCCCGTGACTATGTGGGCACCAGGCTGAAATACGGAGAGGGCGCGGCAGGTGTCGCCGCACAGACGGGAAAGCCTCTGCTGATCGACGACTATTTCGCCTGGCCGGGCCACGCCCGCTATGACGGGGAGAAGACACTCGCTGCGATGGTGACGGTGCCGATGCTCTGGCGGGGCGAGGTCACCGGCGTGATCGATCTCATGAGGTTTCGCCACAACACCCCGTTCTCCCGCGCCGACCTCGAGCTGCTGACCCTGCTGACCAACCATGCCGCAATCGCCACGGAGAACGCTCGATTGCGCGATGGTCTTCAGCAGGAGCTGAGCGAGCGCAAAAGAGCGGAGAAGGAAAGGCTCGATCTCCAGCGGAGGATTCTTGCCGCGCAGAAGCTGGAGGGACTCGGCCTGCTTGCCGGAGGCGTGGCCCATGACTTCAACAACACGCTGGCCGTCATCCTGGGGTGCGCCGAAATGCTGAAGACCGGACAAGCGTCGGAGAGTGATGCGCGCGGCTACCTGGAGGAGATCATCGACGCCGCGGGCCACTCCCGGGACATGACGCGCAAGCTTCTTGCCATCGGCCGCCGGCAATCGCTGGAGATGAAACCGCTGAATCTCAACGACGTGATCCTGGGCTCCGAGAGCATCCTGCGCCGGACCGTCCGGGAAAGCATCGTCCTGGATCTCCGCCTCGCGCCCTCTCCGCCGTTCATACTGGCTGATGCAGGCCAGATCGAGCAGGTCATCCTGAACCTTGCCGCCAATGCGCAGGACGCGATGCCCCACGGCGGGAGGCTCCGCATCGAAACTTCCGAGCTTCTGATCGACGAGGCGTACGCAAAAAGCAAGGGTGATGTCGCACCCGGCCGGCATGTCCGGCTCGCGGTGAGTGACACCGGGGTGGGAATGGACAGGGAGATTCTCGAGAGAGTATTCGAGCCCTTTTTCACGACCAAGGCGGAAGGCATGGGGACCGGCCTCGGCCTCTCGACCGTCTACGGCATCGTGAAACAGCACGGCGGGAGCATCGACGTGCAGAGCGAAACCGCGCAGGGAACTTGCTTTGTCATCTATTTTCCCGCAACCGAGGTGCCCCTCTCACACGCGGACCGTGTCGAGCCTTCCTTCGGCGCCATAGGCGAGGAAACCGTGCTCGTCGTGGAAGACCAGGACCAGGTGCGGAAGCTTGTCTGTCAGCACCTGCGCAGCCTCGGCTACGCCGTTCTGGAGGCGAAAGACGGCACGTCGGCCCTCCACCTTGCCTCGGGCTATGACGGCGTCGTGCACTTGTTGGTCTCCGACGTCGTGCTGGAAGGCATGAACGGCCGGGAGCTCTACGATCGTCTGGCGGACGAACGGCCCGGCATCAAGGTGCTCTTCATGTCCGGCTACGCAAAGGACATCCTGAGCCGGCACGGCGTGTCCGGGGAAGGGGGGGCGCTCATTCAGAAGCCTTTCACCCACCAGGTCTTTGCCTCCCGGGTTCACGACGTGCTGCACCGCGGGCCGTGATTCCCTCAGGCCTGAACAGGCTGCCGACTTGCCTGGTACCATTCGAGGGTGCGCCGTATCCCTTCCTCAAAGGGCGTCGGCGTGAACCCGAACCTTGAGCTGAACAGGCTGCCGTCAACTACGTATGGCTCCTCCTTCTGATAGAGCACCTCCCCCAGCTCGCGAATCACGGGCCTGAACAGCCCCAGACCGGCGAGCACAAACCTCGGGATCCTCGAAACGCCGGTGCCCCGCGCCGCCGCGGCGAAGAAAAGCCGCGCAACCTCCCTGCTCGTCATGGTGCGATCGTTCGGCACGATCCAGGCTCGGCCATACGCCTCGGGGTTGAGAGCGGCGTGAGCCAGGGCGCGGCCGTAGTCCCCGACATACGTGTACGTGTGCGGCTGGTCGGGATCCCCCAGGAGCCCGGGGCGCTTGCCCGCGAACAGAGGATCGAGAAACCGCGTTGTTCCGAACACGCTCTGGAGGATCGCTCCCGGGCCGTAGAAATCCGAGGCGCGCACCGACACCCACTTCAAGCCGCGGCGCTCGCCTGTCTCGATCAGCCTGCCGTGCAGGGCATGCTGGAGCTTTCCCTTTCGCGAGGGAGGAATCTCCGGCGTGGCCTCGTTGATGACCTCTACGCCGGGGGCATACATGTAGAGATTCTCCGCCACTGCGAGGACGGCTCCGTGCGCGATCGCCGCTTCGACAAGATTCGAGTGCAGGCGAGGGAGGACGGTTTTCCAGAGCTCGTAGCTGACGTTGGCGCAATGATAGATATGCGTCGCTCCTTCGCTGATGGAAAGCGCCTGCGCCGGGTCAAGGGCATCGGCCGGCTTGATCTCGAGCCTTGACGCCTCGTCCCTCGTGAGATCCTCGAGGAGCCCGTGGGGCCGTGTGCCGGTTCGGTTGACCATCCGCACGCGAAAGCCCTTTTCCAGCAGGAGTTTTGCGGCGGAGCATCCAACCGGCCCTGTGCCGAAAATGACATGGAGCCCTGTATCCGATGCGTTTTTTGCTGTTCCCGTTTCAAGACCCATAAAAACCTCCTATGTAGGCATTGCCCACATATGGAATGTAGCATCTTATGTTGGCAGTGTCAACATAAATTGTGGGCAATGCCTACATTTTTCTTGCCAACCAGGCCACTCGGTAGTACAGTGGCTCCATGGGCGAAAAGGACCACTATCATCATGGAGCTCTCCGTGAGGCTCTTGTTGCGGAGGCGCTCAAGGTCCTCGAATCCGATGGCCTGCAAGGGATCAGCCTGAGGGGGCTGGCGGAAGCCGCGGGGGTCTCCAAAACCGCCCCCTACAGGCACTTTGCCGACAAAACGGACCTGCTCGTTACGCTGGCAGCCGAAGGGTTTCGCAGGTTCGCGGACGTGCTGGAAGAGGCGGTTGCAGCCGTTCCTCCGGTGGTGCCAGCCGATTCTCTTGCAGGGATCCGAGCTCTTTCACGGGCTTATATCGATTTTGCCCAGGTCCAGCCCGCGCTTTACCGGCTCATGTTCTCGAAACTAGGGTACAGCCTTCACTCGGAAGCGTGCCGCCTGAACAGCGCAAGGGCCTTTGGCATCCTCACTCGAAGCGTCCAGGATGCACAGCGCGCTGGATGGAGATCGCATCAGGACACCCGGGCACTTATTCTCTCAGTCTGGGCAGGAGTCCACGGTTGGGCCGGCCTTTTGCTCGATGGTCTGGTACCGGAAGGGTTCATCGGCCCGGAGGAGGATCCACTCGCGCTGTTTCAGGGATTGCTGGACTGAGCTGTCCAGAGTGGGAGAAATCTGGATTGCCGCTGAAGCGGTCCCCGGGGGCCGGATGAAGCCTGACTCAAAGCCTCAGTAGTGAAGCTTCGGCGTCGTAATGCACGTGATGTCAGTGCCGAAGGTGCCGACGCTTACGGTGGCGTGAAGTCCCCGCGCTTTCATCGACACATCGACTTTGAGATCACGCGGGAGCCACAGGTCGATGAAGCCGTTCGGAAGAGTAGTGGTATCTTCGTCCACCAGCTTGCGGCCGTCGGAGCTGACCGCCGTCACGTGCACGGCCGTATTGGCCAGCTCGCCTCGACAAGTGGACGGATAGTGCCCGCTGCAAGGATGGGTTTTCATGATGTAGGGAGCGATGGAAACAACCATGCGGTCATCCGGCATCGCGATGACGGTTTTTGTTCCATCAGCGAACTGGCAATTGAACGCCCGGCTGGACGTCCAGATCGTGACCTTGTTCTCATCGCTCTTCATGCCCCATGAATTGGCCAGGCTCAGGGTCGCCTCGGGAGTGAGTCCGACGAGCAGTTTGGGCGATGGCTGTTCTCCGACCGTTTCGGCGGATACACCAATCCGAACCGAGCCGAGCAGCACCAGGACAGCGAGGAACCTTGCAAGGGTGGTCATTCATGCCTCCGAATATCCAGCGAGGGTAACGGACCGATGTGAAGGATTTGTGAAGCCTGGATGATCGATATCTGTTGACAAGTCGCAGAAGCTGGGATAGATTGAGTATGTACCCCTCCCCACCAGGGGTGGGGGTGCAGCGAGGAGTGATATGAGAATCGAGGAAATGACGGTCACCGGGATGACCTGTGCATCATGCTCCGCCAGGGTGGAGAAGGTCGTAGGGAAAGTCGAGGGAGTCGCGAAGGCGACCGTCAACCTCGCCACCGAAAAGCTGCACATCGAATATGACGAGAATCTTCTCCGCGACGGCGCGGTCCGAAAGGCCGTCGAAGCGGCAGGGTACGGTCTGCTCGAACAGGAGAAGGCAAAGCACGTGACGATCCCGATCGAAGGGATGACCTGCGCCTCCTGCTCGGCCCGGATCGAAAAGATGGTCGGGAAGCTCGAAGGCGTCACGAAGGTTTCGGTCAATCTTGCAACGGAGAAGGCGGACGTTCTTTATGATCCTGAGAAGGTCCGGTTGTCGGCCATCAAGAAGACGATCACCGACGCCGGATATACGCCTCGGGAAATCGATGCGGCGGAGACCGTGGACCAGGACGCGGAGCGCAAGGCACATGAGATCCGCGTGATGTGGACGAAGTTCATCGTGGCCGCCGCGGCCGCGGTGCCGCTTTTGTACCTGGCAATGGGGCACATGCTGCCGGCACTGAAATTCCCGCTGCCGTGGTTCCTGGATCCCATGCAGTTTCCGCTTTTGTACGCCCTGGCCCAGGTGATCCTCGTGATTCCCGCCATCGCCGCCGGGAACCGCTTCTACCGAGTGGGCGGCAAGGCCCTCTGGCACCGGGCGCCGAACATGGATTCGCTGATCGCAATCGGCACCGCGGCCGCGGTGCTTTACAGCCTCTACTCGACGTGGAGGATCGCCACGGGTGACATGACCGCGGTGAGCAATCTCTACTTCGAAACGGCCGCAGTCATCATCGCGCTGATCCTTTTGGGCAAAACGCTTGAGACCGTGTCCAAGGGCCGGACGTCCCAGGCCATCAAGAAGCTCATGGGCCTGGCGCCGAAGACCGCGATCGTGATCCATGACGGGCAGGAGACAGAGATTCCGATCTCCGAAGTTGAGGTGGGGGACCTCGTGCGGGTTCGTCCCGGAGGCAAGGTCCCCGTGGACGGCGAGGTGGTGGACGGCTACACCTCGGTGGATGAATCCATGCTCACTGGAGAAAGCATCCCGGTAGAAAAGAAGGCCGGAGACCAGGTCACCGGGGCGAGCATCAACAAGAACGGCACCATCACGTTCCGCGCCACCCGTGTGGGCAGCGACACGGCGCTGGCCCAGATCATCAAGCTCGTGGAGCAGGCGCAGGGAAGCAAGGCGCCGATTGCGCAGCTCGCCGACGTGGTCTCGGGATACTTCGTGCCCGTCGTCATGCTCATCGCGCTCGCCGCGGGAGCGGCCTGGTTGATCAGCGGTCAGAGCGTGGCGTTCAGCATGACCATCTTCACTTCCGTCCTCGTGATTGCCTGCCCGTGCGCCCTGGGGCTCGCCACTCCCACCGCAATCATGGTGGGAACGGGCAAAGGAGCGGAGAACGGCATCCTCATCAAGGGCGGCGCAGCGCTGGAAGAGACGCACCGGATTCAGACTGTCATTCTGGACAAGACCGGGACCATCACCGAGGGCGCGCCGGTCGTCACGGACGTCGTGGGGGCAAATGGAATGAAAGAGGAAACCCTTCTCCTGCTCGCCGCATCGGCGGAGAAGGGCTCGGAGCATCCCCTTGGCGATGCCATCGTGCAGAGCGCGGAGCGTCGAACGCTTGCGCTCCTGCCCATGGAGCGGTTCCAGGCAATGCCGGGTCGAGGGATCGAAGCCCGCATCGACGGAAAAGCGGTCCTCCTGGGCAACGAGAAGATGATGAGTGAGCGGGGCATCGATCTGGGCAGCCTGCTCGAGACTTCGCGTTCCATGGCCGCGGCCGGAAAGACGCCGATGTTCGTAGCGGTGGACCAGTCAGCGGCCGGCGTGATTGCCGTAGCCGATGTGCCGAAGGAATCAAGCGCCCGCGCAATTGCGGCCTTGCGGGACATGGGCCTGGAGGTCGTGATGATCACCGGCGACAACGCGAGAACCGCGAAAGCAATCGCGGCGCAGGTAGGTGTGGACCGGGTGCTCGCTGAGGTTCTGCCCCATGAGAAAGCGGAGGCAGTGAAGAAGATCCAGGCGGAGGGACGCAAGGTGGCGATGGTTGGCGACGGTATCAACGACGCGGCGGCCCTTGCGCAGGCGGACATCGGCATCGCCATCGGCTCGGGCACGGATGTCGCAATCGAATCGGCGGACATCGTGCTCATGAAGAGCGACCTGGGCGACGTGGCGGGAGCCATCCGGCTCAGCAAGGCCACCATCCGCACCATCAGGCAGAACCTTTTCTGGGCGTTCTGCTACAACGTCCTGGGCATCCCCATCGCGGCAGGGGTCCTGCACCTGTTCGGCGGCCCCCTGCTGAACCCCATATTCGCCGCCGCTGCCATGTCCCTGAGCTCCGTGTCGGTCGTGAGCAACGCGCTTCGGCTTCGCCGGTTCGGAGCGCGGCGCCGGGCCGGTGCGAATCCGCCAACTGCGCGGAGTGCGGAGTACCGCTCTAACGGAAAGGTGCTCGCTTCCGCTCGCAGGTCCGTTAGTGCCGTGCAAGGTACGGCGGCGCAGCCTAATCCGCCAACTGCACGGAGTACCGTGCAAGGTACGGCGGCGCGGAGGTGAAATCAATGGATCATGGAAGTCACGAAAGTCACAAGGCCCTTGCGCTCCTGAAAACAGCGCGCGGGCAGATCGACGGAGTGCTGCGGATGGTGGAGGAGGACCGTTACTGCATCGACATCTCGAAGCAGGTTCTCGCCACGATCGCCCTCATGAAGAAAGCGAACATCGTGATCCTCAAGCAGCACATGGATACCTGCGTCAAGGACGCCATCCGCACGGACAAGGGCGCGGAGAAAATCGACGAGATCTCCATGATACTGGAGAAGTACCTGGAGAGATGAGGAGGAAGAAATGGCCGCAACAGCAGAAAAGGTGAAGGACCCGGTCTGCGGGATGATGATCGACCCTGCTACTGCCGCCGCGAAGCGAACCTACGCCGGCAAGGATTTTTATTTCTGCGCCCAGGGGTGCGCGCGCGCATTCGATTCCGATCCACAGAAATACATCGGCAAATAAGGCCGTCGGGAACGAGGGCGCTGCGGGACTCGATTGAGGCCTCGCAAGGCCCCCCGCGCCTATTTTCCGCAGCACCCCCCTGCGCCGGCCCGCGGCTTGTAGGACGCCACCTGGGCCCTCACCGCGTTGAGATCGACATTGTCCGTGTTATCCACGACTTTGACGTATCCATGGAGCATGCCCATGCCGCACTCGAAAGTGAAGTCGGATGAGATGTCGAGAAACGGCGTCTCCAGTTGTCCCTGCCTGAGGTCCAGCCCGCCCCTGTATTCGGGGAAGTTCACGACATAGTTGCAGGAGCTCAGGTTGCCCGCCACGAACCTTACTTTCCCTTTCACGCCGCGCTTCATGACGATGACCGCGGGCGTATAGCCGTTTGCATCGACAACGATGTCCGCCACCTGGCCTTCAGCAGTGCGTTTGGCAATCTGGATGACGTCCGTCGGAATCCTGCCGTTTGCAAACTTGCCGGGCGTTGCCCCGCAGCATCCCCCTCCGCCTCCGCCGGGCCCGAATGCAGATGCGATGTTTCCGCCTGCCGGCGCGGAGAGGTCTTTGGCCGTCAGCAGCTTGAGATCCGACACGATCCTGATGGAGCTCGAGATCATGCCCATCCAGCATGTGTACGCGATTGTCCCATCCCTGTCGGGAGTGAACTCTATCAGGTTGTCGCCCGGCACCAGCGTTTTCCTGATCCCGTACTGGGGAACAGTGAGGGGATTGTTGCAGCCGTTGAGGTCCTCTGCTTTCGCGCTTACCGTCCACCGAACGGGGATGCCCTTCTGTACGATGAAGGGGTGGTAGTCTCCCGATTCGACGGTGGTCCTCACTTCCTGGTAGTCGCCGATCACCTTGGCCACGGCTATGGAGCCGCTCGATCCCGGAGCGACCGTGGGCAGGGCAACGCCGAAGAGGCTCATCCCGCGGGTGAGCATGACAAGGCCGAGCGCCATGACCAGAACGCCGCTGGCCTTCAGCATGCGGCGATTGAATTTTGCGCTGAGGAATGCGCTGATGGCCCCGAATCCGAGCAGCAGGGGCACGGTCCCAAGGCTGAAGAGGAACATGGACAGAGCGCCGGCAAGGAAGCTTCCCGTTCCCAGGGCGTAGACCTGCATCGTCTGCAGGGGCCCGCACGGCATGAGACCGTTGAACAGTCCCACCACGAATGGCCCGCGCCCTGATGCGGCGGAGCGTAGTTTCTTCCCCCCGAGGCCGGGGAACCGGACTTTCAGCCGCGAAAGCCATGGAAATATCCCGAGCATCCGCACGCCGAGGAACAGCATGAATGCGCCCGCGATCACGGGCATCACGCCCTTGAGAGCAGTGGAGAGGCTGAGCAGGGAGCCCAGGGCTCCCACGATTCCGCCGATGATCGTGTAGGAAACGACCCGCCCTCCGTTGTAGAGGAGGCTCGGAAGCAGCCGTTCCTTCAGGCCGGCGGGAGCCGCATACGTCGGCGCAGCCGAGTCATCGGCTGCCGTCCGTTTGATCCCTTGCGACAGTACGATTCCGCCGCACATGGCAATGCAGTGCAGGGAGGTGAGCAGGCCGACCACGAAGATCAAGCCGTAGCCCATCGACTGCGTGACCGCGGGAAGGAAGGTGAAGCCGACCGTGTAACGGATGATGAGATAAATGGCCGCGACGACCGCGATGAGCCCAAGGAGGCGGTACAAGCCGCCCGACTCCGACTTCGTTGCCGCATTTGTCCGGGCCGCGTCGGGGACGCCCGCTGCCGGCGCGGAATCCTCCCGCACCTGGTACCCCGCGCTCCCGATTGCGGCAACGATCTTTTCCCGCGTGACGAGGTCCGCCTCGTAGTAGACCATCACCTCGGAGAGTGACGCGCTGGCGCTCACCTTGCTCACACCGTCGAGCGCGCCTACTGCCTTCTCGATGCGCTGCTCGCAGCTGCTGCACGACATTCCGTCCACGATGAGACGTGCGGGGGCACGCTTTCCGCTCATGGAACCTCCCTGCTGATCCTGGATGCGCCGAGTATAGGAGGCGGGTGTGAAGAAAATGTGAAGCCGGGCGTTCATACTTTCTTCACACCGGCAGCATAGATTCCCCGCACCACATCACACCCAGTATTGAAGGAGCATTTCACATGCGCAGGAAACTAGCTGTCACGGTATCCGCGGTTGTCGCCCTGTCTCTCAGCGCTCTGGCCGGGTTCGCCGGAAGCAGGATTCTTCCCAACGGCGACATGCAGATTCCGAAGAAGGAGATCACGGCCACGGCGAAGTTCTACCCCTATAGGCTGGATGGCGTGCTCATGGAAGTACTGGCCCTCCGGGCGCGGGATGGGACGGTGAGGACCGCCTTCAACACCTGCCAGGTATGTTACGCGTCCGGGCGCGGCTATTACGTCCAGCAGGGCGACGTGCTTGTCTGCCAGAACTGCCGCAACAGGTTCAAGGCAAGCCAGGTGGAGATTATCAAGGGCGGATGCAATCCCGTGGCGATCACCGCCGATCTGAAGACCGAGGACGCGAACACCATCACAATCGGCAAGTGGCTGTTCACGGAGGCCAAGCCGCTCTTCCTCAGATGGAAGACGAGATAGCTGATGGAGCCGGGCTTGTGGCGGCTTCGTCACCACGGCAACGATCGACGGCAAGGATTACTACTTCAACCCGTTTCGCGGCCCGATGGCGGGAGGTTGGGGATTCGGCTGCGGCGGCATGATGTTCGGGCGGGATCCCGGTTACGGCGGAGGCGGGGCGGACTGCTTCTGAGAGCCGAGGATCTCCCTGACTTTCCGCGAACCTTCTGCGCAGCGAATCCCTCTTGACAGGGCTCAGGTTATTTGGCTAAACTGCCAAATAACCATGGATACAAAAACAGCCAGGAAATACGAGCGGCGTGCCGCCGTCATCAAGGCCCTTGCCCATCCGAGCCGCCTGTATATCGTGGACAGGCTGGCCGAGCATGAGCACTGTGTCAACGAGCTGACCGCCTTGATCGGCTGCGACATGTCAACCGTCTCCAAGCACCTGAGCGTGCTCAAGAACGCGGGAGTTGTTCAGGACGAGAAGCGTGGCGCGTCCATCTACTACTCGCTGCGCATCTCCTGCATTCTCAACTTTTTCAAATGCGCTGATGCGGTCATCGAGGCGATACAAAAAGAGCAAAGCGCTCTGATGGAATAGGCAGGAGGACGGATGAAGACACACACCATAGGCAGGCTTTCATTCCTGGACCGCTTTCTCACGCTGTGGATCTTCCTGGCGATGGCGGTGGGAGTGGCGCTCGGGTACCTGGTCCCCGGCGTGGAGCCGTTCATGAACAGGTTCCAGGCAGGCACCACGAATATTCCCATAGCGGTGGGTCTCATCCTGATGATGTATCCCGTCCTGGCCAAGGTGCGCTACGAGGCATTCGGCACGGTGTTCCGCCATGGCAAGGTCCTCACTCTCTCCCTGGTGGCCAACTGGATCATCGGC
>Ga0187870_1000549_pt1 | contig 42231 bp, 40 predicted proteins | sample June2016WEW_13_1_3_FD_132974 | JGI IMG/M metagenome (GOLD analysis project Ga0187870, IMG submission 132974) | Peatland microbial communities from SPRUCE experiment site at the Marcell Experimental Forest, Minnesota, USA - June2016WEW_13_150 | ecosystem: Environmental > Terrestrial > Soil >... | reverse complement strand
GCTGCTCGCCACCGACCGCTTTCTCAAGGAACTGCCGCCCCCAGTGCGCAAGGCGCCAGCCAAGCGCACCCGCGCGCGGCGGGCCCCGAAACGTTAGGAATTTCCCGACAAGCTGTAGCTACGGTGAACACCCAATTCCTGAAAGGGTCACTGACACGGGACTGACACCCCGCGGGCAAATGCTACCCCAGAAAATGCAGTGTAGCCCAGCCCTGCGCGACTGGGGGCATTCTCAGGGCGTATATGACGCGGACAAGGGAGGGCTATCCGCAGTTCTCAGAGTGCTACAGCTCACCGGCAGCAAAGCCCGCCCAGGCGGTATTGAGCTGTGTCGGCCAAGGAGTCCCGCTTCGCCTGGGCACGGCTGCTCGCAAAGGTCTACGAAGTTGACGGCTTGCGCTGTACCCGCTGTGGTTCCCAGATGCGGGTCCTCGCCGTCATCACCGATCCGCCGCAGATCCTCAGAATCCTCCGTCACCTCATCAAGACCGGCGCGGCTCCCCCGAGCCTCGACCCCGCTTCCCTCAGCTGAACCTTCTCTCCCTCCCCGCCTCGGGGGATCGATCCGTCCCTTGAGTCAGCGTCCCACCCCGTTCGGAGCCCCCGGCGACCGCTTGACGCCCATTTCCAGCACGCCAGCGCTTCCCGCACGGTCTCCCTTCACTCACTTCGGCTCTTCCCTGATCTCCATGGGCTCCGCTCTCGCCTCAAGCCCTTCTGCGAAAGGTGTGTGCGTCTTCCGCAGCGTATAAAACGCCCTACCATTTTTCACCGCACATGATAGTATGTAAACGTCTACATAGGCGCTTTTCAGCGCCGGAGCTTGCTCGGGGCGCTTTGTTCTCGGTGAACTTGCCGATTCTGACACTTTGTCTGAGGCGATGATATACACATTCGCCTCAGGGCGCGTATGCGGGAGGGTGCCAACCTTGGCAAAGGTAGTGAGCTTGGGTATTCACATTGCAGACGTCCTAGGAAGGCCCGTCACCCACATCCCCGAAGGGCAGGACCTCTCCATCCTTGACGAGATACGCCTCACCGTCGCGGGAACCGCGGCCGGGACCAGTGTGGATCTGGCAAAGCTCGGCATGGATGTCTATGCGGTTGGCGCGATCGGCGAAGACGAGCTGGGGGATTTCGTGCTTCAAACCATGAACCGCTATGGAATCCACACGAACGGGCTGGTGCGAAAGAAGGGCGTACAAACCTCGGCTACCATGCTTCCGATCCGACCAAACGGCGAGCGGCCCGCGCTCCACGTCCCGGGGGCGAACGCGCGATTGGAGCTGAAAGACATCAACATGGATCTTGTCGCGCAGGCAGAGTACCTGCATATCGGCGGCACTCCGCTCATGCCCAAATTCGACGGGGAGCCGATGCGAGAAGTCTTCAAGTTCGCCCGGGAACACGGAGTCGTAACGACATATGATCTGCTAGCGATCGACAGGCCGAATCTCCTGCAGCTTGTCGAAAAGGTGCTTCCCTTTGTCGACTACTTCATGCCGGGTTTCGAAGAAGTCGTGATGATGTCGGGCCTGAAAGAACCCATGGATGCTATTCGATTCTTCCTAGAACGCGGTGCCAGGCATACCGTCTTCAAGATGGGAGGGAGAGGAAGCAGTGCTGCATGGATGGAGGACGGGAGAATTAGGGAAATCCGTGTTCCTGCCCTTGACGTGCCGATCGTCGATTCCACCGGATGTGGCGATGCATACTGCGCAGGATTCATCGTCGGACTCTCCCTCGGCTACGATCTCGAGCACGCGTGCCAACTCGGCACCGCGGCAGGCGGCCTAGTCATTCAGGGGTTAGGCTCAGATGCCGGCATTGTGAACCTGGAACAGACGCTGGAGTTCATGAGAACGGCCAACAGAAAACAAGAACCGGGCATATGACACGGCTTCATGACTACCCAGGCGGAGACCTGCACTGTCTTCTCCTGTTTGCAGAAAAGCGTCCCGATCGTTTTCGTCCTGTCGTCGTGGGTGTAGGCTCCCACTTGGCATCGCGCCTGAAGGTGCGTAAGGGCCTCATCCTCTTGGCCGGCAACTTTGACGGCACCTGGCAGGGATTTCGTTCGCTTTCATTCCGCGAGCTTAGAAAGGATGGGAATTACCTACTTCAGGATCTGGACCGATTTTTTTTTAATGATCCAGCCTTTGCGCAACCTTTCTCCTCCGGATCTATCCAGTAGCAGATGACCACTGCTCTAGGCTGGCCCGCCGTTCTCAGAGGAACCCAGTTTGCCTTGAAAGTCCTCTGTAAGCCTTGGTGCAGCCCGCGAGATACGCGACGCCAGCATTAGCGCGTCCGTTCGATCACGTCTTGGAGCTCAATCTTGAGGATTTTTCGCTTGACAAAGAGAAGCCTGCGGTATAGATTAATGGTCTGACCATTTGAGCTACTTTGCTAATTTTAGCCGATTGGTTGGACCTTTAAGTTCGATGGTGGCTAAATGGACAATGAGACTTTCAGCAAAGTAATCGACTACCTAGTGAGTAGCGGCGGTACACTGAAAGAAAATCACCGATTGCCGCCGGAGCGTACAATGGCTCAGGTGCTCGGTCTGAATAGAACCACTCTTCGCGAGAGCATGGCGGTCTTGGAAGCGCTGGGGTTCGTCAGCCGCAAGCAGGGGAACGGAACGCATCTTCGGTTACCGGGCGTTGATTTTCAACGCTACTACTTCGAAACGGCGCTGAGGCTCAACCACATCACCTTGCGGGACCTCGAAGAGACCCGAGAGATGCTGGAACTGGAGATCGTGCAAAGCGCTGCGCGGAACGCTACCGACCAGGACATAAAGACGTTGAGCTATTTTCTCGAGAAGCTCCTGAGCACGCGAGACGAAGCCTACGGACTTGAACTAGATATAACATTCCACTTGCACATTGGGACCTGCACCCATAACCCCGTGATACAGGCATTGCTTGAAAGCCTTTCGAGTGCGCTTCGCGAGGTACTGCGAGAAAGGCGGTCCTTAGTCGGGACCACGCCCAATGGAATGGGAAGGACTGACATAACTCACGTAGCTGTACTTGAGGCTATCCGCGACCATGATCCGCGCCGAGCCCTTAAGGCCATGCAAGTTCACTTTGACAAGTGGCGGGATTACGTCTCACGGGCGAAGGAGATCCGAAAGAATGCCTCTTCGGGATCTGAGAAGCGTGTAAGGCGAAGATAGCCTCTATGGATTACCCAAAATGAAGGAGGACCTTTCAATGTTCTTGGAAGGAAAAGTGTGCATCATCACTGGAGCTGCATCCGCGCGCGGTATCGGCAGGGCGACAGCGAAGCTTTTTGCGGCGCATGGCGCGTCAGTTGCAATCTTCGATATCAAAGGTGATCAGGCTCAACAAGCCGCGGCGGCAATTGGAACTGGGCATAAGGCTTACACGTGTGACGTGACCGATTTTGCGCAATGCAAAAATGCGGTGGAAGCGGTCGCGAGGGAATTCGGGAAAGTTGACGTGCTCATAAGCAATGCCGGCATCACTCAGTCGAGGAAGATAATGGAAATATCTCCACAAGATTACGATTTGATAACGAATGTTCATCTTCGTGGCACAATGTACATGTCTCAGGCCGTAATTCCATTCCTTCGTGCGCGGAAAACCGGGTCAATCGTATGTATCTCATCGATTTCTGCGCAACGGGGAGGCGGCATTTTTGGCGGGCCTCATTATTGCGCTGCGAAGGCGGGAATACTCGGGCTTGCGAAAGCAATGGCGCGGGAGTTGGCTAGCGATCACGTACGCGTCAACTCCATATCTCCGGGATTGATCGATACGGATATTACCGGCGGGAAACTCACGGAGGACATGAAAACGGAAATCGCAAAAACGATTCCTCTTGGGCGTGTAGGTCGAGCCGATGATGTCGCCAACGTGTGTCTTTTCCTTGCCTCGGACTTGTCGGCATATATGACGGGTGCTGTGATCGACGTCAACGGCGGAATGTTGATCCATTAGGGGATGTGAGATCATGCGGAGACCACGAACATGAATGGAGCGGAAGGAATCATCCTTCGTGCCGTGAATATCCATAAGCGCTTCGGAGGAACTCATGCGCTCAAGGGCGTAGAGTTCACGCTGTCGCGAGGAGAGGTTCACGCGCTGCTTGGCGAAAATGGTGCCGGGAAGAGCACCTTTATCAAGGCGCTCTCCGGAGCCCATCCGCCGGACGAAGGCCTGATCACGATTGACGGCGAAGAGTTTCGGCGGCTTGATCCGTATCATGCAAAAGCCTGCGGAATTTCGACGATCTACCAGGAATCTAGTCTTTTTCCCAGTCTTTCGGTCGTCGAAAATATCTTCGCCGGAAATCATATACATGGGCGATTCGGCGTTCTACGCTGGAAAGAGATGAAACGGAAGGCCCACGAAGTTTTTGAACGGCTAGGGGTAGAAATACCCCTCCTGACACAGCTTGGTGCACTAGATAAATCGACCGCACAGATCGTAGAAATCGCGAAGGCCCTAGTTCAGGACGCGCAGATAATAATAATGGACGAGCCGACGGCGGCGCTCACGTCTCGAGAAGTCGACAGATTTTTCGAGATAATCGCGACGCTCCGCCAAGCTGGAAAAGCCGTCATCTACATTTCGCATTATATCGATGAGGTTCTGCGAATCTCCGACCGAATCACTATCTTTCGAGACGGCAGAATTGTCGGGTCCGAGCTCAAGTCGAAGGTGGGTAGGCAATGGATAATTGAGAAGATGACCGGGCAGGTACTTGGGGACTTGTATGGACGCAGGCATCGCGAGGCCGGCCCGGTCATATTGAGAATTTATGGCTTGTCTGTAAAGAACGCGATGAATGAGGTCAGTTTTTCTGTGAGGAAAGGGGAGATCGTCGGTATCGCAGGGCTCTATGGTTCAGGACGGAGCGAGATTCTGAGCGCCGCATTCGGGATAACCAAAAGGAAATCAGGAGCAATACAGATTGACGGTCGTTCGTGCTCAGGGCGTCCTTGGGATCTGCGCGATGCAGGAATCGGCCTGATTCCCGGCGACCGCACTCGAAAGGGAACTTTCCTTGGACTGTCGGCGGGCAGGAACCTGGTCATTGCCGCGCTCAAGAAGGTGAGCGTTCTAGGTTTTCTTGACGACAAGAAGATAGCGCAGAACGCGTTGATGCTGATGACGAAGATGTCAGTTATGCCGCGCGATCCGGACCTCGTTGCGTCTGGATTCTCGGGAGGCAATCAGCAGAAACTCGTCATTGGTAGATGGCTTGCATCCTCACCCCGCGTCCTGTTCATGGACGAACCTACCCAAGGAGTAGATGTCGGCGCAAAGGCGGAGATATATCGATTTATCGATTCGCTCGTGAACGATGGCTTGGGAATCGTTCTGGCTTCCTCCGATAACGATGAGCTGGCAGAAATAGCCGACAGGATTCTGGTGATGTACGGAGGGAAGCTCATCGGGCAGCTGCCGAGAGGATCGACCACAAAGGACATATTGAACGCTATGAATGGCTTTGCGAATCTGGAGAAAATCGATGCATAACGAGCGCCGGATAGTGCTTTCGCTGAGCCTGTTCATCATCGCTCTGTTTGTTGCTGCGAGCATCAAAGACCGTTCCTTCCTTTCTTTGAAGAACCTCTTAGATATCGCGGTGAATTCCTCCTATGTAGCCATAGCTGCGCTTGGCATGTTCGTGGTGATCCTGAGCGGTCAGATTGATGTCTCGGTCGGCGCCATTCTTGCGGTCACGAGCACGGTGGCCGGTGCGCTAAGCAAGCAGGGACTGCCGGTGTTCGTGCCGATCTTGGCGGCCCTTGCGACAGGATCGGCCCTCGGCATGTTGAATGGCTCGATCGTCGTCGGTTTGGGAATACACTCCATCGTCGCGACATTGGGTACTTTGAGCATTTATAGGGGACTTCTGATCTACTTCACTCACGGAGGATGGATTATAGGCATACCTGATAGTCTACAGTTCCTAGGGCGAGGAAGCATCGGCGGATTCCCCATCGCTGTAGTATTTACGCTCGTTATCTTTCTGCTAATCGCATGGGTGCTGAGGTATACGAGACTTGGCAGAGACATCTATGCTCTCGGATCCAACAGCGAGTCGGCCCGATTGGCAGGGATACGTGTGAGGCGCGTACAACTGATCCCTTTCCTGCTTAATGGCGCGCTAGTGGGACTGGCGGGAGTCATTTTTGCAGGTCGCTTTGGAACCGTCCAACCTAACACGGGCCAGGGATTCGAACTCATTGTCATTGCCGCCGTCGTCGTTGGAGGAGCGAATATCTTTGGCGGATCCGGAGCTAGCGCGGGTACCGTGTTGGGGGCGTTGCTTGTGAGCGTCATGGGGACGCTTCTGATCTTTTTCAGCGTGAATGCCTTCTGGGAGGAGGCTGTTCAAGGCGGCATCATTCTCTTTTCAGTAGCGTACTACACAATCCGGCAGAACAGAACCGTAGTCAGAGGCATTACCACCTCTGCTACCTCCGACAGCTCGCGCCGAGAATGACAAAATGAAAAGAGTGATTGCTACCGCAAAAAAACAAATTGCAGGGGCCTTGAGCAATTGGATACTGTTATGCGTCTTGATCGCCAGCACTCTGATAGTTTCCTTGTTTGTTCCATATTATCTCGCACCGAAAAACCTGCTCGACGCAACTCGTTCCGGAGGTGAGCTCGGCTTGATCGGACTCGGCATGGCGACTGTCATGTTGATTGGAGGCATTGACCTTTCGGTCGGTTCGATCTTCGCTCTCAGTGCCATTATCATGGGCATCTTCATCAAATTAGGCGTGAATGCATACATCTCGGCCGTCCTCTGTGTTGTGACAGGTCTTCTGGCTGGCACGGCAAATGGCCTTATTATCAGTCGGCTCAAAATCCCACCGATCATCGTTACCCTTGCGACCATGGCTGCATACCGGGGAATCGCTATTGGGCTCTCGAAGGGCGTTTCGTATCCGGTTCCACAGTCTTTCTATTTCATCGGGCAAGGCGGTATTTTCGGAATTCCAACACAGTTGATCATGCTCGTGGGCGTTGCGGTTATTGTTTCGACACTGCTTCGAAGAACAACATTCGGACTTTCTCTCTTCGCGATCGGCAACAGCGAGGAGGCTGCCCGGTATTCTGCAATCCGTGCTAGTCTAGCAAAGACAACGGTGTATGCGGTCTCCGGCTTTCTCAGCGCCATAGCCAGCCTTGTGTATGTTGCGAGAGTTGTCAGCGCAAAAGCGGACTTCGGTACAGGATACGAACTCGACGCCATTACAATAGCCGTTCTAGGGGGAGCAGCTCTCGCCGGTGGGAAGGCGAACGTAACTGGCACTGTTATCGCCATGCTTATTATCGTGTTGCTAAGAAGGGGATTGACTATGGGCTTTGTTCAGACCGAGGTACAGTCGATTTTCATCGGCCTGATTCTCATTATTTCGGTTGCGCTGAAAGGGTCTCTGAGGTCCGACCGAGTGGCGCGGCATGGAAAGAATGTGTCCGCATAGACAGCATCGGACTTCGGAGACCCGAGAAGCGCAAATCACCACCAATGACCGGAGTTCAATCTCGTAGAGGAGGACTGATTCATGAGGCGAAACAAGAAATCCCTTTTCTTAGTCATTTTGATTCTTTTGATGCCCGTGATGACAGTGCTAGCAACAGGGGCAAAAGAATCGACGGCCGCCGGACAGAAGTATAAGATTGTCATCATGCCGAAGCTCGTCGGCGTCCAGTACTATGCTGTGGTAAAACAAGGCATCGACGATGCCGTGAAGGAACTTCCGAATGTACAGGTTCAGTGGATTGGACCTACGACACCCGATGCAGACAAGCAGATTGACTTGATCCGAAGTGTCATCCCGACAAAACCTGATCTTATCGCTGTGGCAGCAAATGATCCTGCGGCGCTTGTTCCCGTGTTCAAGGAAGCGCAGGCGGCAGGAATTCACGTCATGTCCTGGGATGGCGACATCAATTTTCGAGAGGCATTCGTGAATCTGGTGGATTACGACGAGTTCGGCGCAGGACTCATGAAGTCAATGGCGAGCCAGATCGGCTCGGCTGGTGACATAGCAATAATAACCACAACATTTACCGCGCCGAATCAAGTCCGCTGGATAGAAGCGATAAAGAAAACTGCAGCAAGCCAGTATCCCGCAATCAACATCCTCGATGTTCGACCGGCTGGAGAAGATACAAACAAATCATTCCAGATAGCGCAGGATCTCATCAAAACAACACCGACGCTTAAAGGAATTATCGTGTTGGGAGTGCCGAACGTCCCCGGCGCGGCTGAAGCCGTCAAGGAAGCGGGTATGACCGGTAAGATCGCAATTGTCGGCAACTCTACGCCGGGTCCGATCAAACCCTACATCAAGGCCGGCGTGGTGAGGGATTCGCTCCTGTGGAACGCGCCGGATCACGGATATCTAACTGTTTACACTGCTTATGCCCTGCTGCAGGGCAAGCTGAAAGTGGGGCAAGCGTTCTCTGCCGGACGACTCGGAATGTTCACTCCAAAACAGGATGAGCTGAGCATGTAGGTTGCACTCCCAATCCTGACTTTTACAAAGGATAATATCGATAACTACAATTTCTGATTCACTCACGCGAGCGCCACTCGGAGTCGAGAGAAAGAAGGGGGTATGACGCCTGCAAAGAGTCATACCCCCTAGGGAGGTCTGTGCATATGCAAGACTTGAAATTATTCGTCCTTGATCTAGGAACGATGAAAATGGACAAGTCCCTCTTGATCGAAAAAGCAACTTTGGCCACGCTCGACGACCCTCATCGTCCTGCCGAATTCATTGAGTTTCCCATATCCGCGTATCTTCTCACAGGTACAGAGGGAAAAGTGCTTTTCGATACTGGCTGCCACCCGAGTGCGATGGGGAAGAATGGTCGTTGGCCGGCAAGTTTCCAAAAGAGCTTTCCCTATTTCGGCGCGCCCGAATGTCAATTGCCGAATCGGCTTCACCAGCTTGGCGTCCGTCCTGACGATATCAACTGTGTTGTTCTATCTCACATGCATAACGATCACGCGGGATGCGTAGAGTTTTTCAGCAAATCGAAAGTCTTTGTTCATCGCGATGAGCTATCCGCCGCCCTTCTTAGCTATGCACTACATGACAACGAAAGTCCTTTTATTTGGAACGACATCGACACTTGGGTAAAGATAAAGCTTGATTGGTATCTGGTTGATTCTCAAGAAGGCGATCTCCCCATTCAAAAAGATGTCACAATATTGAACCTAGGAGCCGGTCATTCTCATGGCATGCTTGGGCTCCATGTACGGCTCCGCAAGACGGGTGGTGTGATTCTAGCCTCTGACGCGATATATAGCGCAGTGAACTTCGGACCGCCTGAGAGGCTTCCCGGCGTTGTGTACGATACCCTCGGGTGGAAACGTACTCTTAGAAGGTTCAAATGGTTAGCTCAGCAGACTGATTCCCAAGTGTGGTTTGGCCATGACGCCAATCAATTTGCGGGACTCACGAAATCCACCGAAGGCTTCTATGCATAGGACAGGGTGGATACCTCTTCGGCGATGACGATGGGGATAATTGATTTTTAGGAGAATTGGAATGCGCGAGTTTGCATGCAGCACTTTGCCCTTCGATGGGTATGATCTCGATGAAGCCTTTTCTGGAATCGCGGCAATTGGATTCGAAGCTGTAGAGATCGCATTCATCGAAGGCTACACCAATGAATTTAGCGATGAGCTCTTCAATCAAAAGTCAGCTTTGAGGACGCGAAAGCTTCTCGGTGCCGCCGGCCTTCGCTGTTCAGCAGTTGCAGGTCATATAGATCTCTCAGAAGCGACTGCGGTTGAAAGGATGACGCGACGAATCCAGTTCTGCTCGGAAATCGGCGCCTCCCGCGTCATCACGAACGCAGCAAGGATCTCTCGGGGCATGGAATTCTTTTCGAATATTGAAAAACTCATCCCGCTAGTGGAGCAGGCGAATGTGTCAATCTGCCTGGAGAATCCGGGAAACGGAGTGGAAAATGTCGTCAATGACGGCGCGAGTGCTGTAGCAGCCATAAAGCGAATATCACACCCACTTTTCCGTATTAATTATGATTTTGCGAACACCCTATCTCATTTCCCCGATCGATTTCCGGCTGAGACCGACTTCGAACAGACGCTGCCATGGCTTGCGCAGGTTCACTTGAAAGACGTAAAAAGGGGTGTTAATAACAACTTTTTTTTCACCGCCTTAGGAGAGGGAATGATCGATTTCCGCACCATTTTCGCGACATTGCTCGAAGCGCGCTCGACTGCCACCATATGTCTTGAGCTGCCCTTGCGTTTGCGTAGACGCGAGGATGGCAGTCCCTATCGCCGCGAAGGTCCGATTGCTCTCAAGGAGATAAGTGCAATCCTGTCACGTTCTCGAGATTTTGTGACTTCGGGTCTCTCTAAGAGCGTCTTGGAATCTAAGTCAAACGGGGAATCGCATGCAGCAAAACCCCCGGATATTGAAGCTTAAGCACGCCCCTGTGAAGGGGAAGATAGGCATTATGGTCGAGCCATAAGCTGGGATTCATTTGGTACCTTTGGTCGGAATATGGTCAATGCAATAGTGGTAAATGAGATTTTCGGCTCTCCAGCTGCAAAGGCTCTTTTTCGACGCTCTTATAGCCGCCGAATCCGGGAGAGGAGTAAAATGCATACAATCCAAACGTCTCGGAGTTGAAGGAAACGATGAAGAAGCGTCTCGTGGATCTCGTGTAGGACGCTCAGGACTACGCCAATATTGGGCCATGTGAAAAAGACAGTCCAAACCGCTTGTCCGTCATGGCAGCTTGGGATTGCTGAGAAAGTAGACCAATTCGCTGAATGACATTTTTTGTTATTCATTGGGCCTGCCCCAACGCTCAGCTCTATGTTGCCTCGCCCCCGGCAGAACTCTAAGCCCTTTGTCATCCAGTTCTTAGACGTATCGCTCTCTCAGCTGCTGGATGGTCGCACACTTTCCCAAGTGCCTTGATTCATACTTCATCGGCGAATCGTAGTTCAAGGCCGAATGACGGCGGCGTGAATTGTACGATCCCTCAATGAACTCAAAGACCGCCATCTCGGCCTCCTGCGGTGTGCGAAGCCGTGTGCGATCCAGGAGCTCACACTCCAAGGTCGCGAAGAGCGACTCGCACATCGCGTTGTCATTGGCTTCCCCCACGCTTCCCTTCGGGGTACGACTGACACGGGACTGAAACGCTAAAGAGTCAAAACGGGTCAAAGCGAAGATATAAGAATATTGACCGGAGGCGGTCCGGATGATAAAATGTCTTAACGAGTGATAAGCAGTGGACGCTTATTGTCGGCTGGTGTGCAAGGGGTCTGCCACTCAAATCCTCCCAGCCCGATTTTCGAATTACCGACCGGTCAACGCGCTAATGATATACGCATTATCAAGACCGGCCGATAAGAAGGTCACTGACACGGGACTGACACCCCGGGGGCAAATGCTACCCCAAGAAAATGCAGTGCAGCCCAGCCCTGCGCGACTTGGGCATTCTAAGGGCGCATAGGACGCAGACAAGAAAGGGCTCTCCGCGGTTCTCAGAGTGCTACAAGCCACCGGCGGTTCTCAAGCCCTTCCGCGAAAGGTGTATGTATTTCCCGGAGCCCTACCATTTGGATGGACTGAAAGGTGGCGACTCAGGAGATGATCCTTTTGAGCTACCATAGCGCTGACTCACCTCGCCCTGGATCTCCTGTATCTGCCCGATGAGCTCTTTCTCCTCCACGGCTCTGGCGCTCTTGTTCCTCGTCGAGCCAGGTGTAGAACAACTGCGTGCCACCCCCAACACTTGCGCCATCTTCTCTACGCTGTGGGCGCCCCGCTGTTCGTCCATGAAGGCGTATTTCATTTCGGGAGTCTGGAGAAGATGGCGTTTGCTTTTCGCAAGATGTCCCGCTCCTCCCACAGCTCCCTGTTTTCTTTGCGCAGGGCCTCTAGCTGCTCGTCGCGGGACTTGCCGTTACAAGGAAACGCCCTCTCTCCGTCTTGGCTGAGCTCCTTCTTCCAGCGATACGGTCGTCCGCTGCCGATCCCTAGCTCCCGCTCGATCTCGTTGCCCTGGCTTCGTCCCCGATTCCAGGAGCCGTATGGCATCGAGCTTGAACTCCTTGGTGTATCTCCTTCTCTTGTCACCCATCTCCCATACCTACCCCTCGAAAATGCTGCTTAACCTTGTGTCCACAAATTCGGGGTAGGCCCACTATCCGTTTTGTACCATCATTTCGGTCTATACTTTTCGTTCGGATAGATCATGACCTTGATATCCTTCTTGGCCTCAAGGCGCTGGAAGGCATCCCCCCAATCTTCAAGCGGGATCCGCCGCGAGATCGTGGATGCCATGTTCATTTTTCCGAGTGATAGCAGGGTGAGGGCCCTTTCCCAAGAATACCAGCCCATCGCCATCCGCACGGCCTGATCGGCGATCTCCATCCCACCCCAACCCCAGCCCCCACGGATTGTGAGGTTGTTGTACGGCACGCTGTCAAGATTGACTCTTAGCTCGTGACCCCACACCCCGATAATCGTCACCCACCCGCCGTTCTTCGCCATGCGTACCGCCTGTCCGAGACCCGCATCACCTCCCGTACAGTCGATCACGAGATCGGCCCCCTTTCCTCCGGTCAGCTCCATGATGCGGGCCACGGCATCTTCTTCGCTGAAGCAGGTGAGGTCCGCCCCGAGCTCCTTTGCCTTGGCAAGCCGGATGGTGTCGGTCTTCAGGCCGGTTACCACGACCATACGGGGGCTGTAAAGCCGCACTATCTGCAGCATGGTCAATCCGATAGGTCCGGGACCCAGCAGGGCCACGAAATCCCCGGGCATGATACGGCTACGGTACATGAGGGAGTGGCTCATGCAGGTCACCTGTTCCACCAAGGCTCCCTCTTCGAGCGAGAGGCTATCAGGCAGCTTGTGGAGAAGGCGTTCCGGGATCACCATCCGCTCGGCGTAGGCTCCGTTCACATGCACGCCGATCCTTCCGTTCATTGTCTCAAGGTCGCCGCACACCCGGTCACCGAGTTTCCACTTCTGGTCGACCATGTTGCCTTTCTCGATGATGACTCCGGAAAACTCGTGTCCCAGGACCACCGGCGTGCAGTGCTCGTGCTCGTCTTTTCGAATATGCAAGTCACTTCCGCAGATGCCGCACGCGCCGACCTCCAGGATGACATCTCCCGGTCCAGGGCTGGGCTCCCCAATATCCACCAGACCCATGTTCTCTGGACCTATGCCCCATTTCTGGACCGCTTTCATTTACTCCCTCCTTTGCTTTACAGCCGAATCTGGTAAATTTCATATTCTTTTGCTGCCTCGATCTTGGCAATAACATGCTCTATAGAAGCTCCGCTATGAATAAGATTGCTTAAGCCCAAATTGTGCCCTCCTGCGGAGATACCCTTGCGTTGATGCTTCCTACTTCCCGGATTTTTTCCGACGACCAATGAATCATCAACGAAGTCCCGTTACCGGAAAATCCGAGGCTCCATTCCACGTCAATCCTCATTGATTCACATTTTTGTAGTTAAGCAAGAATGCGCCATAGGTTTCAATCCGCGGAACTGTAAAGCTAATACTTGGACCTTTTTTTCTAAAATCGATTTTTCGCATGCTCGGAACCTCTACGAGATCAAGAGGCACTTTTCCCTGTAGGCTCAATTTTACAACTACTCCTTCAACAGGAATGTTAGGCATTTCCTCTTGAAAGTTAAGTAAATTTATGAGGTACCGATTCTTCTCTTTCTGATCGAACAAAGAAAGCTCAATTGCCTTTGGTGCTTCAGAGGTAATCTTAAAGGGCTTTAGTTTCAACTCGCGTAGGATATTTAGGAGTACTTCCCTTTGGCTGTCAATTGGCAGTCCTTCTAGTACTCCAGCTGCATAAATAACCTTGCCCATTCCTACAGAGTTTACAACAATCGCGGGCTCATCTGTGTACATGCCTGGCGGATTACTAAGGATTTGCGAATAGTTTCTTGTGTCCTTTGGGTCCGTATAAGGAAGTGCAATGGTTGCGAGTACTTGCACGCGGTTACGTGGTCTGACCCTTAACTGCGTCCCGTTGACTGCAATCGGCCAGTCATAGCTATAGTCGCCAAAAATCTTTTTGAAATCTGCCCCTGGCACAATGTAAGTGAACAGCTCATCGGTTTCTCCGACAAAGTCAACGCCGAACAGCTCGGCGAGTTGAAAGTTCTGCTTTTTGGCGCCCTGTTTGTCGTAAAGCGAAGTAAATTTACTAGCGTAGAGCACACCTCCCTTAACCACAAATTCTTTTAAGGCTTTCACCTCGTCATCATCTACCATCAATAGGTTAGGAAGGAGCAGTATCTGAAAGTCATTCAAGTTGGCAAGACTCGCCTTAGTGATTACGCCAAATGTTACATGCGCGTTCATGAGGGATTTCGCAGCGTTGATTGATGCCTCCGTTGTCGATTGCCAAGAATTCTCGAGCTCTGGAAATTCAATCGCTGGACGCCCGTTATGATCAAAATCAATGCCTGATTCAAAATTTATGTAGATACCAACGTCCTCGCATGGCGTACCTCCCAAGTACGGCTCATGTTCTTTAGTTTGTTCAAATGCCTTTCCCATTCTTTCGTAGAACGTTCTATTTAGTCTTCCGTCGGGATGTGCATCATTGAAAAAGCGAATTGCCCCGTTCTTGCTAATGGCGGCATAAGTCTGAGCCAATAGTAAATGCAGTGGTTTTATTTCTGTGTGCGTCGCGGCTACAGGAGCCATTGGAAACTGAGCCAATTTGTTGTAGTCATTCACCCAGTAGTAGCTGCAGGTTATGTACTCGAAATGCGAGCTATTGCCCATTCGTGAGAATAATTTGCAGTGAAATGATTGGTTTACTGCATTGCCATAAAAGTCATGATTCATGAAGTCACTCTGCCTTGCAAGCTCAACAGATGCTCCCCGTGCCACCCAACGTCCCTCGGTAAACGCTGCTCCCTGGTGGTTGACGGAAGCTCCGGCTTTGTGCTTGTTTAGAGTGCCGGTAAGCAACTGGGCAAATTCTGCAAGCCATTCTTCACGCTTCCTTTGAAATGCGACCCATTTTGGATTGCTCCAATCAACTCTTGTAGGAATTTCCCCTCCGATTGACTTATCATAGCGTTCCTTGCAATGCTGGCAGTAGCACACAGTCGTCCAAAAAGTCATGTCGCACCAAATCCCCTCGAAATCGTACATCTCACAAAGTTCCCTGATTTGGGCGGCTGCAAAGTCCCTGTACGGTGAATTAGGACAACAAACCCCAGCTCTTCCATAGAATCTTTTTACTCCCTTGTTATTCATATCAATCATTCGCCAATCAGGATGATTCTCATAGGCCCAATCATTATAGGTAACACTATAATAGAGAATTACACTTATCCCTTTATTATGACACAGCTCAATTACATCTCTCAGAATATCCCTTCCCTTTAGACAGTTATGCATATGGCCTACCTTTGTTGGCCAGTGAGATAGTCCTGTGTGCGAGTTGGAGAATATGCAGGTAGTTTCCACCTTTCCAAGTAAAAGCAAATCAACATATTCCCGGGGATCAAATTTCGAAAAATACGCCGGGTTTTGTTCGCTAATATGCCACGTCGTTTCGGTTCGTCTGTAGCTTTTCTCAAACCAATTCTTCGCCATCTTGCTTCCTCCGTTGGTATGCTTCGCAACAGCCAATTGCTGTAAATGCTATTATTCGCACAGCCTATTTCTTGCCCTTTTGGCTCCAAACGGAAATACAAATTACCACACCGATGATGACTCTTTGCCAGTATGTGTTTACGCTTAGAAGATTAAAAATGTTGTAGAGAAAGGCAGTAATCAGCACCCCGCCGGTGGTAAAGAACACATTACCTATTCCACCTTTCAAAGAAGCCCCACCTATAACTACAGCTGCAATTGCGTCCAACTCCCAACCAACTCCTGATTTTACTGGATCGCCTGCGTGCATACGTGCCGAAAGCAATAGACCTGCGAACGCCGCTAACAGTCCACTAATAGCGTAGACTACATATTTTACTCTTATTACATTTACACCTGAAGAGCGCGCGGCTTCCTCGTTACCTCCGACGTGGTATATCTCTCTTCCAAGCCGTGAGTACCGAACAAATAGCGCAATCAAAAACATTGCCGCAAGAAATAATATTGTAGGGAAAGGTACTCCAACAACATCAGCCTCAAATAGTAAGTGAAACTCCTCAGGCAGGGTTCCAGATATTGACTGAGAGCCGGAATAGATCATCCCGACCCCTCTTGCCAAGACCATTGTTGATAAGGTTGCAATAAAAGGCTGAAATCCTAGACGGTTGATGAGGAAACCGCTGATTAGGCCTACGACAACGCCAGAGAAGAGCGCTATATACGCTCCAAGGATTGTCGGCATGGTACGAGAAATACCAACAACGAGTATGTTTGAAAGTGCAACGACGGAGCCTACTGAAAGGTCAATCCCACCGGAGGCGATCACAAGCGTCATGCCTAACGCCAGAAAACCCAACATTGCAGCTTGTTTTGAGATGTTCATTAGGTTGCCGACTTGAAGAAAATATGGAGAGATGATGCTGCCAATAATCACTATTGATAAGATCACTAGGATAATACCATAGGTTCGGAGAACTCTTGCTATTCTCATGGTTTGGAGCCTTCCGGGCAGATTGTTCTTAGCTTCCATTTATGCCGGCTCCTAACCTATTTCTCCACCTGCTTAGCTTTGATCGAAGTCCGCAAAACTGCATTTAGTTCCACTGGTTCCATGTTCGCCTCGAGGGTGAGTTTTCCTGCAAAGTCTCCCACCTGGGCGCCAGTTACTTTGCTCTTTACGCTAAGAGATTTTTTCCCCGGTATCTTTTCGAAGCTCCAGACTCTCATGCCCCAAAATTCAGATACTGACGCCGGGTTCGGCACAATCGTCTTAACGTCTAATCCCTTCCAGTATGTAAGTTCAATACGGATATTGACGTCATACATAATGCTATCACTGTTGTTGCTAAGTTCGATGAGAATCTCTCCCTCTTGTCCAATTCCTAATGACTTCGGGTAGATTAGCTTAGTCAACTGAAGGCTATTGAGCTTAGCAGAGCTTACTATCACCTGTTGTGAAGCTGACAATTTAGATATTTTATCAAGCGCTTGTTGTACAGTTAGGAAGTATTCGGGGTCAGCCTTTATATCGTACTCTTTAACAAGGCGATCGTACACTTCCTTCGCCTTATCAAAATCGCCATCGTCTCCATATAATTCGGCTTTGCCGATCAAGGCGCGTTTGACATATTTGAGCATACCTGGGATATTTTTGTATTTACCTACGAAATAGTCATATTTCTCGATGGCGGAGTTTTTGTCGCCCATAGCCCGATAGCAGTTCGCGATACCAAGCTGAGAAAAGACCGCGTAAATCGAGTCCGGGTATTTTCCAATTATCTGCTCGTAAATCGAAATTGCTTTCGGATGAACCCTCCCACCCTCAAGCCTGTAAGCTTCACTGTAAAGGCCCTTTGCCATATCAAAAGTAAATAACCCGGGAAATGCAATACGCAGGATGAGCAAGTGGCCCACTATGATCGCGGCTAAAAAGACTATCCAGGCGTTCCTCCCAGTTCTATGCATACTTAATCTTCAAGGGGCATGTTATGGTAACATGCCCCAGCCAACCAAAACCAGATTCTACGCTACCTAACGTAGACTTCGTTTGGATCATAGTATTGATCGACATTCTCCGCCGAGACGATTGGCGTTTCAGTTATGGTTCTCTTAGGGACCGGCTCCCCTTTGAGTACTTTTAGGGCTATGCGCAGCGCTTCAGCTCCGCCAGTCGCATAGATGGACGTTGCAGAAATCCATCCTTCTTTGATTGCTTCAAATGCTTCTCTTTGACCGTCAACACCTAGTACGCATATTTCGCCCGGTTTGTACTGCCCTGAAGCCTTTAGGACCTGCACGCAAGCTAAAGCCTGGGGATCATTCTGAGCGTAAATCACCTGAAAAGTTCCTTTTTTATATTTTGTTAGCCAATCCTCCATAATTGGAATCGTAGGTGCTAAGTCAAAATTGCCGACTTGTCCCTCTAGTCTCTTGATGCCCGGATTTTTGTCCGTAATTGCTATGAAGCCTTCATGTCGCTGAATTTGTGGAGTCGATCCAGGAACTCCGATGACCTCAAGCCAATTCCATTTAGTGCCCTCCTTCTTTACGACCCATTCGGCCAATTCTTTTGCGAGCTTGTAGTTGTCCCCACCAATAAATGCAACATAATCTTCTCCAACTATCTCGCGGTCAACTACTACCAGGGGAATTTTTGCTTTTTTTATTGCTTCAACGGCGGGCTGAAGCGGCCGAGCCTCACGAGGGCTCATGAGAATCAAATCGCACTTTTGTGCGATAAGATCCTCGACATCCGATATCTGCTTTTCATTTGTTCCCTTTGCGTCCGTGTAAACGAATCTCTTAATAAGATTTGGATATTTCTTGGCCTCTGCCGCCATGCTAGTCACCATAAAGGCTCGCCATGGATGATCCATGGTGTCTTGAGCCATCCCAATCGTCCAAGGCGGCGGTCCATACGGGTATTTTGCGCTTTGACCATACGTCGCCGCTAAGACGAATACCAAAAAAGCAACCGTAAACAAAGTTACAATAATTCTCTTCATTCTTGCCTCCCTAATTGGTTTATTAGCCGTCTAATACCATTAGCCCTTCTTCTCACCTTTCTGCCACCTCCCTTCTCGTAGTCAGTTGCCCAGGGCTAGTTGATTTACCTCCTTTCTTTCGAAGAATTGCCGTCAAATTAATGGATTGAACCCATACAGCAAGAATTATGACTACCCCTTTGCTAACATACTGTATTTCTGGCGCTACATTTAGAAGGTTAAACATGTTATTCAGGATTCCAATAATCATTGCGCCAACAAAGCTTCCGACGAGGCTCCCTTTTCCGCCATTGATACTTGTTCCTCCTATTAATACTGCTGCTATTGCATCAAGTTCAAACCCAAGCCCAGCTTGTCCGGGGTCACAAATCCCCATACGGGCTGTGAGGATCAGGCCAGAGAAAGATGCGAGAAGCGCACATGCTATATACACAAACGCCTTAACCTTCCGTACATCTATTCCGGAAAAGAAGGAGCCTACCTCATTCCCGCCAATTGCGTAGATGAATCTGCCGATCGGACGGAAACGTAAAATTAACGACGCGGCGATAGTTATGAATATGAAAAGCAAAGCAGCAATTGGAAGTCCTAGTAGATACCCTTGCGATAATAGCATAAAAGACTCGGGGTAATCTACATAGATCGTTTGGCCGCTAGTGATAACGAGCGCTATGCCCCTAACAGCTGATAAACTTGCGAGTGTAGCGATAAACGGAGGGAGTCTTAATTCAGTTATAAGAAGACAGTTCAAGAGGCCTATAATTGCGCCGGCAGCCAATGGAACGACAAAGATCAGTGCCGTATTGTTGTAGCTTTTCCATAGGAATGCAGCGAATGTACCAGATATTGCAATTACAGAGCCGACTGATAGGTCGATTCCCCCAGTCAGAATAACCAAAGTCATTCCAACGGAGGTAATGCCAAGCATTGAGGTGGCTCTGAACACGTTGAGTAGATTCTTTTCCGTTAAGAAGAGAGGAGAGACTAACCCTGCTATCGCCGAAATGACGATTAGGATTCCGACGCTGCTATACTTTTCAAACAACACAACCACCGCTCTCTCAGAAGACTCTCTCATAGCTCGATGATTCCTATTGTTGTTTACCCATTGCACATAACATTATGTTCTCGACGTTAAAATCCTTTCTTTGGAACTCGCCGTATATTCCCCCCTTATAAAGTACTATGATTCGATCAGATACTCTTGTCAGCTCTTCAATGTCCGAAGATATGACGATTATAGATGATCCAGCAGCAGCTAATTTTTCAACTATTTCAAAAATCATCTCCTTAGCACCCACGTCTATGCCTTGAGTTGGTTCGTCTAGCAGGTATACCTGGGTGTGACATCCTAGCCACTTCGCAAGAACAACTTTCTGCTTGTTACCACCGCTTAGGTTGTCAACTGTTTGACTTAGCGATGGAGTCTTTATGCTCAATTCTTTGACAAGATATTCGACAGTTTTCTTCTCTTCTTTGAAGTCTATTCCGAGGATTGACAGGAATCTTTGGACGAAGGGAAAGGTAATATTCACCGTTAAAGACAGCATAGAGACCAAGCCTTGGTTCTTTCTGTCTTCTGGAGCTAGACCGATTCCTAGCCTTATTGCATCTTTGGGCGACCTTATATGGATCTTTCTGCCGTTCATCTTTATGCTGCCTGATTCTATTTGATCTATCCCAAAGATTGCTCGCAAGAGTTCTGTGCGTCCGGATCCCATCAAGCCTGCGATTCCAAGGATCTCTTGGGAGTAAAGACTAAAGGTAATGTGCTTCAGTTTGCTATTTGCGTTTAGGTCATCGACATTGAGTACTGTCACTTTCTCCTTTTGGACAGTATGTATCTCTGGCCTATTCAAAGAGTGGCCAATCATCATTTGCACTAGTTCGGATTCTTTTAGCTCAGCTACGTCCCGTACCCCGACTAGTACTCCGTCACGAAGGACAGAAACCCTATCAGCAATGTCGAAAATCTCTTTCAAATGATGGGTTATGAACACGACAGCCACGCCAGCATTTCGAAGGCGCTGAATTATCACAAAAAGGCGATTGATTTCCTCAATACTCAAAGCGGATGTTGGTTCATCCATGATTAGGAAGGTCGCTTCCAGTGAGAGGGCTTTTGCGATCTCGACCAACTGCCTTTGTGCCATTCCCAAAGAAGAAACACGCGCAGAAGGGCTAATTTCCACCCCCAATTGATCAAATAGCTCATGAGCTCTTTTTTTCATTAGGCCCCAATCTAGAATGCCAAAATCGTTGACTATGAGGTGTCCGAGGAAAATGTTTTCTACGATACTTAGTTCGGGAATTAGGTTCAGCTCTTGATGGATAAAACCGACGCCAAGTCTCTGCGAATCCGAGGGCTGCCTAATAACGACCTTCTTGCCCTTGAAGTGAATCTGTCCTTCATCAGGCTGGACTTCCCCGGCTGCGATTCTCATCAGCGTCGATTTTCCCGCACCATTTTCTCCCACTAGGGAATGGATTTCGCTCTCTTTGACTGAGAAACTCACTTTCCTGAGGGCCTCTACTCCTGGATAGGACTTCGTGATCTCTAGCATCGTTAAAGCATCAGGATGCCCATTCGAGATTTCCATCACAATTCTCCAGCATTCCTTTCTACGTTGTTTCTGCCGGTTTGTCAAGATATTTTCTGAGAACTCTCAGAAGTATTTTTTAGATCGAAATTGTTTCAGAAAATTTTCTAAATCCTCTTGCTTTTTCTAAAAGATTGGCATTAATATTCATTGAGGAAACGAAGCAGAGAAAAAGGAATGGAAGAATCTAAACGGATCACCATGAAGAAGATTGCACAGCGAGCAAAAGTATCTCTTGCAACGGTTTCCCGGGTGGTCAGCGGGAGCTCCTCGATCCGGCCTAGTCTGCGCAAGGCTGTGGAAGAAGCAGTGCGAGATCTGGGATATACATCAACAAAACCAAGAGAAAGAACTAGGGTGAAGAAAATCGCGGTAATGGTGCCGGACATTACAAATCCGTTCTTTCCTTTGCTTCTTAAGGGAATTGCAAATATCGCAAGAGTCCAAAATGTCCAAATTGCTCTTTATGATTCCTCAACAGATGAAACGATAGAGAAGAATAATATCAATATGCTACTTAACAATGGCATTAATGGGCTTATTATGATACCATTTTCCGAGCATATAAGCCCGATGATTCTCAAGCTTATCGAGGAGAAGTTCCCACTGGTGTTTCTTGATCGAGAAATTGACCGGGAAGACATTTCTTCCGTCACATCTGACAACGAGGAGGGCGCTTTCCAAGCAACAAAATACCTTCTCGATCTTGGACACAAAGATATTCTTTTCATCTCTGGCCCTCCGCATCTGAGCACATCAAGGCTGCGCGCCAGGGGATATGAAAGAGCATTGGCCGACCATAAGATCGACTACAAAGGGGAGCTAGTGGTAGTTGGTGACACTTCTTTTGAGAGCGCGTATTACGAAGTCAATAAAGCAATCGATGATAAAATCCGGTTCACTGCCGTTTTCGCTTCAAACGATCTGATGGCGTTGGGCGCACGGAGGGCTATAGAGAATCATGGATTCAGAGTTCCAGATGATTTTTCCCTTATAGGGTATGATGATATCGGTTTTTCATCCTATTTTTCTTTGACTACCATAGCACAGCCAAGTTATGAGATGGGCAAGAATTCCTTAATGCTTCTATTGGACATTATGGCCCAAAAGAGAATCTCGCCGCAAAGGATCGTTCTAAGAGATAGTTTCATAATCAGGAACTCGTGTAGGAAAATCTGAGTTCGCGTGTAGATCGTCAACAGTGGTCGAAAAATACACATTTCTGGCCGATGGATATTGCACACTTGAAGCCGTCGGGTAACGAACCCGACTCTGATCTGCCCTCCCTTGCTTTCTTGCGCGAACGAGATGACTGCTTCTTGAGTTTATTCTTTTCGCAGAAAGCCTTACGGCTTAACCCACTCTTCTGATATGCCTGATGCCTTTGTTTCCAGAGCTCCAGCTTCTTGTTCTTGGACTGCATCTATCCTCTCCCTTTGGCATGATCGTTGGGGCAAAGATGCCATCCATCAGGCACCGGCGGTAGGTGCGGTTAATTTAGCGGATACTTTTTGCCGGTTCGGCCGCACGAGACTCGACGCAATCACGCGGCCAGTTGTGGAACGATGGCTTGTCGATCTTCCCCTTTTGCGTCTCTGGGCCCGGGCTCCGTAGCGTATGGTCTACTCATACCGCGTGCGCTTTCTGTTGAATCATTCAGGCCAGGGAGGCGATCAGGCAGGCTGGTCTTCCCCTGCGCTCACCCTTTGCCGGCCTCACGGCTGCGGCTATCGCGGACCGGTTTCGAAGGCTGGTCATCAGGCTTCATCGGGCAGGAAGGCTACAGGCCCGATACTCGGTCCACGACCTGCATCATGCCTTCGCAGTCAGACTCTACTGTGCATCCCATGATATCTACGCCGTGAAGAAGGCCCTCCACCATGCTGAGGTAAGTGTGACGGAACGCTACCTCCGATCAATCGGTGTCGTTGAAACGGAGTAGTCCCACGTACCGACCACCTCGGCCGGAATATGTGTGATGGACAACGTCCGCGCTTGCGCGAGCTTGTCAGCCCACCCGTCCTTCTTGGTGGACCTCAAGACCACGCGAGACTAGGGAAGGCCGCCTAACTACGGTCGTTGTCCCGACCTATGCCCAGCAACCGTAGGGCATGAAGCCGGTCTTGAGCTCCAATTATCCTGTAGATCGCGCTCGTATAGTTCTTTACTGTCTGTTCTGCTATGAAAAGTTTCTGTGAGATTTGCCGGTTATCCAGCCCCTGCAATAGAAGATAGAGCACTTCAGCTTCTCGCCTTTTGAGGTTTCTGAAACGTGTTCTCAACTTCTCAATTCGTTCAAGATCCGTCTTGTTCCCTGTTTCCTTCTCGAATTCAGACTCAAAATTGCTGAACAACCGATACCCCACCGACGACGATACTAGGAGCGTTCCCTTGGCGACTGCCTTGATACACGCCAGGAGTTCTGCTGGCTCCACGTTCTTCAGCACATAACCCATGGCACCACTGCCAAGGGCGCGATGGACGTAGCTATCGTCATCGAAAGTAGTAAGCATCAGTATTCGGATTTCTGGGAAGCTCTCGTGGATGATTCTTGTCGTCTCCACTCCATCCAATTCGGGCATACGAATGTCCATTAGAATGATATCGGGCTTCACCGACCGCAATTGGGAGAGACATTCGTTCCCGTTGTACGCAACACCAACGACGGACAAGCCCTCCTGACGCGAGCTTTCGAGAACGACCTTCAAACTTGCGACAAACAGTCTCTGGTCGTCAACAATCATGATCTTGATATGATCCAACGTCTCCATCCTTTGTCGCAGTCGCCGCTCCGACTGGGATCCGCGCTGTGAGCACGAACCCATAGGGCTCTGCATGAGCGTCGACATCGCCTCTCAAAAGTGAAAGTCTTTCGCGCATTCCTTTCAATCCAATGCCTTCGCGAAGCATGTAGGCACCGGTGCCGTTGTCTCTTACTGAGACAAGAATGTCTTCTTCGGTTTGCCAAAGGCTGATGGTGATCCTGTCCGCCTTGCCGTGCCTGACGACATTTGTCAGTCCTTCTTGGACAATCTGATACACCGTCTTGTCGATCCTCTCTCCATTGCTCATCGGAAGGTTGCCATAGTGAAAGCTGACTTCGATGTGTGTGATTTGTGAAAAGACCTTGACAAGCCTGGCGAGAGCCTGCAGTCCGATCGGATCGTTACTTGCTACTGCCCGCAACTGGTAGAGGATTTGTCTGGCTTCCTGCAGCGCGTCTTCTGCCTGCGCTCTGGTCTGTTCAACCATCTGCATCGCTTCCGGCAGCCGGTCTGGCTTGTCTGAGAGGACCGCTCTAGTAGCATTCATTAACATAATCACGTTCGTCAAGGCGTACCCAACGAGGTCATGCATGTCTCGCGTGATTCTATTTCGCTCTTCCTCTGCCGATACAGACTTGCTCAATTCTGCATAGTCTTGGAGGTCTTTGTTGACTTTGGAGAGGTTTTCGATCGCATAACCGAGCCGCTTGGTCCGTTCTCGGTTCTCAGCAAGAGAATACTGGCTACGTGAAAGTAGCGAACTGATCAGGAACGTGGGGACCGTAATAGCGAGAATGACTGTGGAATGGATAACTCCCTCTAGAATGCTACCATGCAAGACTTGCCGGCAGTCAAAAGCGACTGTAAACGAAAGAGTCAGTACAAGCATGACGCCTTCTCTCGATAGGAAACGCCTATTCTCGCACTCTACGATGAATGGCAGTATGAACAGGACTTCCATTATTAGGTGATCTCCTCCGAGCACCACAACAGTCAGTGCAATCAAAGGCGCGCGAAACGTCTGGCAGTACGCAATCGCCCTCCGGGAATTGAAGAGGCTCGAAGCCAGAGAGAGAACGAATGCCAATACCGCAAGAAATCGCACTTGCTGCAAGAAACTGACAGGTTCAGTCGCAGAACCCAGAACCATGACAAGGAGGACAGAATGGCAGACTGCGGAATATGCGAGTAGAGAAACACGCTTCGGGTCTGTGAGGAGTCTCTTACCCTGTCGTTCTTCTGCTTGCATGTCTTTCAATATACCATAGAGAGCCCTTAGTTGAGAAAGCACGGATCGGTCTCCCGCCTCCATGCCGCATTCCACGCTCCCCTGTACGTCGGAATTGATTCACACCCTTTTCGTCACCCTTTTGTTCGGATCGACGTTGATAGCCTCTGCTCCGGGCGGGTCGTCAACTGCGCATCCCGGCCCTTTTCGACCACAGCACTCTTCATTCCTCCCGGCAGAAAGATCTGATCGGCAGGGCTCAAGGTGGGGATGGACCCAACCTAGGCATGAAGAGGTCGGCCGAGGTTTTGGGATCTCGCGCGGGAAACGTGCGGTTGTGCCAAAAGTCGCCTCTGAGCCGGCGCCCGCCCCACTGCGAGCAAGTTGAGGCACTTCGCCGTCAGACGAAGCGATCACTTGATGTGAGACGGAAGAGAGAAGGTTCACTTGACGAGCGCGGCAGTGTCGCATCCCGCAGCGGGCTGCAGCTGTCTCCCTAAGAGGGCCGAGAGTTCTCAGTACCTGTAGAGGCTCAGCGATGACGACGAGGAGACTGCGTCCAGCGACCCATGAGACTAGTTTTGGGAGGCCATCGACACAGCCAAGTATGCGGCAAGCCCCAGAAGCACTCGTGCCCGCTCCATCAATCCAGCTCGCAAGTAGCTTCTGCTGACCGACCACTCCTCCAAGTACCCAATCAGGTAGGCGGTGACCAGCCGGACATGGGGTTCACGGCTGGGGAAGTTGCCCATGGCTCGGGTGTCGCGCCGGATCGCGCAGATCTCACTCTCGATCGGGCTGTCGGTGCGAATCTTTCTCCAGTGCTCGCGAGTGAACTCAGCATAGGTCATGGTCTCGACGCCCCCCCCCTTCCACTCTGCGAGCCGCCGCGAGCAGCCTAATGGCTTTCATCCTGTCGACCACGACTTCTGACTTCTGCAGCGCCGCCTCGCGATCCTCCTCTGCAAGAATCACCTTTAGCAGGGCCACGACGTCTGCCACTGCCGTTTCTACCCTTCTCCTCCTATCATAGCTGTCTTATGGGTAGACCTGAATATCTGGGGGACAGTGTCGAGAAATGTGCGAAAGAGCGTCGACACTACTGACACTGCCCCCTGGCTTGACCTCGGGGGCCACCACACACGTCCCACCTGGAGCGGGACGGCAAGTCATGGGAATCCCGATCACTCTAGCGAGCGATCTGATACGCCGCATTCTATGAGTTCACCTCTCTCATCTCTGCCGTTGCTCTTAGGAATTGTTTGAGTTCCAAAAGGCTCTGGCGGAGAGGACAATCAGATCTGAAGAGAGAGGAAGTCCCTAAAACGAGCACGTTGGCGCCCAATTCAATCATCCTTGGAATGTTCTCATAGCTTACATTTCCGTCGACCGAGAGAGGGATTGACCGATTCGTTCGGCTGATTTCATTCGCAACCTTTGCGAGCGTTTCCAGGGTAGATGGAATTAGTCTCTGTCCAGCGAACCCCGGGTTCACTGTCAAGACGTTCATCATATCAGCGTGGTCAAGTAGCCCTTCAATTCCGGTCAAGGAAAGCTGTGGCGAGATAGCGACGCAAACGCGCATGCCCTCCGCATGTATATTTTTGGCCAAGCCACGATAATCTCTAGTAGTCTCCGGATGAAAAGTAATATAATCCGCGCCCGCATTCCTGCAAAGCTTGACATGGGCTTCCGGCTCATTCATCGCCAAGTGAAGATCTAAGGGAACACTTGTCATGCCGCGAATCTGCCGAATCAAGTCGTAGCACATACCAAAATTCTTCACGAAATGCCCATCCATGATATCTAGGTGAAACAGGTCTACACCACTCTCCAATAGGACTCGAATGTCCTGCTCCAAGCAAAGGAGGTTTCCACACATCAGTGAAGGGGAGATTCTGATGGTTCTGTGCATACTACGGGCCGCAGGCATTACGGCGCGGGTCCGATGCTTCTAGCAGCCCATCCAATGCCGTTTGATCTCCAAGGGTGCCCGATAGGCTAATGCGCAACATCCCTTCACGAACCAGAGGGCGTGAAACCGCGAGTCCTTCGGCAATCGGCAGGTCACCAAGCATCAGTAGAGCCCCTGCGGGAGCCGCATGCACATTCGGCCCAACCTGATTTGATGAACGTAACTCAGCGCCGTGCGTCCCAGACAAAAGAAGAGGTCTGCCTTCTTTGTCTCAAACCAATGCTCCAACAGACTCATCCTCTCTCTCTAAGCAATCCCAGCTGATCATATACGTGCCCGCTTTCCAGAGATCGATAGGCCAGCTCCTGCAACTCCATCAGCGATTTATAGTAGGCCGCGTTTTCAACATTCGGCTCAACGACGCATTCGGTTCTTATCATGTTGCTTGCGGCCTCACTGATCGACTTCCATGCTTTCAGTGCGTTCCAGCCCAGAATAGCTGCGCCCAAGGCTGTTGTTTCACTTGTGCGTAGTGTCCTTGTGGGCACCCCGTAGATGTCAGCCTGTATTCTAGACCAGGGGCTATCAGCCGTGCACCCGCCCCCGGATATGCTGACTTCGGTCAAGTCAACTCCCAATGTCCGCATTATCTCAAAACCCCGCTGTACCTCCATGGCTATGCCTTCTATTAGCGCCCTGCCTATATCTTCTCTCTTGCTGTTGAGGTTTAGTCCTAGTATCACGCCTCTGGCTCTTTCGTTCCAATACGGCGAAGCGGCTCCAACAAAATGTGGTAAGAAGAGAACACCGTTTGCGCCAGGGGGTGACCTGCAAATTCCCCAGTTTAGTTGTTCGTAGGCGCTTGTGCCTTTCGATTTGGCCTCTGCCACTTCCGATCTGCAAAACTCATCTCTGTACCATTTGTACGCAACGCCCCCCGTGAGAGTCTGGTGATCTATGATAAACTTGCCCCCATAACAATGAGGATGAGTCACCAATCTTCTCTCCGGATCGAAAAGCGGCTTCTCTGCATAAGCCATCGCTACTGCAGAAGTTCCAATGACAACGTTCGCCTTTCCGGCGGCAACTACGCCGCAGCCTAGCGCAGAACACTGCGAATCTGCTCCAGCCAAGATGATCGGGCACCCTTCTGGAATGCCTGTTGACTCAGAAGCCTGCGAACTAATCCTCCCTACACATTCCCCAGGCGGAACTAGGCTTGGAAGCATTTCGGGTCCAAGCGAAATCTTGTCCAAGATCGTATCGCTCCACTGCATCTTGACGATATCAAAGATTGATAGGCATGACGCCTGAGAGTAGTCTGTGACGAAACCATCCACACCAAGCTTGTGAGCCAGATAGTCTTGCACCTCCAGAAATTTGTATGTTTGGCTGAATACTTCCTTCTCCTTGTCTCTGATGTAGAGAATCGAGGGCAACACCCATTCTGGATCGATGGTTAAGCCCGTTATTCTATAGATTGCCTCTTCTCCTATGTTCTTCCTCACCCAATCCGTCTGCATTGACGTGCCTTTGACGCACCAAGGAATCACATATCTAAGCGGCTCAAAGTTGCAGTCGATCGGGAGGATTGACTGTCTCAGCGTCGTTAACGAGACACACGCGATTCGGTCAGTTGCTTCTACCGCCATAGCCAACACCTTTCTGGCGATTTCGCATATCGCATCCCAGACGTGAGTGATGTCCATCTCAACCCACCCAGGGCCTAGTCTATCGCATATGATCTCAGTTGCTTTCGACTCACAATGAACGACATTCCCGAACAAATCAAAGACAACTGCCTTACAGTTGGTTGTCCCAACGTCAATTGACAAGACGAGTTCTTTGCCCATGTTTCCAGAACCCCTTCTCCAGCGAACCGAGCTCTCTCTCCCCCTCAGCATTTGGATTTGGCGGAGAGCACAACACCGAAAAAGCCGACGTCCGTCCGATCATGGTGGTCCTGTCGCTTCATGCTCGGATCTCTCACTGGCTCCGTTCAACACGAGCCAGTTCCTCGTAGTCACTTCGTGCATTTAGATACAGTCGCTTGTATATGCCATAGAGACAGTCGTATCTCTCGAAGTACTTGTCGTTGGGCAAGTATGATTCCAGCTCTCTAATCTGGCCTTGTGCGAAGCCAACCGGCAAGCCAATACCCTTGGCTGCAAGCATTGCCGCGCCCCGTGCGGCACACACGTCTCCTCCGATGGATACCAGTTGCTTTTTTGTTATGTCTGCCTTTATTTGGTTCCATATGCGACTCTTTACTGCACCACCCGCGCATACCACCTTGCCTATTCGTATGCCCAAAGACTCTAGAACCTCAATGTTGTCTCTCAGGGCGTACGACGTGCCCTCCATTATCGATCTGGCGAGTTCCTCTCTCCCAGTTCCCAATGAAAGACCAAATAGGATCCCCCTTGCGTGACAATCCCAAACCGGCGTTCTCTCGCCCATCATGTAGGGCAAGAATACCAAACCTCGGGAACCTGGAGGCACCCGTGCTGCGCCCTCCGAGATTGATTCGAACGCTTCGATGCTGCAACTTTCCGATTCCCCTACCTTGTCATGCTGCAACAGGTCCCTTAGCCATCTCATCGACGCCCCTGTGGCCACCATTACCCCCGCGACTAGCCATCGTCCAGAGATGACGTGGTTGTGGATACACACCCTTGGGTCAAAGCGCGGTTCTGCCGAACAAACCCCAATGGCACCCGCTTGACCGGCCACATGAAATGACTGGCCGTGTTCCGTGATGTTCATGCCCAGCGCAGTAGCAGATGTGTCCATTGCCCCGGCTATGATGGGCGTACCGTAGCGAAGGCCAGTCTCCTCAGCAGCATTTCTGCACACTTCTCCGATCACTTCATGAGAGAATCGGCTGGAAGGGATTTTCGTTTGATCCACGCCAATGGAATCATAGTAGTCTTCGATTGAAGCGAACTGGCTTCCATTCTTTATGTAGATTTGAAGTGGATCTTCTTGCGAAACATCGGTCGCAACCACTCCGCTAAGTCTATAGTTCATGTATCCACTGACCTGCAAAAGATGCCGGGCACCGTCGTATATATCAAAGGCATGTCTCTTTAGCCACAACACCTTCGGCACTATGTATGATGGATCGACTCGTATTTCACGAATGCCATCGCCGATTCTGGTCCCGAGCCACTCGGCCTCCTCTGTGGCCCTTCGATCCATCCATATCATCGCCGGACTTAGGACAGTCCCTTTTGAATCAACGGGAATGACTGCCCAACTCTGAGAGCTTACTCCGATACCTATGATGTCTCTTGTGTCAACTTCCGACTTCTCCCGGATGTCTGCAAGAGTGAACCTAAACGCTTGCCACCAGTCCTCAGGATTCTGCTCAACTCCTACGCACTTGACATATTGTAGGCCATACTCAATTGTCGAACATGCAACTTCCTCTCCCTCCAGAGTAAAGACTGACGTTTTCATGCTTGATGTGCCAATGTCTGCACCCAAGAGGTACTTCACGTCGCGTCCCTTTCTGACCCCTGTTGAGGCGTCGCTACAGCTTGTACGCCATGCGATCGATTATGTCGTTTTGCACATCCTGATCCAGAGCCACGAAAAGCGCGCTGTATCCAGCCACGCGTACTGTGAGATCTCTGTAGTTCTCGGGATTCTTCTGAGCGTCGCGGAGCGTTTCCGTGTCGATCGTATTGAATTGGACGTGCCATCCATATAGTCTGAAGTGCCCCCTGATGAGGGCGACAAGCCGAGACAGACCCTCCTCGCCACGTATGGTCGAAGGAATGAGGCGACAGTTCAATAGGTTGCCGCCAGTGATCAGTAGGGTGGAGAGCTTGTCAACAGAACGAATCACGGCCGTTGGTCCCTTGTTCTCTGTGTTGTGGGACGGTGAGCATCCATCCGCCGTTGGGGTGAATGCCTTCCTCCCATCTGGAGTCGCGCCGACCTTCTTGCCGGCCGGTATGTTGGAGGATATGGTAACCGTTGAAGGAAACCAATTCCCGCCCTTGGGCCCTCTTCCGTAGCGCGTGTTCTTATGGCTCTGAACCGCGTTGCAGTAGATATCGTAGGCCTTCTTCGTCAACAGATCCACGTAATCCTCGTCGTTGCCGTATTTCGGTGCATCCCGAAGCATCATATCTTGGATTCTCTTACCTTTGGCTGAGCTGAAGTTGCTCTCTAGTGCTTCCATGAGATCCTGCTGCGAAACCCGCCTTTCTTCGAAAACGAGCTTCTTGATCGCCGCCAAGGAGTTGCCAACATTCGCGAGACCGATCTGGGAGCCGCTCTGCATATCGTAGATCGCTCCACCTTCGCAAATCAACTTGCCCCGATCAATACAGTCCTGCACAAGAACTGAACAGAAGACATCTGGTGTCATCTGCTCGCTTGCCAGACTGTTGATGTTGTCTGCGATGATGTGCAATCGAGTGTAGAAAGTGATCTGCCGTTGCCACTCCTCCATAAGTGCATCGAAGCTCTCAAAAGTCCCGAGCCTCTTTCCGGTCGCATTAAGGCTATTGTTCGAAAGCGGATCCTTCCCGCCATGCAGCGTGAGTTCAAGGATCTTGAGCATGTTGAGTTTGATCTTCCCGTTCGCCCGATACCCCCACTTTCCAGGTACGGAGACCTCGAGGCAGCCCATCGTGGCGTAGTTGATTGCATCCTCGAGACTTACGCCACGATTCAAGAGAGATGGGATGATGACCTTGTCGTTTACGAAGGCGGGCATGCCAAAGCCCATCCGGACAACCTCGGCGGCTCGAACGAGGAATCGCTGGTCAATATTCTCGTGGACCCGTATGTAGAAGTTCGGCTCTGAGAGCCGAATTGCGGCGAGGGCCTCTAGAAACAGATATGAGAGAGCATTTGTCGCATCCTGACCGCCAAGGGTCTGCCCTCCAACGCAGATATTCTGATATGTTGGGTAGCCGGACACGACGAGGCTATGAGAATAGGAGCGGATCTTGTTGATTGTGAACATTTTCAGATAGAAGCATTCAATCAACTCCAAAGCCTTGGCAGTGCTTAAGCCACCCTTGGCTACGTCCTCTTCATAGAACGGGAACAAGTACTGATCTATCCTGCCAAGTGAGAAGGAGTGCCCGTTGCTTTCGACTTGCAGTATCAGATGTACAAACCATATCGACTGCAACGCCTCGTAGAACGAACTTGGTCTTGACCGTGCAACGCTGAAACAAATCTCTGAGAGCACTTGCAGTTCGACCTTTCTGTCGTGATCATTCTCCTTCTTAGATAGTTGTGCAGCTAGGCAGGCGTTCCGTTCAATGAAAGCAATGACCGCCTTCAGAGTCATTATGCTTGCCTCATAGAACTTCCGTTTCATGATGTTCTCGGGATCGGAAAGGTCAAGACGTTTTGCGCAAGCCTCCGTCTCCGCAAGGTAGCCCGGTAGCCCTCTCTGCATCAGCGTAGGGTAGTCAACCGTGATGTGACCTTCTCCAGCAGTGACGTTTCCTTCCCATTCGATGACCGACATCAACGTGGCTGTCTGCACCTCTTCAGGCTGAAGGGATTTTGCGCGATCCTGTAGAGTCTTCCCCTTCCAGTACTCAAAGACCTGTTTCAGCCGTTCCCGGTCCTCGAACGTGGACTCGAACTTGTCGCCCGACCGCGTGGCGAGCGTTTCAAGCTCGTCTTCGAGCCAACTGACTGAGTATTCCGGAAATATCGGCGCCGCCCGCGGTTTGGAGGCCTGATTGCCCGCCAGGAGTTGCCCGTCTTCGAGATAGATCGGCATTTGCCTGAGGATCCTATCCACTGCACGGGCTCGCCTAGTGACGACGGGTTCTTCCTCAGAATCCTTGTACGCCTCTGTGATTAGTTGCGCACGGTGTACGCAGATCGAAGGCCTTATAGAGACAAGTGCCTCCTTGATCTTACGCACTCTCTCAGACTGCACAGACTTCAGGCCCACGAGTTCAGATTCAAGCATCTTCAGCTTCCTCCCCTATCCCAGCACCTTGACCTTGCAATGATGCTCGTATTTCGCAAGAGCACTCAGAACCTGTTCCCGAGAAAGGGCAACGCGGGAACCCAGAGCATAATCGTATCCCAAGGCACTGTACTTGTGCTTTCCATACTGATGGAAAGGAAGAACTTGCACTTCAGTGTCGGCTCCAAGTTTCGAGGCTACTTCCAAGATCCTGCAGATGTTGTCGGAGTCATCTGTGTAGCCCGGTATGAAAGGAAATCGGATGACCAGATTCCGCCCCATCGCCTTGATGCGTTCCAGATTCTCAAGAACAACAACGCTGTCCGCACCCGTGACGGTGCTGCTTTTCGACCGCTCAAGGATCTTGAGATCAAAGAGAAACAGGTCAGTGTGTTGCGCGAGGCGCTCAAGAGCACTCCAGTGGCAGCATCCGTTGGTTTCCACTGCCGTGTGAATCCCCTCCTCGTGCGCCATCCGCAGAATAGTTTCGCTGAACGATACCTGGTAGGTCGGTTCCCCGCCGGTAAGGGTTATTCCGCCACCCGACTCCAGATAGAAGGGTCTGTCCCGGAGGCACTCTTTAATGACTTCTGCGCAACTAACAGTCTTCCCGATGATCCTCATAGCACCCGCTTTGCATTCGCATGCACAGCGGCCACAATCCGAGCACTTCTCACGATCAATGCTCAGCCTTTGCCCATCTATCTGGATAGCTTCTCTATCGCAAACCCTTGCGCAGGCGCCGCATAGCTTGCATCGCGAATGGAAATGAGACAGTTTGGGTTGCAGTGTCAAAGATTCCGGATTGGAGCACCAAGGACAACGAAGTTGACAGCCCTTTAAGAATATCGACGTGCGAATCCCAGGCCCGTCTTCGATGCAAAACCGCTGTATATCGAAGACCACTCCTTCCGTGGACTCGAAGTTCTGTCTACCATTCATAGCTTTCGTATCTTTCGCCTATTCCGAGGGCCTCAAATACTTGCCGGCGAGATCGTGGCACGCAACCCGGCACGAATCCCCCGCCATACATCTCCTGCCCGGCACAATTCCCGTAGTAAACTACTTTGCCTGTGCATGCTGGGACACTGGCCGTCCCAATCACGAAGGTGATCGGCCCAAGATCCTCAAGCTTTGCTCGGTGCTGTTTCAGGAAATATCCAAAGTTCGAAACACAACTATAGCATCCATTTCCTCTGACAATGCGTACATTTGCGGGTGCTAGGGCTTCAACATCCTCTATGATCGACCCTTTGAACTTCACTCTCGTGCTCTCGACCGAGTCACCTACCAATTCGATGGTGTCGATATCAAGAGCCCCAACTCCTCTTTCGGCCGACAGTGCGATGTGCGGAACCTTCTGCGGATCGATTCCTATGAGCCTTGCACAGACGGAATCCACCGCGACACGGTTCGTCCCGGCAACCAGGATCCCCGCGTTTGCCGGCTCGCCCTTCAACGGTGCACCATTCCCCTGCATTCCATAGAAACCATCCACAACAACAAGATGGCAGGGAAGCGCCTTGGACACCGATGCAATCATGTAATCCAATTCTGAACCCCGCGCCCGACGCTCCTCGGACAGGGGCGAGGTCAGACAAATGGAGTGCATGCAGGACTTCTTCATTCGGTCGCTGCAGGCCCCCACAGCGAGATTCTTCAGACTGAAGCTCACAATGGTCTGGTTGTGCGTCTTGAGCACCGGAACGTCGATGACAACGTCCACGTCAAAGATCGTCCGAGGAAGCTCTATGGTGGGATGAACCGGATCGTCGATTGCCACTTCTACCTGAGGGTCCCTTTTCAAATCCAGTAGGGTGGCACCACACCGCTGTGCAAGCTCTTCATAGCCGCAAGCACGAAATGCTTTCAGGGTATCGACGCCCCAGTTCGAACCTTCTCCTATAACGATCTTCCCAGCGCCTGAATCCTTGCACATTTCAACGATCGCTTCAACGATTTCTGGACAAACGGTGGCCCCCGTTTCGGCCCTCAATCCAGTAAGCACATTTGGCTTCACGAGCACCGCGTCCGACGGCCGCACCACGAGCTCGATCCCGCCCAAGTTCTCAATGAGTTGCGCAACACTCTTCTTGAGATTCCCTCGGCCTGTCGCCTTATGTATGGCTACCCGAGTCATATGATTCGTTTTTCCTTTCCCGCCAATTCGGGTTACAGAGACTGCAACCGCGGATAGGCAGTGCCGAGGTCACACCCTTGCGCGATCCCCCATTGCCCTTCCTGACTACTTGACCGCACCCAGCGTTAGTCCCCTAACAAGATGTTTTTGAACCGATAGCGCGAATATGAATATTGGAAAGATGGTTACAGTCCCAGCCGCGCACATTGGCCCCCAGTTTATCCCCGTCAGGGTTATGAACTGCAAGATCGTGACTGGCAGAGTCCGAGCGTTAATCCCTGTGAGTACCAACGCGAATAGGAATTCGTTCCAGGAGAATATTATGCTCAAGATAGCAGTCGCAGCTATCCCCGGTGATATGACTGGGACGATTATCCGAACCAGCGTTCTGAGACTTGAGCACCCATCAATTCGAGCGGCCTCGTCCAGTTCTATGGGAACTTCGTCAATGAAGCCCTTAACTACCCAGATTATGAATGGAAGATTGATTAGCAGGTACACTACCGTCACGCTGATCAGGTTATCCAAGAGCCCTATTCTCGCTATGATCAAGAACAGCGGTATTACTGCCACTATCGCCGGCGACATCCTAACACTTAGAATCCAGAAGAAGATGTCTTTCTTGCCTTTGAAATTGTACCTAGAGAATCCATAAGCCGCGACCACACCCAGAACGACGGCAAGCAGAGTTGTGGATACGGCCAATACCACACTATTCACAAGGTAGTGCAAGAAGTTTCGGTTGGCAAAGATGTCGACAAAGTTGGCCATCGTAGGCCTAAAGAACAGCTTAGGAGGCATAGCAAAGATGTCCGCCTGTTCCTTTACGGCAGTGAGGAGTATCCACAGCACTGGAACCACGCATGCTGCGACAATTAGAATGACAACCAAGTATACCAAGATTGTTTTTGGGAGCTTCCACATCCTTGATTTCATGCGAGCCTTCTCCTCATCGCCTCGTTCTACTACCGTCGTTGCTCGAAGTACCTTGGTTGTCAATCACTCGAATAAACAGCTGACAGATCAGCGTAACAACTATCAGGAACAGAATCCCCATCGCAGAGGCATACCCCATATGCCTGTTCCTAAAGCCCTGGATGTACAAGTGCATGGATAGTGTCTCGGTCGCTGAGCCTGGACCGCCCATAGTAAGGGCATAGATATTGTCGAAGACCTTGAATGAATCAATCGTTCTGAAGAGAAGTACGACCAAGATTGGCGTCCGCAAGAACGCCAGAGTGACATATCGGAAACGTTGCAGACCTGAGGCGCCGTCAATCTTGGAAGCCTCGAGAACGTCTATCGGCACCGTTTGAAGGCCTGCCAGAAGAATAAGAGTTGCAAAGGGTGTCCACTGCCAAATGTCGACGATGACGACTGATATCAAAGCCGTCGACATGCCCGCTATCCACTTGCTCGTTGGAAGCCCCAATTCATGCAAGATGAAGTTTATGAGACCATAGTCAGTATTGTAGAGTACTCGCCACACCAATCCGACGACCACTGGTGTCACGGCAAGAGGGATTATGGCGATAGACCTTACAACACTCCTGCCAACAAACTCACCGTTCAGCAACAGCGCGACGGCCAGCCCCAACCCAAACTCTACAACAACGGTTGCTGCAGTATATACAGCTGTCGTACCCAGTGCGGTCCAAAAGTCCGAGGATAACAAAGCTTTGATGTAGTTGAGCACACCGATGAACTTCTTCGCCTCCACAGCCTGCCCCATCTCCCAGCGGTAGAGACTCAACTGGAGAGCATAGACAAAGGGATAGAGCGCAATTATCATTAGGATTATTGTGGCTGGGGCGATTAGGAGATATGGTCTGTATTGCTTTCGAATTGTCATACGCTACAACTTTTGCCAGTCTCCTACCTCTCCGATTCGTGAGCACACTGTGAATGCCCTCCTTGCAAAACCGGGGATCGCCCGGTAGACAACTCGGCTAGGCACCCTCGTCCAAGCGCCATCATGGCGCACTACCGCATCAGCCCTGCACCCTGTTCTCGGGTGCAGGGCTGATGCACGAAACCTTAATGACCCTAATAACCAGCTTCTTTCAGCATCTTTGCCAGATCGTTGTTCATGGCTTCCGACGCGCTCGCAGGTGTGCGTGCTCCCGCCAGGGCTTCAGTGACATACTTGCCGACAATATCATTCCATTCGGGTATCTCGACGAGTTTGGGCCACGCAAACTTGGCGATCTTGTAACGACTCAATTGATAACCAAACAGGGGATTTGCCGCTGCGAGCTTCTTGTCGGTCAACAACGAAATGCGCTCTGCAGGCCCACCGGCCGCGAAGATCTTGCCTGCATTCCGTTTTGCCGTCATGAACTCAACAAACATGGTAGCAGCGTTCTTGTTCTTAGAGTCAGCGTGGACTCCCAACCCCCACCCACTGAGCGACGAGATTGCCGGGTAGCCGCTTGCTTTGGGTATCGGAATGTATCGAACCTTGCCATGAAGTTCCCGATCAACCCAACCGAGCAGCGTGCTATTGTCGAGGAACATCGCTGCGAGGCCCTTGTTGAAGGTAGTTGCCGCCTCTTCATGGGTAAACGTCGTCATGCCTGCTGGTGCATATTTGGACAGTTCGACGTACATCTTCAGTGCAGCCCGCCCCTGCTCGTTGTTGAGCATAGGTTTCATGGCTGAGTCCAAGAACTCAAGTCCAAGCGGCTGGCCAATGCAATAGAAGATGTAGGCGGAGTGGATACCTCTTAGCCCACGCAGTGAGATGCCGTATCTCGTTACCTTGCCGTCCTTGTCCTTCTTCATCAATTTCTGTGCGGCGCTGATGAGCTCTGGCCAAGTCTTGGGATCGGCAATACCGGCCTCTTTGAACCAATCGCTTCTGATTGCCAGCATGCTGGCCCCCAGACCGAAGGGAATCATCCACAGCTTCCCATCCCTGAGGCACTGCTCGTTGATGAGAGCCGTAGGAAAGTCCGCGAGATCACCACCGCGTACCGGCAGTGAAGGGTCCATGATCAGATCATCAATCGGGTAGATGATCTGGTCTTTCATGAACAGGGCGATCCAAGTCGACTCGATTGAGACAATATCATAGAGCGCCGTCTTTGATGATTTGTCCAACTCGAGCTTCTCGAGCATTCTGACTTCGTCCATGATGTCGAGATTGACTTTAATGCCCGTCTGCTCCTCGAACTCGGGGAGGAGTGCCTTTGCCGCATCGGTGGCAGGCTGTTCAGAGCAGATCCACGTGAGTGTCGTGCCCGCAAATGGCTTATCAGCCGCGGATACGCAAAACGCGGACAACACCACGCACACAAAAACCAAGCCAAACCTTGTAAGTTGTGACACTTTGCCCTCCTTCAGAATCATTGAATTTTCGCTTTGCCCAACGGAAACAACACTCGCTTGGACTCCTTTCAGCCCATTCCGGTGGCGAGTTGGAGGTTTCTGCCACCATAGCCATGAATCATTGAGCCACTCGCATGTGCGATTGGCTCATTTGGAGTCTTGAAAACTCCATCTACCCGCGCTACATCCCTCCTCCTGATCAAATGGGCTGGGCGTATCGTAGAATGCTCCCTGTTGCCTGGCAATAGTACCGGAATCACTTCTTTAGCAGTGCCTAGTATCAGAGTACTAGTGTGCTGATGCCCGGGGCCTTGAAAGCCATCGACTTGGTGCTGCTGGGCCCGCCCGGGGTCGGCAAGACCCACTTGGCCATCACCGCAGCCCAATTGGGACGCCGTGTGTACTACGGCGCCCTGGCCGAGTTGGTCACATCCCTCGAAGATGCCCGGTCTTCTGGTAGTCTGAAGCACACCTTTCTGTGCTCAGCGCCCCCTCGCACATGGCGGTCGATGCGATCGGCTATCTGCCGGTCAGCCAGACGGGGGGCCGTGCTGTTCTACCAGCCGATGAGCCGCCGCTATGAGCACGCCTCCACCGTGCTGACCTCTAGCAAGAGTCTCGGCGCATGGGAAGAGATTCTGGGCGACAGAGGCATGGCTGGCGCCCTCATCGATCGAATCCTGCACCACTGCCACATTATGAACACCCGCGACAGCTCCTATCGCGTGCGCACGCATACGCAGCTCTGGCAGGCTTTCAACCAGGAAAGCCTTGAAGGCTCCTCCCGGAGTTGATCTCGCAAGAAATCAAAGGAGGCAGGCAAGACATAGGGTTCACCATGCAAGGGATGGAGTGTGCGATTCTCGACCGCCACTGACAAAGTATATCGCGCAATAGTCGGTATGAGGGCAGTGAAGGGCTGTGCTGCATGCCAGCGGCATATACAAAAACCTTCTCCCCGTCCCATCGAAAACCACCATATCACTCTCCACTGCCCATGCCATGAAAGCCCAAGTCAATTCCACTTCTGCTCGTGCGACCATTGTGTGGCCGGAAACGGTGCTGTCAGGAGACTACCACCGGCACTGGATATTGAATCCGACCTTTCTTCGTCCCATTCGGTGTAGGTCAGGTAAGGAAGATCGGGGCCAACCGCCCGAGGACTTTGGAGTGTACCCGCCGGTGTTGACCAAACCCTCCAAAAAGGCGCATCATTCTCTCTGAGGAAAAAGCGAGAACAAGCGGTAATTCTGAGATTAGCGCTTGGGGTGCAAGGGGTCCGCACCCAACTAACCCGGCTTTCTCCAGTCGCCTGTCTTGCTGCATTCGGGCGCCCCTGATAACGATCTGGTCACGGCCGCTATGGAAGCTGATAAAATGAAGGGGCCCGTGCGCTGGCACTGTCAGATAAAAGATGTCAGAGAAATGCGGCCTTCACTACAAATAGCTCCAAACCAAAGCAACAGAGAGAGCGCCGGGCCAAACGCCGATTGACCCAACCTCTTGCAGTGAATACTATTAGTCAGCAGTGAGCCGCAGAGAGACACGCCCCGATTCGGCACCGACTCGTTTTCCTAAGCCGTAGGTCGGATGTTCGAGTCATCTCTGGGGCATTTGTAATTCTTAACGCGATAAAAAGTTACAACACTAAGCGCCCGGAAAGGGCATGAGCTGTCAGATACAAAATGTCAGAAACTGCGTCGGTCGGGCGATGTCTTCTACGGTTCCCAGAACCGTGGCGCTTCATTCCATCCGTTCGAGGACTTGAACCGTTGAACATAATCTGATTCGGGCTGTTTTTTACTGCGTGTCGTGGTCACGGCAGCCGCAGAGGATTGTGATCTTCGGCCGATGTGCAAGGGGTCAGTGATTCAAACCCTCCCAGCCTGATTCAGGAATTACGTACCGGTCAGTGCGCTAATAACATAGGCATTTTGAGCACCTCCCGACAGATAGGTCAGTGACACGGGACTGACACCGCCTGGGGGCAAATGCTACCCCAGAAAATGCAGTGCAGGCCTGCCCTGCGCGACTGGGGGCATTCTCAGCGCGCATGGGACGCAGCTTTTCTTCGGCCAACCTCCAGATCCTCAGGTCATACGACACCTGCCACTAAAAGTGCGAAAGATCATTGACACCACCGAAAGCCAGAACGTATTCCGCAGTCGCAGGGCCGCATGGCTTACGCGTACACAAGAAAACCCCCGTTTACTCGCGCGTCCGGTTCGCGCTGAGTACAGGGGGAAACCGAGGCTGGCGGAGAAGCTGGTTTTCAGGACCTCGTCGGACTGCCGAACGTGCCGACTTCAACCTCGGAAGGGTCGTCTGCTGACGGCACCACCCTCCATTCCAGGGCTTCCAAGTCTATTCCAGAAAGTTCCGACCAGGGCATTTTGATGTAACGACCGTGACCTTCCGCGGCCACGGAGCCATCATCGAGAAGAATCTCTGCCGTACCTTCGTAGATACGGGAGCCTTCCTTCACGATCCTCCCGATGACTCGAACCGGCCTATCGATAGGAACAGGTTTCTTGAACCGTGTCGTTAGCTCAACCGTGGCACTCCAGAACTTGCCGTTCGACCGCGTTACTATAGTTCGGCCAAGCACTTCATCTATAAGGGTAGTGCAGATTCCTCCGTGCAGGCGCCCTGGATAGCTCTGATGGTCTTCCCGAGCATTGTAAACAGCACAGAGGTCGCCCGATTCCAACTCAAAAAAAGATGCGCGCAGCCCCGCCGGGTTCTTCAATCCGCATACGAAGCACATGCTTGAGTTCTGCGATTTTGCTGTTACCTTTCGTTTCATCAAGTTCCTCCTTGGCCGAGCCGGTAACTTCTTATTTCAAGTCTCAGTCGGCTGTATTTGGCTCGGCTTTTGTCGAATCCGGCGCTGCTACTCCCTGGGATATGAAGCAACTTCGGACATCATCCTGAGCTCCTGATTGGTGAGTTTGGTGGGCTCCCCCCAGTATTGGATTTGAATGACGTTCAAGTACATTTGTTCGAAATTCTCCAATGGCCATTCGGCCAAGAGGGTTTCATGGACTCCTGTCTGATCCACGCTCCAAGAGTAGGTGGTCTTCAGCGCCCAAGCCAGCCCGCCATATATGAGCTTGATGGGCCCTTCCATTAAGCGCCAGCGATCACCCGAATACTCGACCTGCAGGGCGTAGTGACGGGGAACGCCTCCAAATATCACCTTAAAGCTTATGACCTCGACGTTGCCGAGTAAGTCAGTCGAGGTGCGAATTGTCACTGTCCCAATGGTCTTCCCCTCCACATGTTCCCAGTATACAGGTGGCCCCGTGGCGCAACCTGCAAGGATCGCAAAGGCAAACAGGACGAGGATCTTCTTCATTCGGCCTCCAGATTACAATTTAGGGCTCAATTCTATCATGCAGGCTCAGAGACGTCGCTCGTGGCGGGGCAAGGTGAAACGCGCCGGGGGTTGCCGTATGGACTACCCCCCGTGTGACCCTTCTTGCTTGGACGCTTCTTCGAGTTGTTTAGGGGCGTCGGAGTCCTTCAGCTTTGCGTTGCTCTGCGCGTAATCAAAGGCTGATTTTCCCGCGCTGTCTTTTGCCTTCGCGTCCGCGCCAGCTTTCAAGAGCGTAGTGATCACTTCAGGGTTCTGGTTATGTGC
>Ga0187870_1000548_pt1 | contig 42364 bp, 25 predicted proteins | sample June2016WEW_13_1_3_FD_132974 | JGI IMG/M metagenome (GOLD analysis project Ga0187870, IMG submission 132974) | Peatland microbial communities from SPRUCE experiment site at the Marcell Experimental Forest, Minnesota, USA - June2016WEW_13_150 | ecosystem: Environmental > Terrestrial > Soil >... | reverse complement strand
GGCCGTGGCCCGGCAGTTGGCGGCCGCGCCCCAGACCCAGGCGGTGCTGCCCTACGAACCCTACTACAAGCTCAAGCCGTGGCTGTTGCAAGCGGCCCTCGACCAAGTGCCCTTGCCGGGCAATAGCACGCTGCGGGTGCTGCTCTTTGGCGAGGCGCGCCAGGCGACCGTGGGGCAATTGCAGCAGATGGGGGTGACGGTGGTGGGGGAAGAGCCCTCGCCCTTTGGGCCGGTGCTGGAGGTGCGCCCGCCCCCGGCCGAGCCTTGGGCGGGCCAGAGCCTGGTGCCGGCCCTGGCGCAGTTGGCCGGGGTGCAGGAGGTGGAGTTGGCGTGGCGGCGGGTGCCGGCCAACGACCTGAGCCGGGCGACGACGGGCGTGGCGGTGGATTCGGTAGTCCAGACCAACTACCTGAACCTGGGCGGCAGCAACGTGCTGGTGGCCCTGGAGGACAGTGGGGTGGACGCGACGCATCCGGACCTGGTGAACCGGGTCTTTGGGGACTCGACCAACAGCCTGATAGACAGAGCCGGGCACGGCACGCACGTGGCCGGCATCATTGCGGGCGACGGCACGATGTCCACGACGGTGACCAATGCCTCGGGTTCGGTCATGCCGACCACCAATGGTCATGCCACCAATTTTCAATTTCGGGGCAAAGCTCCCGCGGCGAAGCTGTTTTCGATGACGGGCGGGTCCGATTATTACCTGCAGCAGACGGCGGCCAGGACCAACGCCTTGATCTCGAACAACAGTTGGACTTATGGCAACAACGAATATGACCTGGCGGCGGCGAGTTACGATGCGGCGGTGCGCGACACCTTGCCCGACGTGCCCGGCTCGCAACCCGTTCTCTACGTCTTCGCCACCGGCAGCGGCGGCACGGTCAATGTCTATGACAACGGCGCCAATGACAATGGCTTGGGCGGTCATTCGGACACGATTTATTCTCCGGCCACGGCCAAGAACGTCATTACCGTCGGCGCCATCGAGCAGTTGCGCCACATCACCAATGAGGTGTGGCAGGACTGCCGGCCGGACCCCAGTTCGACCAATGGCTCGCTGACCTGCTCGACCAACCAGCCGTGGCTGCTCTCGACCGATTCGGGCGACCTGGCCACCGGTTTCCAGGTCGCCAAATGCTCGGGCCGCGGCAATGTGGGCGTCTATGCGGAAGGCGATTTCGGCCGGTTCAAACCCGATGTGGTCGCGCCCGGCACGTTCGTCGTCTCGACGCGTTCCTCGCAGTGGGACGAGGCGGCGTATTACAATCCGACGAGCTATCTGGCGAACGTCTTTCCGGACGCGGTGGTGGAGGCGAGCAACCTTTGGCAGAACGTGTTGTTTGTCCCTGCCAGCGCGGTTCAGGTGACCATCACGCTGGCGGCCAACGCCGGTTCGCCCGTGCCGTTTCCCAACCTGCCGATCTTCGTCCGGCAGGCGGACTTTCCGACCACCAACAGCTATGATTTCGTGGGCACGAACCAGGTGGCGATGCCGCCGGATCATCCCCTGATCCCGGTGGGCGACACCTGGCACTACGCGGTGGGTAATACCACGACTCAATCCGTCACTTTCGACGTGGTGACGGTCATCACCCTCACCAACGAGCATGGCAACTTTTTCCAGGTCCTGAGCAACATGAATAATGAGCTGGGCACCGGGCCGTATTACCGCTACGAGTCGGGCACGAGCATGGCGGCCGCCGATGTGTCCGGGATGTTGGCCCTGATGCAGGAATTCTTCGAGCAGCGCCTGGGCCGGACCAACAGCCCCGCCCTGATGAAAGGCCTGCTGATTAACGGCGCCCGCTCGCTCAGCCTGCCCTACGATTTCGGCGTGACCAACGAGGTGAATTTCCAGGGCTGGGGCCTGGTCAATTTGCCGACCACCATTCCCGGCGCGCTGACGAACCTCAATGCCCCGGCCAGTTCGATGTTCGTTTTCGACCAGGACCCGGCCAACGCCCTGGCTACGGGCCAGAGCTGCACGCGGCTTATCTCCGTTTCGTCCAACGCCCAGGATGCCCGCCTGTCCATGCGCCTGACGCTGGTCTGGACCGACCCGCCGGCCAACCCCGTCGTCGGCGTCAAACTCGTCAATGACCTGGACCTGATCGTCACCAACCTGGACACGGGCGAGGTCTATTTCGGCAACGACATTCAGGCGGGCAACACGGCCAACCTGCCGTGGGACACCAACTCGGCGCCGAACCTGGACGTGGTGAATAACGTGGAGAACGTCTATCTTGGGCCGCCGCTGGGCACCAATTACTCGATTACGGTGGTCGGCCGGCGGGTGAATGTGAACGCCGTGAGCGCGCAGACCAACAACGTGGTCCAGGATTACGCGCTGGTGCTTTCCTGCGGCGACGGCGAAGTCACCAACGCCCTGACGCTGACGCCGGCCAGGCCGGTGGTGTCGAGCAACCTGCCGTACGTGACGGTGGTCGCAAACATGTTCACCAACACGCCTGGCTATTCGGGGGGCGTGCTGCTGCACCAGCACGTGGGCGCCAGCTCGCCGCTGCTCGGCACCAATGCCATCGAGTATCCCACCGAGGGCAACGCGGTCATCACCCTGGGTGTCACCAACCAGTGGCACTTCTACATGCTGACCAACGACAACGCCTATACCAACGCCGTCTTCCTGACTTTATATCCCTACACGCTCTCGGTCCCGCGCATGGGTCCGACCAATGTCTTCGATCCGACCAACGCCACGCGCCCCGAGCCCGATATCGACCTGTATGTGTCCACCGACTTCGCCCTGACCAACCTGGACCCTGGGGCCGTCTCGAATGCCTGGAAATCGGTCGGCCCCGGCGGCTTCGAAACGGTTATGCTGAGCAATGCCGTCCTAGGCATCTATTATGTTGGCGTCAAAGCCGAGGACCAACTAGCCGCCGAATACGGCTTCATGGGCGTGTTCAGCCTCAACCCCTTCAGCGAAGATCAGAATGGCAACCAGCTCCTGCGGGGTTTCCCGTCGCCCGCCCCGATCCCGGACGGAACCCCTGAGCGCCCGGGCAGCACCTGGCCGATCCTTGCTGTCGCCCCAACGCCCATCAAGCTCCACCGCGCCATCGTCACCAACGTCATCTCCCATGAACTGGTCGGCGATTTGCTGGGGACCCTCACCCACGGCAGCGGCTTCGTCGTGCTCAACAACCACGCCACCAATCTCACCGTGGTGAACTGGGTCAACATTTACGACGACAGCGACCAGCACGACATCGCGTTAGCGCACCACACGGACGGCCCCGGCAGCCTGATGAGTTTCGCCGGCAAACAGGGCTCCGGCCAGTGGTTGCTCACCCAGGTGGACAATGCCGCCGGGCACCTCGGCACCAACGATTCGCTCTTTATCTACCTGGAGCGACAACTGGACCTCCTGGCCGGGATTTACGTCACGCTCCATCCGGGGGCTTGCGACAATGAATACTTGGATGTGCCCGCTAATGCCACCAACCTGACCGTCACGGCCCTGGTCGTCTCCAATGTCGGCCCGATCAACCTCACCATGCAGCTCTGTCCGCTGGAGGCCACGGGCGGCGGCTGCAAGAGCACCGTCATCACCAACCAAGTCCCCACTTCGCTCAGCATCGATCAATTCGATAATCCGCCGCTGACGGCGGGGACCTACTACGTCCGCATCTGCAATCATGGCATCGGGGACGTCACCATCTATCTCAAGGCGACGCTCCTGATGAACCGGGGCGCCATCGCGGTTTCCGTGCCCGACTCCGCCGGCCCGGTGACGATTCAGGACGACGCCATCACCTATGCCACGATCGAGGTGACCAACCACATGCTGATCTCGGACCTGGAGGTCGGCCTGCTCATCGACGATCCACGCATCTCCGACCTGGCCATCACCCTGATCGGCCCCAGCGGCAAGCGCGTCCTCCTGTTCCAGGACCGTGGCGGCACCTCGACCAACGGGCTGGGCACCTTCAGCGCCAACGCCAGCCCCTTTGGCCTGCCCGTCTTCGCCTACACCAACCTGGCGCCGTTCTGGACCAACAACTTCGACGCCGCCCCCATCGGCCTTTACGGGCCGGGCGCCCGCTTCCAGGGCTGGACGGTCCTCAGCAACGAGGTCAACGTCTATCCCGACTACAGCGTCCCCTGGCTCCAAAACAACTTCCTCGTGCTCGGTGAGGGCGTGGTTTCCAACTCCCTGCCCACCACCAACTCGACCCGGTATCGCCTGACCTTCCGGGCGACGCACGCCCCATATCTGGTCGGCATGGTCACGTGGTGGCCGTTGGACGGCGACGCCCGGGACATCTGGGGCGGCCTCGACGGCCTGCTCTACGGCGACGTGGCGTTCTCCCCCGGCAAGGTCGTCCAGGCCTATTACGACCGCAGCTTCGCCTTCTACGGGGACGGCGTGGCTACCAAGATGATGGTGCCGGCTTATCCGGAGCTCAACCTGGAGCGCCGGCCCGGCTTCAGCCTGGAGGGCTGGATCAACCCGGCCAATGTCGCCAAGCCGGCCCCGCTCGTCGAATGGTACGACCCCACCACTCCGTTTCCCCTCGGCGTCCAGTTCTGGCTGGGCGACCTTTCGAGCAACAGGACGGACGCCGGCATACTCTCGGCCGCGCTCTGGGACACCAACTCCCAGCCGCACTTCGTGGTCACCGGGCCGCAGGTGCTCACCAATGCCGGGTGGCAGCACGTGGCCCTGACCTACGACGGCTCGTCTCTGTTGGCCAGCCTTTACACGAACGGCTATCTCGCGGCGGCGCAGGCGCTCCCGGCCGGGGCGGTGCCGCGCACCACCGGTGACTTCTACTTGGGGTTCGATCCGCCCGCGGTGCCGACCTTCGCCTACCCCAACTTCGCTTCCACGCCCGGACTGAACCTGGTTAACAGCACGGCGCCAATGGGCAGCGTGTTGCGGCTCACGCCAGCGGCCCAGGCCATGAATGGCGCGGCCTGGTACTCGCAAAAGGTGCTTTGCTCCGGTGGTTTCAGCACCGCCTTCCGTTTCCAAATCAGCTCGCGGGGTTCGGTGCCGGTCGTCCCGCCCGGCGGCGGCGCCGAGGGCTTCTCCTTCAGCATCCAAAATGCTGGACCCAACGTCCCGGCCACCCAGTATGGTCCGAATCTGCCCATACAGCCCGGATGGAGCAACTGGATAAGCGTCTGTTTCATTGTGGGTTCGGCCGGCATACCTGGGCCAGCCGACAACTCCGTTGGCGTCAGAATCGGCCCGGGCGGTTGGGTGGCGGCGACGAACCTGAGCAACACGCCGATTAACCTGAGCGACGGCCAGGTCCACCTCGCCCAAATCGAGTGCGATGGCCGGGCGATCACGGTCATCGTTGACAACCATCCTGTTATCGCCGGCTTCCCCATCCCGCTGGCCCAGGCGATGGACGCGGGCGGCTATAGCTGGGCCGGCTTCGGCGCCGCCACGAGTGAGGCCTGGGAGAATCATGACATTCTGAGCTGGACCTTCAACGCCAACCTGCCCAACCCGGGCCTGGCTTACGCCGGCGGCCTGGACGAGTGGAGTCTCTATGCCCGCGCCCTTTCGGCCCAGGAAGTCCTGGCCATCTTCAACACCAGCACCAACGGCAAGTACGGCACCAACGCCTTGAGCAGCCCCGTCGCCCTCCGGGTCTCCCTCGCCACCGCCGTGGCCAATCTCACTTACACCTTCACCAACGGCCTCACCTGGACCAACGGGCCGCAATGGGAAACCAACATCATCGACTTTACCAATACCCTCCTGTTCGCCTCGACCAACGGCCCGGCCACCAATTTCACCCCGATCATCCTCACCCCGCTCGACCCGAACGTGGCCGTGGACGACTTTGTCCTGTCCGCCGTGACCACCAACTACCTGGACGGGCTGATGCATTTCACCGACAACACCAACCTGGCGGTCGTCCCGATCAAGTTCGCGCCCTGGCCTTATGTCCTGTCCAATAACCCCCCCACGCTGGTCTTCTCGAACAGCTTCCTGCTCTCGACGGCGATGGTCTTTGCCACCAGCAACGCCATCCCCGGCGGCCCCAGCCGCCCCGAGATCGGCATCCGCGACTGGACCGTCCTCCAGGGCCCCGTCACCGTGGTCAGCAATGCCACCGTGGACGCGATGCACACCAACTTCCTGGCCCTGGCGACCGGCGCTCTCCAATCCACCTTGCCCACGGTCCCCGGCCACCGCTACCAGCTCAGCTACACGCTGCGCGGCCCGTGCGCCGTCGGTTGGTGGGGCGGGGCCGTCAACCCGCTCGACCAGCGCGCCCAGGACCTCATCGGCGGCAACGACGGCGCGCTCATCAACGGGGCGGCCAGCCTCACCGGCCCCGGCAACGGCTACGTCGGCGACCAGGCCCTGTTCTTCCCCGGCATGATCACCAACGGCGTGGCCGGCAATCCGTACTTTGCCAGCAAGATCGAACTGGGCGACCCGGAGAATCTGCGGCTGACCAACAGCTTCACGATTGAGGGCTGGCTCATGCCCCTTGACCAGACCAACCAATACGTCAACACGCTTGGGCCGGAGAGCTTCCTGGAGCAGGTCTTTTTCCGCGGCGATCTCCGCGACTGCATGGATCCTTACTACCTGGCCCTGGAACGCACGTCGGCCCCCGGGGCCACCCCCGAGCAGTACGACCTCCAATTCCACATCGAGGACGCCCTGGGCGGCGATTGCGGGGTCATCCTGGAGACCGCCGATCACCCCATCACCGCCGGCAACTGGTACCATGTCGCCGCCGTCTTCGAGTGTAACTATCACTGGGCCGACAACGCCCCCTGGCCCACCAACATGCTCCGCCTCTACGTCAATGGCCAATACTACACCAACGTCTTCCTCGAAGACCCCTCGTTCCAAAGGATGGTGTACAGCTCCTACACCGGCCGGTTCCCCTTCCGCGACCTCGACCCGGCCTACAGCCCGGGCGTGGCCATCGGCAATTGCAGCCGCGCCGATGCCTCCCAACCATTCCGCGGCTTCATCGATGAACTCTCCGTCTATGGCCGCGCCCTGACGGACCCCGAGATCAAGGCCATCTATGACGCCGCCAGGGGGGGCAAGGCCGACTTCTTCGTCCCGCCCGGCCAGGGCCTGGCCAAACTCAGCGTCTCCCTGGACGACGTGCAGATGGACGTGGTCAACGGTGACAACGCCCAGTGGAGCACGAGCAGCTTCCTTTTCACCGCCTATCACACGAACACCGTCCTGACCTTGCAGGGCCTGCTGCCCGGCACGCTCCTGGACGGCGTGAGCCTAACGGAAGTCCCCTCCGAACTGTATTATCTGCCCGAGGATTCCCTGGATCCGTTCCTGGGCCAGGATGCCTTTGGCACCTGGAGACTTGAGATGGTGGACACCCGCGCCGGTCCAGGCCCGGATACCAACCTCGTGCAAATGGTCCACTGGGAGCTCGATTTCAAACTCTTCCCGAGCAATCCGCCGCCCATCATCGAACTGTCGCACGGCATTCCTTACACCAACACCCTGGTCGGCTTTGGCGCCCAGAACTTTATTGTCCAGGTCCCGCTCTGGGCCACCAATGCTACCAATGTCCTGCTCTCCGCCCTGGATCGCGCCGGTAACCCGTGGCCGATGGGGGTGCTCTACGACACCAATTTCTTCCCCACCGCCCTGACCAACGTCCTGTTCTGGCCGCCGGTGAACGCGCCCCGGACCAATATCCTCTCCACCAACGGCGCCAGCGCCCCGGTGCTGCCTGTGGGCAAGCCCTACTTCCTGACCGTCACCAACCCCAACCCGCTGGCGGTCGAGTTCGCCATCGGCGTTTGGTTCGACATCCTGACGCTGACCAACTGCGAGATACTGACCAACGGCCTCGTCGGCCCGGCCGGCATCCCGCGCTACTTCCAGTTCGACGTGCCCACCAACCGCGCTCCGCCGGACCTGCCGCAGAACGTCACCTTCTGGCTCGGCAACGCCAACAGCAACCTCACCGTTGTCCTCAGCCAGCACTTGCCCCTGCCCGACCCCGGCCACTACGATTACATCAGCCAGCAACCCGGCACGAACCGGGAGATCGTCATGGTGGTGCAAACCAACCTCCCCGACCTGGCCTCCTCGCCCATCGCTACCAACTCCACCCCTTGGCCCATCCAAACCAACCGCTGGTACGTCGGCGTGTTCAATACCGCCGAAGCCAGCGTCGCCTTCGCCGTCCAGGCCTGCTACTTGACCAATTACCCGGACATCATCCTGCTCACCAACGGTATTCCCTACGTCGCCCCGCTCACCAACAAGTACGTCGCCCCGCCCGGACCACCGCGCTGGTTCTTCTTCAGGTTCCCCATCACCAATTACGTGGACGGCGTGTTATTCGAGCTTTACGACCTGTCCGGCGATGCCGACCTGCTGCTGCAGCGCGACCTGCCGCCCACCATGGCGCCTTACTTCGCCGGCAGCTTCCAGCCCGGCGCCAGCCCCGAACAGATCGTCGTCCGCACCAGCGCCGCCCTGCCCGATCTGCGCGGCAATTGGTACTTGGGCGTCTATAACAACGAACTGACGAATAACGTCGCCTACCGCATCCGGGCCACCCTGCCCGTTGGCGGGGTCCTCCCCAGCGCCCTCCCGACCGTGATCACCAGTCATGTGTTTCTCTCGAACTACCTCCTCCTGTCTTGGAACTCGATCCTCGGCGAGTGGTACGCCGTGGACTATACCGACAACACCCTCTTCTGGACCCTCACGGTCACCAATGTGTTCGCTACCACGCCGGTAACCACTTGGGTCGTGCCCATGCCCACCAACGGCTATTACACCGTCATCAACGTCCCCGCGCCTGCCGCCGTGCGCCCGCCGCTCACCATCAAAGCGTTGGCCGGCCAGCAACTGCGCATCTCCTGGCCCATCAACTATCAGGGCTTTACCCTGCAGTACTCGCTGAGCCTCAGCCCGCCCGTCTGGGCCAATGTCAACCTCCCGGTCGTCATCGAGGGCAACGAGTTCGTCGTTTACGATACCCCCGGCGCCACAACCAAGTTCTACCGGCTCATCCAATGAAGAGCCGCGGGCGCGCATTCGCCGGCCATCCTTGCCCCGTGAGAGATGTGCCGCGCGAACGCTTATCTCGCGGGACGAGCCGGCGCTAGAGTTCTTCACCGGCAAAACTCGTTGTAATCAGGTCAGGTTTCGCTGCGATTGCAGAGGTGCGCTGAGCCAGCGCTTCTTTTAGGTGAATTGAAAATTGAGGAATGAGAAACGATCGTTGGTTATTGAAGAATGCCCGTCCCGCCACGCGGGACCGCATGAGCTTTCGGACTGCGGACTCAATGACCAATAACCGATACTCAATGCCCAATACTCAATGAATCCAAAAGCGAACAGCGAATAGCGAACAGTAATAACCAATCCTCAATACTCAATGAATCCCCCATCCCTTGGAGGGATACCACCTTGCATGAAAATGGCGCCTTTGTTCATTTGCAACGGGTTGCGCGGCTATTTTCTGGGTAACCTCTCCGGGCAGGCTCGATTCCGGAGGTGGTCTGAGGCGCAACCTCGCCCGGTCTTGGTTTCAGGGGCGGAGCTTGGCCATCACTTGGGCCATGGCGAGGGCGGTTTGGGCGGCCTCGGCGCCGCGGTTGTGGGTCTTGCCCAGGCAGCGGACGCGGGCCTGGTCCTGGTTTTCCAGGAGCAGGACTTCGTGGATGACGGGGACCTGATATTGGAGCTGAATTTGCATCAGGGCCTGGCTGACGGCTTCGCCGATGTGGGCGGCGTGGACAGTTTGGCCGCGCAGGATAACGCCGAGGCAGATGATGGCAGATGGGGCGGGCGGGGCGGGGCGCGCGGCGGCAGCCGCTTTAGCCAGGCGGGCGGCGGCGAGCGGGATTTCGTAGGCGCCGGGCACGCGGATGACCCGGACCTGTTTGGCGCCGGCGCGTTTGAGCTGGGCCTTGGCGGCCCGGAGCATGGCGTCGACATAGCGGGCGTTGTAGCGCGAGGCCACGATGGCAAACGGGGCATCACCGGCCTGAAAGGTCTTGGACTGGATGGGTTTGAGCATGGGAGTGGTGGCGTGGTGGGGTGATGGGGTGGTGGGAGCAGTTCGCTTTTAGTCAGGCTTTAGGGCTCATGCAAAAACAAGTTCCGAAGGCGAGGCGTAATTCCAACGTTATTCTCTGGCACCCCTCCGGGGTGCGACCACCAGTCCCGATTCGGAATCGGGAGCCCGGTGGTCGTTCCCCCTTTACCCTGAACGACCACCGGCTACTCTCTGCCAACCCTCCGGGTTGCAGAAAATCGGAATTTGTTTTTGCAAGGGCGCTTAGTTCGTTACTTCATTACCCCAACACGCCATTGCGTCAGAGCCAATGTCCGAGTTTGTCGCGTTTGGTTCGGAGATAGCGGGCGTTGTGGGGGTTGGGTTTAATTTTAACGGGGAGCTGTTCGACGATCTTGAGGCCGTAGCCTTCCAGGCCGACGATCTTGCGCGGGTTATTGGTAAGGAGGCGGATGGTCTTAAGGCCGAGGTCGGCCAGGATTTGGGCGCCGAGGCCGTATTCGCGGAGGTCCATGCCGAAGCCCAGCTTCTCGTTGGCTTCGACGGTATCGTAACCTTGCTCCTGGAGCTTGTAGGCCTTGATCTTGGCGGCGAGGCCGATGCCGCGCCCTTCCTGGCGCATATAGAGGAGGACGCCGCAGCCGGCGGCGGCGAGCTGGCGGAGGGCCTGGTGGAGTTGCGGACCGCAATCGCAGCGGCGGGAGCCGAAGACATCGCCGGTGAGGCACTCGCTGTGGACGCGGACGAGCACATTTTGTTTGCCGGCGAGGTCGCCGCAGACCAAGGCGAGGTGATGCTGGCCGTCGAGCTTGGATTGATAGAGGTAGAGATCGAAGTCGCCGTGCTCGGTGGGGAGCTTGACCACCTCGAGGCGCTCGACGAGCTTTTCGCGGGTGCGGCGGAAGCAGATGAGGTCGGAGATGGTGCAAATCTTAAGGCGGTGCTTTTTGGCGAATCGGATCAACTCGGCCAGGCGGGCCATCGAACCGTCATCGCTCATGATTTCACAGATGACGCCGACGGGGCGGCAGCCGGCGAGTTTGACCAGGTCCACGGCCGCCTCGGTGTGGCCGGCGCGCTGCAAGACGCCGCCGGGGCAGGCGCGGAGCGGGAAGACATGGCCGGGCTGAACGAGGTCATCGGGGAGGGTGGTCGGTTCGGCCAGGAGGCGGATGGTTTGGGCGCGGTCGGCGGCGCTGATGCCGGTGGAGATACCCCGGGCGGCATCCACGCTGACCTGGAAATCGGTCTTAAAGGCCTCGCGGTTTTGCTGGACCATGCGTCCGATGCCGAGCTGTTGGAGGCGTTGGGAAGTGGTGGGGACGCAGATGAGGCCGCGGCCCTGTTTGACCATGAAATTGACGGCCGCCGGCGTAACGAACTGGGCCGCCATGATGAGATCGCCTTCGTTCTCGCGGGCGGGGTCGTCCACCACGATCACGATTTTGCCTTGCCGCAAGTCGGCCACGACGGATTCGACGCGATTGAAGCGTTGAGCCATAAACAATGCGGCCATAAGGTAGCGGGACGCCGGGCGGATGGCAGCTAGAAAGTGGAAGGGAACTTTGAACCCGGACAACGGGCGCCGAACTTTTGACTCGCCCCGGGCTTGCGTGCTGGACCATGCTCGGCCGAGGCATGGACGCCGGCGACCGCAACGTTTCTGCGCCGCCCGCCACTGGGCCGGCGGGCGACGCGACCCCTTGGGGCCAACTCTCGCGCCAGCAGTGGCGTTCGGGCGTGGCCGCCTGGCTGGGCTGGACCTTCGACGGCCTGGACATGCACCTCTACACGCTGGTGGCGGCGCCGTTTGTGGCGCAGTTGCTGGGCGGCCTGGACACGACGGCGCCGGAGGTCGGCCGCTACGGTTCGATTATTCAAGGGGCCTTCCTGCTGGGGTGGGCGCTGGGCGGCGGCTTTTTCGGTCGGCTGGGCGATCGGCTTGGGCGGGCGCGGGCCTTGAGTCTGACGGTGCTGACTTACGCGGCGTTCACCGGGTTGTCGTTTTTTGCCCGGGCCTGGTGGCACTTGCTGGTGTTCCGGTTTCTGGCGGCACTGGGGATCGGCGGTGAATGGGCGGTGGGGGCGTCGCTGCTGAGTGAGACCTGGCCGCGGCGGTGGCGGCCCTGGGTGGCGGCCGTGCTGCAGACCGGGGTGAACATCGGCATCCTGATGGCGGGCCTGGCGAACTACGTCCTTGCGGCGGCGCCGCCGCGCTACCTGTTTTTGGTGGGGGTGTTGCCGGCCTGGCTGGTGTTCTGGATTCGCCGGGCAGTGGCCGAGCCGGAGGAATGGCGCGAGGCCAGGGCCAAGGCCCGGCACTACGAACCCAGGGTGCGGGAACTGTTCCGGGGGGAGATGCGGCGCGTGACCGTCTGGGTGATCCTGGTCTGCGGGGTCTCGCTGACGGCGCATTGGGCGTTCATGTTCTGGCACCAGCAGCACTTGCGCAACTTGCCGGAGGTGCTGCCCTGGACGGCGGAACAAAAGAACAAGCTGGCGACCCTGGGCATGTATTTGGTGATCGGCTCCTCGATCCTGGGCAATTTCTTTGCCGGGTGGCTGGCGCGGGGGCTGGGCTACCGCCGGACGATTGCGGCGATGTTCCTGGCGTATTTCCTGGCCATGATTGGGGCCTACGGCGTGGCGCGCGATCATGTCGTGCTGCTTTGCTGGTTCCCGCTGATCGGTTTTTGCCAGGGGGCGTTTGCGCTCTTCACGATGTATCTGCCGCCACTATTTCCCACCCTCCTGCGCACGACCGGGGCGGGTTTCTGCTACAACATCGGGCGCATCACCGCCGCCTTCGGCACGGTCTTCTTCGGGCTGTTTTCCAAGGTCGGCGACCACCGGGCCGCGTTGCTATACGCGGGGTTGCTGTTCCTGCCCGCCGCGCTCATCGCCTTGTTCCTGCCGCGCACACCGGAGTGAGTCCGCCGGCATCCGGGGCCTTGCTCCCGGGCGGCAATGGCTGTAAGATGCGCCCTATGCAAGCGAATCGCGCGGCGTTGAGTTTCCTGGCCGTCCTTGTTTTTGTGGCCGGTGGTCCTGGTTGGGCGGCGGCGGCGGCGCCGGCTCACAAGTCCTTGAGCATCGACGAAGCCCCCTTCGGCACGACCCAGGAGGGTCAGCCGGTTGAGTTGTACACGCTCAGGAATAGGAATGGCGTCACGGCCAAGGTCATGACCTACGGCGCCATCATCTGCTCGCTGGAGACCCTGGACCGGGACGGGCGCCTGGCCAATGTCACGGCCAACCGCGGGTCGCTGGCGGATTACGAAAAAAAGAGCGCCTGTTTCGGCTCGCTCATCGGGCGCTACGCCAACCGCATCGCCCAGGGGCAGTTCAGCCTGGACGGGCGCCAGGTTTCGCTGGCGCGCAACGGCGGCGCCCATCATATCCATGGCGGAGTCAAAGGTTTCGACAAGCGCGTCTGGAAGGCCGAAACGCTCCTGGAACCGGGGTTGGTCGCCCTCAAGCTGACCTACACCAGCCCGGATGGCGAAGAAGGCTATCCCGGCACGCTGAACTGCACGGTTCGCTATGAGCTCAACGACCGCAACGAATGGAAAATGGACTACACCGCCCAGACCGACAAGCCGACGCCGGTCAACTTCTCCAATCACGCCTATTGGAACCTGGCCGGCGCCCAGTCCGGCACGGTCCTCGATCAGGAGCTGACCGTCAATGCCGACCAGTACCTGTTGGTGGATGACACGCTCATCCCGACCGGGGAAATGGCGCCGGTCGAGGGGACGCCCCTGGACTTTCGCGCGGCGCACGCCATCGGCGAACGCATCGGCCAGATCGAAGGCCGGCACTTTAACGGCGGCTACGACCATTGCCTGGTGCTGAACCACTGGCGGGCCGGGCACCTGACCTTCTGCGCCAAGCTCAAGGACCCGAAATCGGGCCGAACGATGGAGGTCTTCACCACCGAGCCCGGCGTGCAGATTTACAGCGCTAACTTCCCCAGCGGCGCCATCGAAGGTCCCCACGGCTATCCCTATCCCAAACACGCCGGGATTTGCCTGGAGACCCAGCACTTCCCCGACTCGCCGAACAAACCGCAGTTCCCTTCCACGATCCTGCGCCCAGGGGAGACTTACCATTCGACCACGATCCATAAGTTCGGAGTGGAAAAGTGACGGCGGGGCGAGGCTCCTGCCGAGCCCCAACACTTAGCGAGGCTGCGCCGCAGACTACCTCTGGAATCCCGATTCGGAATCGGGATTCGGAATCGGGATTCATTGAGCATTGAGTATTGAGGATTGGTTATTTGTCATTGAGTCCGCAGTCCGAAAGTTCATGCGGCGTCATCGGCGGGCATTCTTCAATAACCAATGATCGTTTTTCGATCCTCAATTTTCAATTGATCTAGAAGAAGCGACGGCTGAGCGCGGTTTTGCATTCGCGGCGAAACTTGACCTGATTACAACCAGCTTTGCCGGTCAAGAACTCCAGCGTGGGAAGGAATCCCGGGAGGAATCCCGCAAGGGTGTCCTTCAACGGTGGCGGCGGGTTAGCCAGTGGCCGGGGCTGGCTGGCCCGGGGTGATGGGCAGTTCCAGGGTGAAGAGGGCCCCCTGGCCTAGGCCCTGGCTGGCGGCGTACAAGGCGCCGCCCAATTCCTTGGCGGCGAGGAGGCCGCTGTGCAGCCCAAAACCATGGCCGTCCTTGCGCGTGGTGAAGCCATGCTGGAAAAGGCAGGGGAGGTGGTCTGGTGAAATCCCAACACCATTGTCGCGCACCGTAATTTTGATGCGTTCCTCGCCGTTAAGGGCCATGCCCAGGGTCAGCACTTTATCCGGGCGTCTGGCGGCGTCCATGGCATATTTGGCGTTGCAGAGGAGGTTGATCAGGATTTGCAGCACCTTGTGTCTGTCCACGCGCACGGGCGGGACGGGCTGGAACTCCTTGCGGACGGTGACGCCATGCCGGCCTAGACTGTCTGCGGTCATGCGGAGGGCGTCCTCGACCAGGTCCACGGCGGAAAGGTCCTCGGTGACGCTGGCCAGGCGGGCGCAGCTTTGCTGCATGGCGACGATCTCCTTGATATGGTCGACGTTCCCGGTCAAGGTGTGCATTTCGGCGACCAGGGCGGCGTGGTCCGTTTCGGTCTGCTGGGCCAGTTGGCCGATGAACTCCGGCAGGAGCTTGCCTTTTGGGTGGGTGGTGATATAGGCGGCCAGGTCGTGGGCATGCTCGCGAAACAGAGCGGCGACCTTGCCCAGGAGAGCATGGCGGGACTGACGCAACTGCTGGCTGATGAGCTGGGTGGAGATATTGATGCTGTTGAGCACATTGCCCACGTTGTGGAGCACGCCGGTGGCCACTTCCGCCCTGCCGATCTGGCGGGAAGTCTCGATCAGCTTCCGGTTGACGTCTTCCAATTGTTCGGCCGCCTGCTTCTGGCGGGTGATGTCCAGAAAAATGCCGCGCACGCCGACCGGGCGGTCGTTTTCCACCGTGACGCTGCCGTTTTGGCGGACCCAGAGGGTGCGGCCATCGGCGGCCAACATGCGGTATTCGTGGCTGAAAGGCTTGCGGGCAGCCACGGCGGCCTGGCAGGCCGCCAGCGCTTGGGGCGCATCGTCCGGGTGCAGATGTTCGTGCCAGAAATGCCGGTTGGTCAGCCACAGTTCCGGCGCGAAACCGAAGATCCTTTCGGACTGCCGGCTGACGAAGGTGAAATGGAAGGTGTCCGGGGTGCACTCCCAGACCACGCCGCCAATGGAGTGGATGAGGGCTTGCATTTTTTGCAGGGAAGCCGTCAATGCGGCCTCCTCGGCCTGGATGCGGGCCAGCATTTGGTTAAAGGCACCGGTGAGCACGCCAAATTCCTCCCCGCTCTCCTCGCTGGCACGCACCGAATAATCGGCCTGGTCGGTGATGTGCCTGGCGGTGGCAGCCAGGCGGAGGACGGGTTCGGAAACCAGACGCTGCAAACGGCTGGAAAGCAGCGTCGCCAGGGCGACCGACACCAGGACGAGCAGCAGCAACCAGCAGAGCACGGCCTTGACCAGGGCGCGATCGAGGCTCCGGCAATCGGAAAGGACGTGCAAGGTAGCGAGCGGTTTTCCCTCCAGCATCACCGGCGCGGAGACCAGGAGGAGATGGCCGCGAAACCGGGCGCGGACGGCCGGCGCGCTGGCCGCCAATTCCGGACGGGTAATCTCTTGGCCATAGCGGGCGAATAGCTTTCCATCCGGGGTCACGAGCACGGCCGTGAGGATGTGCTCCTTGACCCGCAAGCTCTGGAGAATCTGGGCCGCGGCGGGCTGCGCTTTGGAATCCACCGCGGCCGCCGCATTGCCTGCCACGATTTGGGCCACCGTCATCAAATCGCGCTCGGAGTTGCGCCGAAAGGTCGCCAACTGGAATCCCACCAGCACGGTGCCGGCCAACAGCAGCACGACCAGGCACGGCCCCAGCAAGAGCAGCAGGAGTTTGCGCCGGATAGAAAGGCTGTGCAGGCAGCGAAGGGCAGGCATAGCTCACCCTCTTACCGAGCGGGCCACGGACCGTAACTGGGGATTGAGTCCTGGCCCGGGATGCCCATCACAAAGGGGGCCTTGGGTTCGCCCAGGGCCTGAAGGTTTGGGCTGAAGCTCAGCAGGCTCAGCCCCACGCAACCGCAAGCCAAGCTCGTGGCGAATCTCCTGGCGCTTGTCCAGAGGCGGGCCTTGGAGGCACCGGGCTGAGTTGGTTCTTCATAGAGGACCGGGAAAAACCGGTTGCCCGCGGTGGCACAGAAAATCTTCGCAGCCGGCAGGCGGCCCGGACTGTTGCCGGACAGGGGCCATGGGGGTGGCTTGCGCCCCCTGCCGACGATGTCGCTATTTGAGGTCCTGGTTTCCACGGTTACCCGCGGTAGTGGGAAGCACTAGCTATGCCAGCCATCCCCCAGTTTATCGGTTCAGTTGCGGTGGGGGTTCCCCGGGGCTCGTCTGCTCTCAGCGCCGGCCCGGCACTGAGCTTCCCGCGGCAAACTTTTCTGCACTGAAAAGTGACGGAAAGCCAGATTTGACCTGGATTGTGGACGGGGCGCGGCCGCAACCGTCTGATAATCAAGGAGTTAGACTTGCCCGGCTGTGGGAAGCGGCTCAGCCAGGCAGCCAAGCGCCGAGACTGCCGCCCTGGGGAAAGACTAGCAGGTCCAATTATCCCTTGCGAAGGCGGTCCCTTTGGCCAAGATTGCGTGCTAAATTGATGCCGGCCGCCATGCGCCGCCCGGAGCCAGGCGGCCCGCGTAGCCGCGTCAGCCGCGGTCACATTGCTCATGCGCACACTGATAAAACACGTTTTGGCGGCGACGGAGCCGCAAGCGGCGGTCACGGTGAAGGGCTGGGTCCGCACCCGGCGGGATGCCAAGGGCTTTTCGTTCCTTGAACTCAACGACGGTTCGTGCCTGGGCAGTCTCCAGGTCGTGGTGGATGCGGGCACGCCCGGGGCGGAGGAGTTGCCGAGGCTGACCACGGGGGCGTCGGCGGTGGTGGCGGGCCAGTTGGTGTCCTCGCCGGCGCCGGGGCAGAAGTGGGAACTGCGGGCGACGCGGCTCGAATTGGTGGGCGTGGCCGACGCGACCTATCCGCTGCAAAAGAAGGGGCACACGGCGGAGTTCCTGCGCACGATCGCGCACCTGCGCCCGCGCTCGAACCTTTACGGGGCGGTCTTCCGCGTGCGCAGCCGGCTGGCCTTCGCGGTGCACCAGTTCTTCCAGGAGCGCGACTTCGTCTATGTGCACACACCGATCATCACGGCCAGCGATTGCGAAGGGGCGGGGGAGATGTTCCGCGTCACGGCGCTCAAGGGCAACCCGGACGAGAAACCGCAGGCGGATTTCTTTGGCCGGCCGACCTACCTCACGGTCAGCGGCCAGCTCGAGGGCGAGAGCTTCGCTTGCGCGCTGTCCAATATCTATACCTTCGGCCCGACGTTCCGCGCGGAGAACTCGAACACCGCCCGGCACGCCGCCGAGTTCTGGATGATCGAGCCGGAGATGGCCTTTTGCGACCTGCCGGGGGACATGGACCTGGGCGAGGAGTTCATCAAGGCCATGGCCAAATACGCCCAGGAACAATGCGCCGAGGACCTGGCGCTGTTCGCCAGGTTCGTGGATAAGGGCCTGCCCGAGCGGCTGGAATTCGTCCTCGAGCGTCCCTTTGTGCGCGTGCCCTACGGCCAGGCCATCGACATCCTGAGGCAGTCCGGCAAGCAGTTCGAGTTCCCGGCGGCTTACGGGCAGAACCTCCAATCGGAACACGAGCGGTTCCTGACCGAGGAGCATTTCAAGTCGCCGGTGACGGTCTTCAACTACCCGCGCGCGATCAAGCCGTTCTACATGCGGCTCAACGATGACGGCCAGACGGTGGCGGCGATGGACGTGCTGGTGCCGGGCATCGGCGAGGTCATCGGCGGGGCGCAGCGCGAGGAGCGGCTGGAGCAACTCCACGACAACCTGAGATTCCACCAGCTCAGGGCCGAGGATTACTGGTGGTATGTGGATTTGCGCCGCTACGGCACCGTGCCGCACGCCGGGTTCGGCCTCGGCTTCGAGCGGCTGCTCATGTTTCTGACCGGCGTCGCCAATATCCGCGATGTCATCCCCTTTGCCCGCACGCCGGGCAATGCCGAATTTTGAGGGCCGCTCATGGTCACAGCTTGCGCCACACATACACGCATTTGCGCAACGGCGCGCGTCCGTGTGCGCCCATTTGCTGGCTGCTGTTGCCCTTGCCGTTGGGCAATACCAGGATTTGCTCGACCTCAAACCCAAGCTGTCGCGCGAGGTCGGACAGGATGATGTCCACGGGGATGCTCGCCCCCGCGTAGCGCACGTTGTCGTTGACCATAAGCAGCGGCGCGCGGGGTTTCAGCACTCGGCAGCACTCTGCGATCACGCAGGCCATTTCGTCGAAATAGCCGGCAGTGTCCTAATTTGGATTGCGTCCGGCACCTGCTGTGTGCTAAACAGCGCGGATGCCGGCGACTGGGCTTTTCAGCGAAGCGTTCTTGGCGAATGTTCAAACCCTCGTCCAGAGGCACCATACGATTTACCCGCGTTTGCCGCCGCAGGGGGTCTTTTTTGAAGCCCTGGTGGAACAAGCATTTCGGCTTTCCGGCTGGGCAGCTAATGAGGTGGTTCCCACGACCCCCAACAGCCCGTGGCACGATCTTTTGGTCGGAACGGCCCGGCTTTCGATCAAAAGCGAAACAGGAAAAGCCACGAAACGGACAAAAATCAGCATTACCAAGCTCTGCACGACGGAGGCTGGCGAATGGACCGCAAAGGCTTTAGTCAATCACGCCATTGCCCACGTTGACCGCCATGACCGAATGCTGATGCTGAGGGCCATTTGGAAACCCGGCGGATTTGATTATCAACTGGTGGAAATCCCCTTGGAATTGTTGAAGCGGATGCGGAATGCTCAGTTTTCCGGCGTCGGCAGTCGCCCCGGTCGTGAAAGTGTGGGTGGCGACGTGATGCTCGAAAGCGAAAGAGTTTTCCACGTCCACTTCGACGGAGCAGACGGCAAGTGCCAGGTTCACGGGTTGCTAATCCAATACTGCAAGATTCTGCGCGAGTGGAATCAGCCCATCCCGTGAGCGCCCCAGATTACTCGCATTTGTCAGATTTTCTGAAAATCAGCCAGTAACAGTGTTGACGGCGGGCGTGATGCGCCTGCTTCCACCGAGGGTCAACAATAGGGCCTTTTCTGACCTTGATGATGCAATCGCAGGGACAAAAACCGCCCTTCACGGCAGCTTGAAGAAAGTCGAGGTGCGCCCATTGGTAGCGGTGGCCGTGAACGTAGTCTGCGATCTTGCAGAGCAGAATCCCCTCGGGGCGCAGGACGCGGTAAGCTTCTGAAACGAAGGGTGGATACATGAATGCGAAGCTGTATCCCTGCTCTTTCGGTGATTTTATCGTCAATCCGAAGCGCGTATTGAAGTCCTTGGACCGGTCCTTGCCCTGATTCGGGATATGGGGCGGATCGTACACCACGACATCGAAGCTCGAATTTGGAAACGGCATGTCCGTATTGTCGCCAAGCACTGTTGGATGATGCTGAGGGTCAATATCCATCCCGATGATTTTCCAATCCAGCCCCTTCCAAAACCTGCCCCCATTCACGGTCGCATCGAGGATGTCCTTCGGTTTGCGGCGAGGATAAAAGCGGAGCATCTTGTCGAGTAATTCCGAATCCTCACCGAACCAAACCGAGGGCAAAGGGGCATACGTTTTGGCGCGGTTTCCCGGGTCTCCCGCATGATCAAGCTGAAACGTCCGCTGTGAAGGGTGATTAAAATCCATTTTAGAATTCGCTTTTTGGCTGTTGTAATACAAAAATACATTGCAGTCAACAACTATTTTTGTAATACGTCAATTATTTTATGGCCAAAGCTGGCAGACCCAAAACGCCCAAAGAGCGGGCCAGATCCCCGGGCATATCGGTCCGTTTGACGCCGGACGAGCGCCAGGCGATTGACACAGCAATTCGGCAATCTGGACTCACCCAATCAGATTGGGCCAGAAAGTGCCTGCTGTATGTTGCAAACAATGCTATCCGTATTACATAAATGGGCCTCGTCAGGTGGACACGGCGAGACTCGAACTCGCAGTCCGGGGATGTATAGCCGCCGGGTTCGCCTGTTAGCTTACTAGGGCACCACCCGGGAGTCCTTGGCAAAGGCTTCTTGCGGCAGCGGTCGCCGCCGGGCCGGCCAGGCGTAATCACACCTTGCAGGGATGACTTTAGAGTGACATTGTCACTTTATGAAACTGACTGCGGTTTTTGAGCCGGCAAGAGCGGGCGGATACACTTGTTTCGTCGAGGAGATTCCCGCGGCGATTTCCCAGGGTGAAACCCTTCAGGAAGCCAAGGCCAATCTGCTGGAGGCGCTGAAGCTGGTTTTGCCGTGCCAGCGTGAGCTCGCCGAGCAAGGACTTTCCCCAGGAGCGGTGCGTCAGGCGCTGGAATTTGCTGAGGCATGAGCTGGCTGATTTGCAGCGGCATCAGCGGCGGCACGGCTCCACCTTCTACCGTGAGGGCGGCGCGCCTACAGTTTGGCTCAACGGCGCAAATCGGAAGATAGCCAGCGTGCCGCGTCACCGGGAAATCAAGGAGGGCACAGTTCGGGCCATTGGCAAGCAGCTTGAGGTCCCGCCGCCCTGATCGGCTACTCGACAATCTTGGGCACGATGAACAAGCCGTGGGCGTGGGCGGGGGCGTTGCGCAAGGCGTCCTCCTGGGGCATCGAGGGGCGGACCTGGTCGGGGCGGGTCACATTGACCAGGGGGAAGGCGTGGGCCGTGGGTTCGACGCCGCGGACGTCGACTTGCTTGAGTTTTTCGATGTAGCCGAGGATATTGCCCAACTGGGCGCCGATTTTCTGCTCCTCGGCGGGCGAGAGCGAAAGCCGGGCCAGGTGGGCGACGTATTTCACATCAATTTCGACGGCCGCCATAAGTGAGTCTAAAGTCCGAAGTGCGCGTCTCGTGGGCGCGGACGGTCCTGAGGGGGCCACGCCTAAAGGCGCCCTGGGCCAGGTCAGTCTTCATCGAACTTCCGTTTCATGAGCGTCTCGATTTCGGCCAGGGCCGAGGAGGCGTCTTGGCCCTGGGCATGGACGGTGAGGGTGCTGCCAGGGCCGGCCGCCAGCATCATCAGGCCCATAATACTCTTGCCGTTGACCTTCTCCCCGCCTTTCTCGACGAAGATGTCGCAATTGAACCGGTTGGCGGTCTTGACGAACATGGCGGCGGGCCGGGCATGGATGCCGAGCTTGTTCGCTACCAGGAAGTCCTTGGTCAGGTTCGAGTCGCTGTCGGTGATTTGCTGACCGCTCATTGCGTTGTCCCACTACAGGTAGCCCAGCCGGGGGTGTTTTGCCAATAAATTCTACAGCTTGGCGGCGGCGGTCATGCGGGAGATGAGCCGGTCATCTAATTCCTTGGCCGGATTGTAGCCGGCGGACTTGAGCTTGGTCTGGAAGGCGGCCACTTCAATGAGGCGGGCGAGGTCGCGGCCCGGCCGCACCGGGATGGTGATATGCGGGATATCGATGCCCAGGATTTTGACGTATTCCTGTTCCATGCCCAGCCGGTCCACGTCGGCGACTTCATTCCACGATTTCAAGGAAATGACTAGGTCCACCTGTTTTTCCTGGCGGATGCAGCGGACGCCGAACATGGCGGCCACATTGATGATGCCAATGCCGCGCACCTCCATGTGATTGCGGGTGACCTCGGCGCTGGTGCCCACCACTTCCCGGCCATCCACCAGCACCACCTTGGTGATGTCATCGGCCACCAGGCTGTAGCCCCGTTCGATCAGCGCCAGGACGCTCTCGCTCTTGCCGATGCCGCTTTCGCCCCGCAGAATCACGCCCACGCCAAGGATGTCCACCATGCTCCCCATTTCGGTGCCGTGCGGGGCGAACATCATCTCCAGGGCGAGGGTGGCCAGGTTGATGAACTTCATGGTCACGCGCGAGCAGCGGAAGATGGGCACCGCCGCCTTCTCCGCCGCGGCCAGGAACAGCTTGTCCGGGTGCAAATTGCGGGAGAAGACCACGCAGGGCAGCTTGTAGGAGAAAAAAGTCTCGTAGCGCCTGGCCCGCTCCGCCTCGGGGAGCGATTTCAGGAAAAAGGCCTCGGCATTGCCGATGACCTGGACGCGCTTGAAAGCAAAATAGCGGGTGAACCCGGAGAGCACCAGGCCAGGACGATTGACGGTGGGTTCGCGAATCACGCGCTTGAGCCCGCTCGCCCCGGCGACCAGGTTCAAATCCAGGCTCCCGGCGTGGTCGGTGTAAAACCGCTCGACTGTTACGACATCGCGTTGCATCACAGGTTGAACTCCGGTCCGAGATAAATTTCGCGCGCTTTCGGGTCGTTGACCAACTGTTCGGCCGCTCCTTCATAAACCACTTCGCCCTTGTGAATCAAGTAGGCGCGGTCCACGAGCTTGAGGGTCTCCCGCACGTTATGGTCGGTGATCAGGATGCCCAGGCCGCGCTCGCGCAGGCGCCGGACAATCTTCTGCACCTCATAAACGGCGATGGGGTCGATGCCGCTGAAGGGCTCATCCAGCAGGAGCAGCTTGGGGCTGGTCACCAGGGCGCGGGTGATCTCCAGGCGCCGTTTTTCGCCGCCGCTCAAGGTGTAGGCCTTGTTCCTGGCCAGCGGCCTCAGGTCCAGCTCCTCGAGCAAATACGCCAACCGCACCGCCCGCTCCTGGCGTTTCATGCGGCAGGTTTCGAGAATAGCCAGGATGTTCTGCGCGACCGTCAGCTTGCGGAAGATGGACGGTTCCTGAGTGAGATAGCCGATGCCCAGCCGCGCGCGCCGGTGCATGGGCAGGCGGGTGATCGCGCGCTGCTGGAAGCTGACGCTGCCGGCGTCGGGCTGGATGACCCCCACGACCAGGTTGAAAGTGGTGGTCTTGCCTGCGCCGTTGGGGCCGAGCAAGCCGACGATCTCGCCGGCGGCGACGGAAATCGAAACGCCGTCGACCACGCGGCGGTGGCGGTACTCCTTGACCAGGTAGTAGGTGGCCAGCAACTGGTTTGGCAGGGCCGCCGCCGCGGAAGGGTTGGGCTCGACTTTCAGGCTCAAAGATTGTGTTTGCGTTTCGCTCATCAGGGCCGGGCTCGGGCTGCGCGGGGTTGCCAGCGAGCGCGTCTCACTTTTTTCGCCGGCGGCTCGCAAAGTCGTCCGCCAGCTTCCGGATGACCCGATTTCCACCCGCGTTGAAGAGTGTAGGAGGCGCACATGTCAATCACTTCAAGAACCTGCGCTTGGGCAACTGGAAGGCATTCGTATTCATGGGCGGGGCTTCGATCCGAATCGAGTACTTGCCCGGGGTTACCACCCGGGAATGCGTGAGGTCCAGGAAAACCACCTTGTTCTCGACCGTGCCCTTTTGCTTTTTCACGCCGTATTGCGTGTTGAGTCTGGCCGGAGTTCCGGTCAGGACCATCACCTCGTTAGTGGCGGCGTTGGCCACGCCATAAGTATAATCCGCTTGGTCGCCCGTGCCTTGCAGCTTTTCGCCCTTCGCGTCAGCCAATTCGAACGCGACGGCGCCCTCGGCCAGGATATGCCGGGTGTTCGGGGCCTCAGGAGTTTGCACCGTGACCTTCCGGCAAGTCCAATCCATTTGCGGATGTTTGATATGAACCTGGCGCTGAAAAACCGCTTCTTTGGGCGTGAGGGTGTACTCTTCGGCGGTGATCTCCGCGAAGGGCGGGTTGGTAGCGCCGGGCGCCGCCGCGGCGAGCGGTTGGCGCGCCTGAGCGGGGGCGGAGCGGCCAGGAGCGCCGGGAGCAAGGGCCGCCGGCTGCGCCAGCGCCTCCGGCGGCAAACGCATGAAGGCACTACCGCGCACGAGCATTTGCTCGGGCTTGCTGGCAAGCGTGATCAGGTCGCCACGGCCTTGGCGCAAGCCGAACTGCCACTTGGGGTTTTCAGTCAAGGCCAGCACGCCGTCGGCGCCGTTGAACACCGCCTGGCCTGCGGAAAACTGCCACTCCTCTGCTGACCGTTGGTCCTTTTGCCGGATGAGGACCCGGTTTTCGGCGGTCATGCGTTCCAGTTGGTTAGTCTCACTGAAGGCGGCCGTGAGCAGGCCGCAGGTCATGGTCCCCTCGACCTCTGCGCCCGCGCGTTGCCTGACCTGCACGTGGTCGCGAAACACCGCCCCAAGGTTGGTTCGGACCACGTAGCTGTCTGAGAGGACTTCCAGGACCCGGTCCCTGGCCGGAAGCGAACTGGCGGCGGCCGAGCCAGGGTGATGGAACAGACCGGACCCGCCGAGACCCTGGCCGGACATTTGGAGGCGGCCATGGCCGTTGGCCCGCAGAACCCCGTTGGTCCGCTCCAGGACCAGTTCATCGCCGCTGCCTTGGCGCTGGTGGGCGCGCCAGGTGGGATGCCCGGACACGCGGACCTGGTCGGTGTCCGGCGAATAGGCCGCCGCCTCGCCCGCCGCCTGGATGCCGGCATAGTCCACACTGACATTCTGCTCGGCGGTCAGGCCCTGGAACCGGCGCTGGCTGGGCTCCCAGAGGGCTTGCAACACGCCGCTGGTCAGCCCCAGGTTGGCCCCTGTTACCCGCACGTCCTGGCGCCACTCCGCCCGGCCGAGGTTGGTCGCGCATTCGAATTGGCGGGACAGAATTTCGATGGGGTCGGCCGGCGGCGGCGCGTTGGTCGAGGGGCGCCCAAGCAGGTCCGGGTGCAGGACCGTGCGGACGCGGTTGGAAATGATGAGGTCGGAATTGGTCTGCCGCCAGCGGAAGCCTTCCCCCTCGAGCGCGAACTTCCCGTCGGCCAACTGCGCGCGGAGCGGGCCGGGCGAACTCACCGTCCCCTGGCGGGTGTCGGTGAGGCATTGGGGGGTCTGCACTGCCAGTTCGCGTTCGCCTTGTAGGGTGAAGGTCTGTAACTTTGCGTCCGTGATGAGGAAGAGCCCGTTGGTGAGCGACTGCACCCTGGCCCCTTCCAGGAGCCATTTCATGCGGGTCTGATACGGCGCGCCATAGTACTGGGCCAACTTGCCGCTCCCTTCCAGCAACTGCCGCGCGTGCGCCGGACCGCCCACCAGCGCCAGGGCCAGCGCGGCCAGCACCGAGAGCCGGCGCGGCCGTTTGGCCATGCCTGGCGCCCCGGCGGCGTTAAGGATTGACGCACTCACACTGCCGCCCATCGTAAGCTGGGAACGCCGCTCGCGGCAACAACGAACCACCACAAATGGCGGAGGCATGATGAAGAAGAGGCGAAGATTTGATAGGCCGCCGAAAGTGCAAAGAGGAGGGTTTCCAGGGGGTCTGGGGAGAGCTCTGGCAGCGGCCCGGGCCTCGAGCACGGCGGCGGCTTAGCCGCAACGGAATTCCAGTTGTGTTTCGCTCATGGTTCCCAATCGTAGCCGGCGGCTTTGACGCGCTGGTAGTTCGCATCCAGTTCCGGTTGGAGCAAAACCAGCGCGGCCAGGCGGCGGGTGGTGTGCGTCACTTCGCGGACTTCATCGGTCGTCAGCGGGCGGCCCAACAAATCATGCTCGCGGTAGCTGAGCCACTTCTTGATGACCTGGTAGCCGCCGATGGTGTAGTCCCAAACCTTCTCCGGCACGTTCCGCCAATAGGTCGTGTCGTTGAGGTAAATGTCGTGTGTGCTCGTGCCGAGCAAGTCGAGTAGGGGCGTTTCGAGCGCTTCATCGGGCCGATAGCCGCGCGTGAGCGGCCTCCCTTTGCCGGGCATCGTCACGCCTACTTTCCCAGCGTGGCCCCAGCCGGCGGCGACGCGGAAATCAGGCGAGCCCGTGGAGTGGAGCTCCGCCACGGCCTTGAGTTCGCGGCGCAGCTTGCCGGTGGTGACGCCGGTCACGGGCGATTCGGTATCGAGCAACGCCGCCACCTGCCGGCCCAGTTCCGCCGACGCGAGTAGCGCGGCCTTCGCTGCCGGCAGCGGGATGCGGGGCCAGTCCTGCCGGATGCCATCCGCGTTCTCGGCGAGATAGGCGGGCGCGTAGCCCACGGCCAGGGCATGGAACCAAATCAGCGCGGCCGTGCCAGCCTCGCTGTCGGGGTTCTTGAGGCCCAAGGTGGCGAGATAAGCGCGGGCGGCGGGCGAAAGATTTGCGGTGGTCCTGCCTCCGCCCGCCTCGTAGGCGGGGGCGGCTTCTTCAAGGATGCTGCCGAACTCGCCGTTGCCGTCGTCTTTCCTCTTCGGCTTGGCGGGCGATGCGACACGGCAGCGGAAGGGAATGGCAACGGCGTCAGGCGTCAGAGAATGGTCATCGCAAAGACAAGTGGTGAAGCAAACCGGTGAGCCCTCAAGCGTTCGCGGGCAGTTCATCCGCGTGAGGAGAAAGGCGTTTCCCGTCCAGCATTGTGCCCAGAGCCTGGGCCGAGGCTCGTTCCACAACGGACGTTCCGCGCTATAGTAGCACCAACGAACATCGAATGGCCGGAGTGCGTAGCGCCGCACATGGTGGGGCTGAAAGCTTTCTGCCGCGAGGACTTTTCCCCGGGCCTTCCTGGCGTCGAAACGGGCGGCGTCTTCAGTCAATCCCGTGCCGAGTGCTTGCAAGTCCTGCCAACTCACGGCCGGGTCGTAATACATGGCCATGCGCTGGCGGAGCCGTTTTTCATCCGTGTCAATCAGCGCGCCGCCGCGTTTTTCCATCAGCCCGTTGCTGGGCGGCTCCGCGCAAAGCTCCAAAAGCGTCGGCCATTCGAGATAGCATGACGCGACATCCGCAGGCCGGAACGAAAACCGGTTGGCCGCGCTTGGGTTGGCCTTCTGGTACTGGCGGTTGATCTTTCTCGCCTTGAGGCTGGCCAGCAGTTCCGCGCGCCTTTCAGCAGCGCGAGCGGCGTTCAAGTCGTCACGGAACAACACCGTCGGCTTCCCCTTCTTCCCAGTGCAGAGGAGCAGTGACGTAGCGACGCCCTGCTTTATGCCAGGGGAAAAGGCTTGCATGGCAAAGACGGTTTCGCTTGTCCGTCCGTCGGGCGCGTACTCCGAAATCTTCCGATTGCCGTGCAGGTTCTCGATCCATAGCTTGTCGAACGAATCCAGCAAGTGCTTGCGCATCACCACGAAAGACGGGTCGCTGATCCAGGAGTGGTTGGAGATAAAGCTGACGATGCCCTTGCCCGTCTTCTCGGCAATCTTCCGCTCCGCGATGCGGAAGAAACGGACATAGAGGTCGTCGAGATTGAACTTCTTGATGCCCCATTCCTTAACCAGCCCCTGCTTGTATGGCTCAACCAAACCCTGCTCCTCCTCCGGGCTGATGCCCGCGTAGGCGTTGTAAGGCGGGTTCCCGAGGATCACGAGAATTTTGGTTTCTTGTTTCACCTGGCCGGCGCCTATGCGTTCGGCCTCCAGTTCCGGCCATTGGGCCAAATGCGGATTGTCGCCACTGAAATCCCATCCCGTGAGCGAGTTGGTGAGGAAAATCCCGGCGCGCTCGCCTTTCGACTCGTCCAGCGCCACGCCAAGGCTTTGCAACAGGAGGGCTATCTGCAAATGGGCCACCACAAAAGGCGCGGGCATCAGCTCGAAGCCATAGACGCGGTTCATCGCCGCCTGCTTGGCTTCCACGATGGACAGCACGCCTTCGCTTTTCTCCTCCCGGAGGGTTTTCACGATTCGGCGCAGGACTTCGACGAGGTAGGCGCCAGTGCCGCAGCAGGGGTCGAGGACGAAGACCCGGCGGTCGGCGAGGCCATCGGGGATGTCGAGTTCCTCGCGCAGGACGGTGTCCACGCGGGCGACCTGGTACTGGACGATTTCGGGCGGGGTGTACCAGACGCCGAGTTGCTTGCGGAGTTCGGGGTCGAAGGCCTCGAGGAACGGTTCGTAGAAGTACTGGACGGCGTGGGTTTCGAGAAACTTCTCAAAAAACGCGGGGCGGTCCACGCGATTCAGCGCGGCGGCGGTCCAGTCTAGCGGTTCCACGAGGCCGAGCGGGCCGAGCCTGGTGGCGGTGGCCACCTGCTCGAAGAGGGCGCGGATCATCGGGACATGGAGCGTCCAGCCGGCCACCTTCCAATCGAAGAGGTCTCGGCGCAGCGGGTCTTCCTTGTGCCAGAGCACCCAGGCGGAGAAGACGCCATAGAAGAGCGTTTGTACGAGCGTGGAGCGAAAGAAATGCTCGCCTTTCTCGGCCTCGAATTTCAGGCCGAGGGATTCCTCGAGCGCGGTGCGGACGGCGGTGAGGGCGGGGAGGCCGCCGGCGGACTGGACGCGGGCGCGGGCGTCGCGGGCGTACGAAGCGAGAAAGAAGGCGACGTCGCGCGGGTTGTTGAGCGGGGCGGCGTGGAGGAGGACACGCTTGAGATATTCGAGAAAACGCTCGCCGAGAGCGTCAGTCGTCTTGCGCGGGTGTGCGGCGGCGGACCAGAAGGCGGCTTCGCCATCGGCAAGGTGGAAGGACTCCAGCCGCTGCACTCCGCCGCCAGGGCCGCGCTTGAGCAGGAGGAAGTCGCGGTAATTCGTCAGCAAGACCTGGCCGTAGCGGCCGAGGTAGCCCTTGACTTGGGCCGTTTCAGCAATGGCCGGGACCTCGTCGGCAGCGGGCTTGACCTCGATCACGCCGCGTGCCGGACAAAGGTCGAGGAGAAGCGGTTGCTCGCCGGTGTTCTGGAGTTGGTCGGGGGTAAAGAGGCCGCCGTCGGGCAAGCCCGCGCCGCTGTTCCGGAGCTGGATGAGGCAGCGGACCTTGGGCTTGAGGTTGTGGCCGGCGGCGTCGAGCAGTTTGGCCAGCGCGCCGTATCCAGAGGTCTCTTTCGTAGCGGCGCCACTGTCGTGGATTTCACGCAACTCGCTCAGATAGGCTTCCAGCGGATTCATGCACACGACTTCCCAGACGGGCGGAGCGTAACCGGGACGTCTGGCAAACTGCAAGCCTGGGCGGATACGGACGCAGCCGTTTGACGGGTCTTTTGTCCGGGCCAGCGCAGTGAACGGTGAGGCCGCCGGGCTATTTCGGCAGATTGTCGGCCTCGAGTGAGATGACCAGGTCCTTTTCGGCCAGCACCCAGTCCTCGAGCGTCAGCGGATGGTCCGGCAGTTTGTCGCGAAACATTTTATAGGCGTGCTGTCGGACCATGCCCTGGGTGATGCCGGGGGTAACCGGTTTCGGCTGTGCTACGGGTTTTTCATCTCGCATTTTCATAAATTCTCTTGTTCCGGAATCAACATAGGCCCCTTCGCCAAGGTTGCAACTGCAGAGTGGGGAGGCTTGGGCCGCACTGTAATTTTGGGCGTGACGCGGGACCGGGCGGCGGTAAAATGGCTCCGGCGATGATGAAAAAAATGAGCACTCACAATAACCAATTCTCCCTTACTGGCGTGGCGTCAAAAGCGATTCCCTGTCTGCTGGCGGCAGGGCTGGTTTTGCCAACCGTTTCCAGCCTGGCCCAGGACCGGCTCAAGACCATGCCGGGCTATGAGCGATTCCGAAAGATGAGCAAGGAAATCCCGGACTCGGTCAAGCTGGGGTCGCTTTCGGTAACTTGGGTGGAGGGTGGCCGTGCCTTCGTGTATCAGAAGGATGGAAAGAGCTACAAATACGACATCGCTGAACGGTGGGCGACGGAAGTGCCGCCCCCAGCCGCCGGCAAGGCGTCCGCCCAGGAAGGCCAAGGGCGCCGGGGAGGAGTCTCCCGCCCCGAGCGACCTGAACGCGGCCGTCAGTTTACGACGGCCTTTTCTCCCGACGGCAAATGGAAGGCCTTCTACCGGGACCGCAATCTCTGGCTGTCAGCCACCAACACGACCAACGCCCTGGCCATCACCACTGAGGGCAGCGAAAAGACGCGGCTCAAGTACGGCACCGCCAATTGGGTCTATGGCGAAGAACTCGACCAGAACACGGCGATCTGGTGGTCGACGAACAGCCGGAAGCTCGCTTTCTACCGCTTTGACGAAAGCCAAGTGCGGGACTACTACCTGACCCTGGACGAAACCAAGTTCCAAGACCGTCTGAACGTCGAGCCCTACATGAAGGTAGGCACCACCAATCCCACCGTGGACCTGCTCATCTACGACCTGGAAACCAGGAAGACCACCCTGGTGGATGTGCGCGATGGCAAGCCGTTCGACAACTCCGTCATCGGCCACTACATCTATGCCATCACCTGGTCCCCCGATGGGAAGGAACTGCTCTTTCACCGCACCAATCGCCGTCAGAACATCATGGAGTTCTGCGCCGCCGACCCTGGAACGGGCAAGTGCCGCGTGGTCGTGCGGGAAGAATGGCTGCCGAGCTGGACCGAGAACATTCCCGGGCTCCACTGGCTGAGGGATGGCCAACGTTTTCTCTGGGCCTCCGAACGCACGGGTTGGAAGAACTTCTATCTCTATAACCTGAGCGGCGCCTTGCTGGCCACGGTGACGGCGCATCCCTTCGAGGTGGCGGACATTGTGCGGGTGGATGAACAAGCGGGGCTGCTCTACTACACCGCCCGCAGCGGCGACAACCCCATGAAGCTCCAACTCCACCGTGTCAGCCTGGACGGCCACGGCGACCGGCGGCTGACCGACCCGGCCTTCCACCACAATGTTGACCTGGCGCCTGATGGACAGCATTTCATCGATGTGGCCCAAACCCATGACACCCCGCCCGTCACCGTGCTGAGGGACGCCGAGGGCCGGCTGGTGGCAGAACTGGCCAGGAGCGATCTGAGCCGGTTCAAAAAGCTGGGCCTCAAGCCGGTCGAACTGCTCAAGTTCAAAGCCGCCGACCGCGACACCGACCTCTATGGGATGCTCCACTTCCCTTCGGATTTCCGCCCTCACCGGAAGTATCCGTTGCTGGTCAGCGTGTATGCGGGGCCTGCCACCACCGGGGCGAGAGAGACGTTCACGCTGCCGAATGCACTGACCGAAATGGGTTTTCTGGTGGCCACCTTCGACTCCCGCAGCGCCAGCGGGCGCGGCAAGCAGTTTCTCGATGCCATCTACCTGAGGCTGGGCATCGTCGAGGTGGACGACCAGGCCGCGGGTGTCAAGGCCCTCTGGCGCCGGCGCTACGTGGACAAGCGCCGCGTGGGCATGTTCGGGACTTCCTACGGCGGCACCGTCGCCGCCACCTGCCTCCTGCGTTATCCAGAGGTCATCCAGGCCGCCTGCGCCAACTCCGCCGTCACAGACTACCGGAACTACGACACCATCTACGCGGAGCGCTACATGTGGATGCCACAGGAAAACAAGGCCGGCTACCAAGCCGCCAGCGTGATGAGCCACGCCACCAACCTCCAGGGCCGCCTGATGCTGTTCTATGGAACGGCCGACAATAACGTGCATCCGGCCAACGCGCTCCAACTCATCCAGGCCTTGCAGCAAGCCGCTAAGAGCTTCGATGTCCAGGTGGGTCCCGACCAAGGGCACGCCGCCGTCAACCGCGACCGCATGATGGAGTTCTTCATCCAATCCCTGGTCCTGGCCAAGCCCTAGGCCCCCATAACCAGGCCAGTTCAAAATTCGATTCCATGATTGCTTCGGGCCGGAGCCATGGATTATTGAAGACTGATGGCCAGGCCGGTCAAATCGCAGTGGGATTTTGGCGAGCTGTTCCCCAAGGAACGGACCCGCCAGGTGTTGTCCGTCACTGAACTGACGTGGCAAATCAAGCGCCTGCTCGAGGACCAGGTGGGCCGGGTTTGGGTGAGCGGTGAAATCACCAACCTGCGGTTCCAGACCTCGGGCCACACTTACTTCACCCTCAAGGACGCCGGGGCGCAGTTGAATTGCGTGCTGTTCCGGGGAGAACTGAAGGTGGACCGCTCGCTGCTGCAGGATGGGCGCAAAGTGACCCTCCAAGGCGAGGTCACCGTGTATGAGCCGCGCGGACAATATCAGTTGCAGGTTACGGCGGTCGAGGTGCAGGGCCTTGGCGCCCTGCAAGCGGCTTTCGAGAAGCTCAAGCAAAAGCTCAGCGCCGAAGGGCTCTTCGCGCCGGCGCGCAAGCGGCCCTTGCCCCGTTACCCGCAGCGCCTCGGTCTGGTCACCTCCCCCACCGGCGCCGCCATCCGCGACGTGCTCCACGCCGTCCGGCGACGCCATCCCGGCCTGGAGCTCGTCCTGGCCCCGTGCCGCGTCCAGGGCGAAGGCGCGGCGGCGGAAATCGCCGCGGCGATTCGGCTCCTGAACGAATTCCACCGTTCCCAATTGGCAATTGGCAATTGGCAATTGGCAATTGATTTGATCCTGGTCACCCGCGGCGGCGGCAGCCTGGAGGACTTGTGGGCCTTCAACGAAGAAGTGGTGGCCCGCGCGATTTTTGAGTCCGCTTTGCCGGTCGTTTCGGCGGTCGGACACGAAATCGATTTCACCATCAGCGATTTTGTGGCCGACCTGCGCGCGGCCACGCCGAGCGCGGCCGCAGAAATCATCACCGAAGGGGTCTTCTCAAGCGGCCAATTCTGCGCCGAGGCCGCCGCCCGCATGAGGCAGTTGGTTCGGCAGCAGATCGCCGACAAGGCCCAGGTTCTGGCGCTGGTCTCGCGGCGGCTGGCCCGGGCACACCCAGGCCGGCGCCTGAATGATTGGCTCCAGCAGTTGGACGACTTGCAGACGGGCCTGCTGCGCTCCGTCAGGCAGGGCGCGCGCCGCCAGCGCGTGGCGTGGCAGAACCTGTCGGACCGCTTGTCCCGGGTGCGTCCCGCCTTGCTGTTGCAGCAGCGGCGAGAGGTCCTGCGCCAGGCCGGGCAGCGCCTGCAGAAACAGGCGCAGGCTCGCCTGCGCCAGGCGCGGAACCGGCTCGAGCCGCTGGCCGCGCGCCTGCGCCTGCTGGGGCCCGAGCAAGTCCTGGCGCGCGGCTACTCGATCACGAGGGACGCCCAGACCGGCGCGGTACTGCGCGAGGCCAGCGCCGCGCGGGCCGGGCAGCGATTGAGCACGCGTTTGAAGGTGGGCGAGGTGAGCAGCGTGGTGGAAGCAAAAGACTGAACTGACGGCAGACCAGCGGTTCAACCGGACCGCCCCGGCTGAGGGGGACCATTGTTCGCTTCGTTCTCTTCTGTTAATTGAATGGTTGTGGCTGAGCGCGACCGGACAAAACACGCTCCCAGTGGTCCTTGATTGCGGAAACAAGCGATGTGCTGTCCGTGTTACTGGATGGGCGGCGTTTCCGGCCCGAAGGGCCGGCAGAGCCCAGCCCAGGGCTGAGGCCGGCAGGCCGATGCCCTGGGAAGCCGTTTGCAAAGCCAAGCGCCCTGAAAGGGCGCCAAAACAACAAAGCCATGCCACAATCGCTTGCCAAGCTGTACACACACCTCGTTGACGAACGCTACGTGTGGGATTGAGGCCTGTAGCGCCCTTTGAGGGCGCGGGGCGGGCGGTGGGGACTAGGTCCCAGGGCATCGGTCCCGCCAAGCGGGACCTCAGCCCTGGGCTTGGTTCTGGCGGCCCGTTGGGCCGCGGCGCGGACCGCGAACGGCGACGCATTCCATCGCTTATCATCGCAATATGACACCGGTTCCGTCTTGACGAAACCCGTATTTTCAGGTTCTCCTTTTGCTGCAAGGCAGCAGGGCGCTAAGCCAGGCGGCGCCTGGCCTGGCTCTTGTTGCCGGACGGCGTCCCTCGGGCGGCAATGAACGTGCGTGGACGTTGCAGAGACCGGGCCACAACGGGGTTTGGGAAAATGACCAGGCTCCCGCTGCATAGGGGAATCGTGCGCCCGTTTGCCTTTGCCCCCGGCGGTGCGCGGCCGCGCCGCCCCATCCCTCGAATGTCAGGGGCACGTTGCACCCGCCTGCAGGCAGGCAGGCCGCGTCCCTCGACCCTCGACCCTCGCTGTTCGCCGTTCGCCCTCCAACTCTTAACCCCCAATCGTTAACCGTTCTATGAAACGCCTCACAAGTAACCTACTAGCGGGCCCGCTCCTGGCCACCCTGGCCCTGGCGGCGGCCACTCAGGCCACAGCCCAGGAATACACCTTCACCACCCTGGCCGGACCCGACGAGACCGCTGGCGCCGTTGACGGCGTGGGCAGCGCGGCGCGCTTCAACTGGCCGGGGGGCGTAGCCGTGGACGGCGCCGGGAACGTGTACGTGGCCGACGCTGACAACCACACGATTCGGAAGTTGACGCCGGGCGGGGTGGTTACGACACTGGCGGGCCTGGCGGGAACTCCGGGCAGCGCCGACGGCCCCGCCGGCGTGGCGCGGTTCTACTGCCCGCAGGGTGTAGCGGTGGACAGCGTGGGCAACGTGTACGTGGCCGACACCTACAACCACACGATTCGGAAGGTGGCGCCGTGGGGGACCGTGACGACGCTGGCGGGCCTGGCGGGAAGCTCTGGCAGCGCCGACGGCACGGGGAGCGCGGCGCGGTTCTCCTATCCATACGGCGTGGCGGTGGACAGCGCCGGCAACGTCTATGTGGCGGACACGTCCAACTACACGATTCGGAAGGTGACGCCGGCTGGGGTGGTGACCACCCTGGCGGGCCGGGCGGGAAGCTATGGCAGCGCCAACGGCATGGGCAGCGCGGCGCTGTTCGGCAGCTATATCGGTGGCCCTGCCGGCGTGGCGGTGGACAGCGCCGGCAACGTGTATGTGGCGGACACCTGGAACTGCACGATTCGGAAGGTGACGCCGGCCGGGGCGGTGACGACCCTGGCGGGCATGGCGCGAATGCCTGGCGCCGTCGACGGCCCGGGCAGCGTGGCGCATTTCAACTATCCATACGGCGTGGGTGTGGACAGCGCGGGCAACGTGTTTGTGGCGGACACGTCCAGCCACACGATTCGGAAGGTGACGCCGGCCGGCGTGGTCACGACCGTGGCGGGGCTGGCAGGGAAGTTTGGCAGCGCCGACGGCACGGCCAGCGCCGCGCGCTTCAACTGCCCGTCCGGCGTGGCGGTAGACAGCGCCGGCAACCTCTATGTGGCGGACTACTGGAACCACACCATCCGCGAGGTGACGCCGGCCGGGGTGGTCACGACCCTGGCGGGCCTGGCGGGAAGCTTCGGCAGCGCCGACGGCACAGGCAGCGCGGCGCGGTTCCGCTATCCATACGGCGTGGCGGTGGACAGCGCCGGCAACGCCTTTGTCGCCGACTCCGGCAACGAGACCATTCGGCAGGTGACGCCAGCCGGGGTAGTGACGACCCTGGCGGGCCTGGCGGGAAGCTATGGCAGCGCCGACGGCATAGGCAGCGCGGCGCGGTTCTGGGTGCCATCCGGCGTGGCGGTCGACAGCACGGGCAACGTTTATGTGGCGGACACCGACAACCACGCGATTCGGGAGGTGACGCCGGCCGGGGTGGTGACGACCCTGGCAGGCCTGGCGGCAAGTTCCGGCACCAATGACGGCATGGGCAGCGCGGCGCGGTTCTGCTACCCATTTGGCGTGGCGGTGGACACCGCGGCCAACGTGTACGTGGCCGACACCCAGAACCAGACGATCCGGGAGGTGACGCCTGGCGGGGTCGTGACGACGCTGGCGGGCCTGGCGGGAAACCGGGGCAGCGACAACGGCACGGGCAGCGACGCGCGGTTCAACAACCCGCACGGCGTGGCGGTGGATAGCGCCGGCAACGTCTATGTGGCGGACACCTACAACCACACGATTCGCAAGGTGACGCCCGCCGGGGTGGTCACAACGCTGGCGGGGCTGGCGGGAACTCCGGGCAGCGCCGACGGCACAGGCAGCGCGGCGCGGTTCTACCAGCCCTACGGCGTGGCGGTGGACAGCGCCGGCAACGTGTACGTGGCGGATGACCTTAACCACACGATTCGGAAGGTGACGCCGGACGGGGTGGTGACAACCCTCGGGGGAAGCTGGGGCAGCGACGACGGCACGGCCAGCGCGGCGCGCTTCAACGGCCCGCAGAGCGTGGCGGTGGACGGCGCGGGCAACGTCTATGTGGCGGACACCCTCAACCACGCGATTCGGATTGGCACCACGAACACCTGCCCGGATGCGCCCACGATTGACCTGGCTGTCGGGCCGGTGGGCGAGCTCCGCCGACTGGACACCAGCCCGCAAACCGCCGTGGCTTGGCAGTGGCTCCTGCTCCGGCAGCCGACCGGTTCCTCGGCTGCGCTCTCGGCCGCCAATCTCCGCAATCCCACCTTCACGCCCGATGTCGCCGATTTGTATGTCTTCCGGCTTTCGGCCACCAACGCCGCCGGGACGATCTGTATCCGGACGCTGGCCTTTACCGCCGTGCCGGCCATCGTGGTAAACGATGGCAGCTTCGGCGTCCGTTCGAACCGCTTCGGTTTCAATCTCCGCGCTGGCGCGGGCCAGGTGGTAGCCGTGGAGACCTCGACCGACCTGGTGAACTGGACGGGGCTGGCCACCAACACCGTCGGCGCCAGCCCGTCTTACTTCAGCGATCCCGCCCCGCCGAACTCGCCACGCCGGTTCTACCGCGCGCGGGCGCAGTGAGGGGCCAAGCCTGCGGCCTGGGGGCGCTGTTGGGCGGTTCACGCCCCCTGCGGGGGTCTTGGTCACCGCCCGCGCAATCGGTGATGTGAGTATTATCGTTGGGCCGCTCCCGGAGAGCGTTCCACTTTTTTGGGCGGTCCCCGCTAACCTTAATCCTAATCTTAATCCTAATCTTCATTCGGATTAAGATTAGGAGCAAAGATTAAGATGAAGAGCCAGCAGGACCACCAAAGAAAGTGAAATCCGCCCTTGTCCCGGAGAAGCGGATGGTTGCCTTTAACGACCGCCGCGAACATGCTGGACGGGCGGGGGGATTTGTGTTTAACTTTGGGTTATGCCGAATGCTTCCAAGAGCGCGGGCCCGAATAAGCCCGCCAAAGCCGGAACTCCGCCTTTTGAGGAGGCTTTGAAGAAGTTGGAGTCCATCGTTGAAGCGATGGAATCCGAGGATTTGGCGCTGGAGACCCTGGTGGCCAAGTACGAAGAAGGCAGGCGTCTGGCCCGGAGCTGCCAGGAAAAGCTGGCCGAGGCCGAACTGAAGATTCAACAGCTCGAGCAGAACGCGGCGGGCGAAATGCAGCTCAAACCGTTGTCGCCCGAGGCCCCAGAAGACGCTTAATATGAGCCGCTACCTGGACATGGTGGACAACCCGGCGCAAATCAAGAAACTGACGCTGGCACAACTGGGGGAGTTGGCGGAGGAAATCCGGCAGGAACTGATCACCGTCCTGGCCCGCAACGGCGGGCACCTGGGGCCGAACCTGGGGGTGGTCGAGTTGACCCTGGCGCTGCATCGCGTGTTCAATACCCCGACAGACAAGTTCGTCTGGGACGTCAGCCACCAGAGCTACGTCCACAAAGTCCTGACGGGCCGCAAGAGCCGTTTTCACACGATTCGGAGCACGGGGGGCCTCAGCGGATTCGCGCTGCGGTCCGAGAGCGAGCACGATTGCTATGGCGGGGCGCACTCGGGCACCGCGCTGTCGGCCGCCCTGGGCATCTGCGCGGCGCGCGACCAGCGCGGCACCGATGAGCACGTCGTGGCGATTTTCGGGGATGCGGCGCTGACGAACGGCATTTCCTTCGAGGCGCTCAATAATATCGCGCACACGACCAAGCGGTTCATCGGCGTCCTCAATGACAATGAGTGGAGCATTGCCAAGAACGTGGGCGCCGTGGCCAGCTACCTGAACAAGCTGATTACGCATCCCTCCTACAACAAGCTGGCGCGGGATTTCGAGCGGTTCATCCGGCGCCTGCCCAAAGGGGAAGTGGCTTTGAAGCTCGCCCACAAGGCGGAGGAGGGTTTCAAGGGGGCCCTGACCGACGTCGGCCTGCACCCCAGCCGGAGCCTGCTGGAGTCGGACGGCCGCGGCGGCTACGGCAGCAGCCTGATTTTTGAAGAGATGGGTTTGCGCTATCTGGGCCCGATTGACGGCCATAACCTGCCGTTGCTGATCAGCACCCTCCAGTTTGCCAAGGCCTGCGACCATCCCATCGTCATTCACGTGCTCACGCAAAAGGGCAAGGGCTTCGAGGCGGCGCTCAAGAATCCCGAAAAATTCCACGGCCTCGGCCCTTACGATGTGGCCACCGGGGCCACACTGCCCAGCATACCGGGGGCGCCGCCGAACTGGCAGGACGTCTTTGGCCAGGCCATGGTGAAGCTTTGCCAGCGGGATGATTCCGTGGTCGGCATCACCGCCGCCATGCCCAGCGGGACGGGCCTCAAGCTCCTGGAAAAGGCCATGCCCAACCGCTGCTACGACGTCGGCATCGCGGAGGAGCACGCGGTGCTCTTTGCTTGCGGCATGGCCACGATGGGTTTCCACCCGGTTTGCGCCATTTACTCGACCTTCCTGCAGCGCGCCTATGATTGCATCGTGCACGACGCGGCGCTCCAGGAACTGCCGGTGATCTTCTGCATGGACCGCGCCGGCCTCTCGCCGCAGGACGGCCCGACCCACCACGGCTTGTTCGACATCAGCTACCTCCGCTCGGTGCCCAACTGCATCGGCATGGCCCCCAAAGACGAGGACGAGCTGGTGGACATGATGTTCACCGCCACGCGCCAGCGGCACCCGACGTTCATCCGCTACCCGCGCGGGCCGGCCGAGGGTGTGCCGATCAAAGAGCAGCCCCGCCGGCTCGAAATCGGCCAGGGCGAAGTCGTGCAGGACTTCGCCCAGAACGGCCGCCGCAAGGTCGCCTTGTTCCCGCTGGGCAACATGATGAGCCTCGGGCGCAAGGTGGCGGCCCACCTGGCGGGCGAGGGCTACGATGTGGCCATCGTGAACCCGCGTTTCTTCAAGCCGCTGGATGCCGGGCTGACAGAGTTTTTCGGGCGCGCGGCCGAAGTGCTGGTGACCTTGGAGGACCACGTCCTGCCGGGCGGCTATGGCAGCGCGGTTTTGGAGCTCCTCAACGAGAAGCGGATTACTACCCCAGTGATTCAAATCGGCTGGCCCGACCGGTTTATCGAACATGCCAGCACCGTCCAGGAGTTGCGGGAGAAGTACGGCCTGACGGTGGAGAACACGGTGGCCAGGGTCAAAGCGGAGTTTGCTGCCACCAATTCCACTCTACCCGCGCGCAGCGCGGCTCTCTTCTGCCCCGGAGGGGCAGCAAGATAGTAGCCCAGGGCAAGGCCCGTCCCGCTCCGGGCGGGACCCCGGCGCGCCGGGGCCCTGGGTGAAGTGGAAAAAGGGATCACCCCCCTCCCATGCGCTCCGAGCGCATGGGAGGGGGGATGGGGGGAGGGCTTCTGCCCGCGCTCGGGGGCAGTGTCAGGATGCGCCTTCTTCGGCCTGGACTTGACGGACGGGTTTCAGTTAGTCGAGAATCTGGAATTGTAAATTAAGACCGAACATGGCTTACCGAGACATTACGCCGCCTGCGGGCGGCAAGATTTTGATGCAAGACGGACGGCTCAAGGTTCCCGACCATCCGGTTTTGCCGTTCATTCGCGGGGACGGCACGGGTCCGGACATCTGGGCGGCCAGCCAGCGCGTTTTCGAGGCCGCGGTGCAGCAGGCCTACGGGGGCCGACGCCGGGTGGCCTGGTTCGAGGTTTACGCCGGCCAGACGGCCAAGAACAGATTCGACGACTGGCTGCCCGACGACACGGTCGAGGCCTTCAAGGAATTCCTGGTCGGCATCAAGGGGCCGCTGACCACGCCGGTGGGCGGGGGCATTCGCTCGCTTAACGTGGCGCTGCGGCAGATGCTCGATCTCTACGTCTGCCTCCGCCCGGTGCAGTACGTGCCGGGCGTCCCCTCGCCGGTCAAACACCCGGAGAAGGTGAACATGGTCATCTTCCGCGAGAACACTGAGGACATTTACGCCGGCATCGATTACCAGGCGGGCAGCCCGGAGGCGAAAAAGATCCTGGAATTCCTCGAGCGCGAGCTGCCGGCGGCGCTCAAGAAGATCCGGTTCGGCAAAGAGGCCCCGGACCAGGTCGGCATTGGGATCAAAGCGGTGAGCCGGCCCGGCAGTGAGCGGTTAATTCGCGCGGCCCTGGAGTACGCCCTCCGGCACAAACGCAAGAGCGTCACCTTTGTCCATAAGGGCAACATCATGAAATACACCGAAGGCGCCTTCCGCGACTGGGGTTATGAATTGGCCAAGCGCGAGTTCGGGGCGTTGCCCTTGGAGGGCGGTCCCTGGTGCCGGTTGCCCCAGGGCCTGGTCATCAAAGACGCCATTGCCGACATCACCCTCCAGCAGGTGCTGACGCGGCCGGAGGAGTTCGACGTCATTGCCACGCTCAATTTGAACGGGGATTACCTGAGCGACGCCCTCGCCGCGCAGGTGGGCGGCATCGGGATTGCCCCCGGCGGCAACATCAACTATGTCACCGGCCACGCCATCTTCGAGGCGACCCACGGCACCGCTCCCAAATACGCCAACCTGGACCGCGTCAATCCCGGCAGCGTCGTGCTCAGCGGCGAAATGATGTTCCGCTACCTGGGGTGGACCGAGGCCGCCGACCTCATCCTCAAGGGCCTCACCGGCGCGATCAGTTCCAAGCGGGTGACTTATGATTTGGCCCGGCTGATGGAGGGCGCCACCCAGCTCAAGTGCTCGGAATTTGGCGACAACATCATCGAGCACATTTAAGCTGCTTTGGGGCGCGCGCCGAACAGGGCGGTGCCGATGCGGAGCATAGTCGCGCCTTCCTCGAGGGCGACCTCGAAGTCGCCGGTCATGCCCATGCTCAAGTGGGGCAGGGGCGCGCCCAGGACCTGTTCGCACTGCGCTTTCAAGTCGCGGACCTGCCGGAACGCCGGGCGCACTTTTTCCGGGTCGGGCGTCCACGGGGGCATGGTCATGAGACCGTGGATTTCCAGGCGGGGCAGGGCGTTGATTTGGCTCAGCTCGGCCAGGAGTTGCTGCGGGCGATAGCCGAATTTGCTGGCTTCGCCGGCGGCGTTGACCTCGAGCAGGATGGGCATGGTTTTCGCCGCCTGTTCCGCGCGTTTATTGATTTCCTGGGCCAGGTGGAGGCTGTCCACACTCTGAATCATCTCGAACAGCTCGACCGCGTCGCGGCACTTGTTGGTTTGCAGATGGCCGATCATGTGCCAGCGGAGCCGGCCCGGGCAGAGAGGGATTTTTGCCTTGGCCTCCTGGACCTTGTTCTCGCCGAAGAGCGTGAGGCCGAGCTTGGCGGCCTCGCTGACCAGTTCGGGCGGCTGGCTTTTCGTCACGGCGATGAGCGTGACCGTTGCCGGGTCGCGCCCCGCCCGCGCGCAAGCCGCCGCGATCCGCTGCTGAATCCCGTTCAGGTTTTCCGACAAATCCACGGCCGGAAAATAGCGCGAATGCGCATGGGGAGACAGTCAATTGTTGAAGCGCTGGAGCGTCGGAGCGTTAAATGAGTTAAATGGGTTTGCGTGTTGTTCCACTCGCGACTCACGCGCCAATGATTAGTTGATACGCGGCGCGGCGGGTGGCGATTCCGCGCGCCACAAAATCCCGTTGGAAATCGGTCAGCAGCCCGGCCAATTCCGCGGGCGTATCCGCCGGCCGAAAGGCCGGGCTGGCGGCAAACACGCTGGTCATCTGTTCGAAATAGGGCTGGTCATCGGTGCGCAAATAGACCGTGCCGCCCGGCGCCAGGGCCTGGCCGGCCAGGGCCGGAAAGCGCTCGTTGAGGAGGCGGTGGCGGCGGTGCCTGCGCTTGGGCCAGGGGTCGGGGAAATAGACATGCAGCACGGACGCCGCGTGCGGCGGCAGGAGGTACTCCAGGAAATAGGCCGATTCGATGCGGACCCCGCGCAAGTTGGTCAGGCCGGCGCGCCGCCCTTTGCGGTCCAGCTTGCGCAGGCGGCCCAGCAGCCGTTCCACGCCGATGAAATTGCGCTCGGGGTGCCGCGCGGCGTATTGCGCCAGGAACGACCCATCCCCGCTGCCCAG